>ERZ833608.1992-NODE-1992-length-11837-cov-420.798421_pt1 | contig 11837 bp, 7 predicted proteins | sample MGYA00519694_ERZ833608 | MGnify/ENA primary metagenome ERZ833608 (study PRJEB31850, sample SAMEA3708742) | human gut metagenome | biome: human gut; feature: human-associated habitat; material: faeces | place: China | collected 2014 ... | reverse complement strand
CTTCCTGATCATCCCGGGTCCAATGGTTGTTCGCCACCAAGGTTTCAATAACCGTACTGTCTGAGGATAGGAGTTGTACGGTGACTCCAGGCACGTCATTGCGGGTCTTAGAGTCCACCACTCTACTTTTGAAAGTAACTTTTTCTTGTCCCAAGCATGGTATGACGAATAGTAGCGTCAATGCTAACATGAATAGTTTGTTCATAAATTATGTATTTTTAAATTATAATGATTTAACAAATACGTTTTCAAGTTTCCTTTTATATGCAAAGATAGGTCGTTTCTATCATATCACATATCGCATTTGTCGATTTTAACATTTCACATTTTTACTACAATAAGCGCAACACACTAAAACACAAATAGATAACTAAAGATTTCACAATTTCACAAATTAGCCTTCCACCCGGATTTTACGGATTTCATCATCAAATTTGCTCGTTGTCATCTCTCTATCAAATAACTTTTTAGACAAACGTTTTCTTATATTTGAGATATTAGAGGATGACATACCCATTAATATTTTCATCTGATTAGGAACAAATCCCAACCAAACCAACATACATATTCTATATTCATTTTCATTTAACCTACTGTTCTTTTCTAGCGATAGTCTAAACTGCTTGAAAAATGATTCGAATATATTATCCAAAACGTCCCATTGTTGAGAAGAAGGCTCTATACCTTTTTCTGCCAATTCCCTAAACTTAATCACCATAGCTTTTTGCTGGAAGACAGCATTACTTTCATTGTTGTCTTGTGGGCAATCATTAGTCAATGCCTCTATTTCATCCTTCAGCATCATTATAGACTTCTCCTTGTCTAACACAAGCGAAGATTTTGAAGATAGTTCATTCTTCATTTTAGCCAACTCCTCCTGATTTTTCTGCAATTCCAACTCCTTCATCACAATCTGTTGTTTAACAAACAACAGTTGCTCTTTTCTTATCTGCCTTTCTTTCCTTATATTTTTGACATATAGTATAACTACAACGATCATAACAACAACAAGTATTATCATCAGAAGAATGACAATACGAGCCCTATTTTTCTCTACTTCTTGTATTTTTGCTTGTTTCTGCCATTGAGAATAATTATACAATGCAGCCGTTTGGGACATAGCTTCAACCTCATTATGCGCCCTGACACTATCACTATATTGGATAAACAAATCTGCATACTTTATGATAGAGTCCAATTGATGCCTCTGCTTATAAAACTTATACCATCCGTCAAAAGCCACTCGTTTCGCATTTTGGGATTCAGCCATATTCGAACATCTCTGAAAATATATTTTGGCAGAATCAGAAGAATGCACATTTAGATAATACAGCCCCTTTGCATAGAAATAAGTATAGTAACTAACGCCAGGATTTCTATTACCACTAAAATAACCCGACTCTCTTTCATACACATCCATATAGCGTTTAGCTTTTGCGAACTGCTTTGTCAAAACCAAAGACTCAACAACTATACCCAAAGAACGAGCCGCCTCTTTAGGATAACCAAACTTCTTATATTTTTTGTATATCTCCTCAAACTGTTCTATAACTTTCTGAGGAGACATTAGTAGCGGCATAATATTGACTTGTGCCTCTGCTGTTATCAAAGCATCCAGCGTATCCTTGGCTAGCCAAGAATATTTTTCTGATATCCCATAAGCATTTTTTGCATTCAATATCATCCTTTGTCTTTGATATTCCTCTCCCACTTGCCCATAAATTCTCGCCAATGTATGATAATCACAATCTCGGCTTAACGTATCAGCCTGCTCTGTCGCCTGGAGATAGCAATCCAAGGATGCAGGAGAGTCATCGAGATCACGATACGTACATCCCAACAGATAATAGGCCAGCATTCGCTCATTTGCCGAGCCATGCTGGTTATAATAGGCTACAACTTGCTTCATCACGCTATCCGTAGTAAAATCTACAAAGCCTTTGTTCATGCCTTTGGCATAAATCAAATCAAAACGCATCTGTTGAGCTTTACTCATCTTGGGATTGTTCTTTCTTAGGCTATCAAGCATAGCTAAAGCTACTAAAGCAGAATCTGAATTGGCTTCCATCAGACTATCTGCTCTAGTTATCTGCTCATCTATGACTTTATTTCCAGTACATGAAACCAGCAGCAACAAAACACTCAATATATATAATTTGACCTTTATCATATATTTTTTATTATTTTCGTTCACAAAATTAATAAAAAAGAATGAAATAAAGGAAACTATTAGATATTTTAAGAGAACAATCCGTCAATTATTGCAGAAAATGGACAAGTGACGAACACGCATTGCCCACACGGTGAACATCGGATATAAAAAATCCCTTGCAACATTGCTGCTGCAAGGGATTCGCCATTTTTCTACCTTAAATGGTTATACACTACATAAACTTTAAAACTAAAACTTAAAATCTATATACTACAAAGCTGTTCGCCTTCATCTTCACATTCAAGACGTTGCCGTTAGCCTGAGCATCTGATACAACAGGAACAACCACGTTCTTGTTGTCGATCTTGTTCTCTGCCTGGATATCATCAGCATGAAGAACAGTCATCTTGCCAGGGTTCAACTTCTTGATGCCATTGAAGGTGACGTTGATTTCCTTCTCCTGGTTAGAGGTATTGGCAATCTTCACGATGTAGCTCTTGGTAGCCTTGTCGAAACAAGCTGTGGCATAGAGACCATTCTCGCCAGCTACAGCCTTGCCGTTCTCGGTAAGCTTCAAGACATTGGTACCCTTGTTCTCGCCGTAGAGCTGCTGAACATAGTAGTTGGCAGAACGCACTGAGCTGAGATTATCAAACCAGATGAGGTCTGGACGCCACTGCCATCCCTCTACATGAGCGAAGAGAGGAGCATAGGTAGCCTGATAAACCACATCGGCATTGCGCTCCAAGCCGGTCATGAAGGCAGCCTCTGAAAGCGCAGCCTCCCAAGAGTTAGGGTCGTGCTCGGCATGGGCAGCATACTCGCCGGCAAACACCTTAGGACCCTTGCGGTCGTACTTGTCGTAACGGCTGGCATTGCTGCGGAACCACTCAGGGCTCTTGTAGTAGTGCTCATCAACCATATCTACGCCCAACTTGCGCATCTGCTCCCAACCGTAGTCGAAGTCCTTTCCATCAGCAGATGGACCTGATGAACCGCAGATCTTGATCTTTGGATACTTGGCATGAATCTGCTCCATGAACTTCTGCAGACGCTCAGGGTACATAGGTCCCCACTGCTCGTTACCGATACCAATCTGCTTCAGTTTGAATGGAGCAGGATGACCCATATCGGCACGGAGCTTACCCCACTTGGAGGTAACAGGACCATTGGCAAACTCGATGAGGTCGAGTGCATCGTCGATATAGCTCTGGAGATCCTTGACAGCTACATGCGCATTAGGATCCTTATCATCGTTCTGATACTGGCAAGCCAGACCTACAGAGAGAATTGGCAATGGCTCAGCACCAATCTTCTCAGAAAGGAGGAAGTACTCGTAGAAGCCCAAGCCCAAAGACTGATAGTAGTTAGGGAAAAGGCGATGTGGGAAGGTATCTCTCCAGCGGTTCTCGTTCAGAGGACGGTTCTCTGGAGCACCCACAGAGTTCTTCCACTCATAACGGGTATCGAGGTCGGTTCCCTCTACGATACATCCACCAGGGAAACGGAAGATGCCTGGCTTCAGGTCGGCAAGATCCTGTACGAGATCGGCACGGAGACCATTCCAGTTGTCTTCTGGGAAGAGAGAGATGTGGTCGAGATCTACGCTCTCAGAACCTTTCTCCAGATATACGCGCATCAAACCCTTGGCATCGGTCTGAGGAGAGGTCAGGGTAGCAGTAAGCTTCTGCCACTTGTTGTTGGTGATGTTGATGACCTGCTTGGCAATGACATCATTCTTGGAATTGACCAGCTCCACACGGATCTTGCCCTGCTTGCCATCGATGAGATGAAGACGGCCATAAACGGTGAAATCGTACTTCATATCCTTCTTCAAGCCCATACCGAAGAAACCGCGGTTCTCCAAACCGGTCTGCTTCTCACGCGCACCGGCACTCTCGAGAGTTACATAATGAGGGTTGCGGTCGAAGGCTGGCTTCACGTCGCTGAGGGTTACGTTACCGAATGTATTCCATCCCATCAGGCGCTGTGGGAACTCGAAAGAACGGTTTTCCACCATCTCTGCATAGAGACCGCCATCGGCACCGAAGTTGATATCCTCGAAGAAGATACCATACATGGTAGGCTGGATTTCTACTCCAGGCTTGTTTGCCTGAACCATAAACTGATGCTGCGCGAAAGCTCCGAGCGAAGACATCGCCATCAGCATTGCTGCGAAAATTTTAGCTTTTCTCATATTGCTTGTTATTGTTGTTTTGTAGGTTTGTTTATATTTCTATAGATAATACGATTGACGTATCAGAATACCGATGCAAAGATACAAAAAATCCACCCCAAATGAGGTGGATTTTCTGATATAATATATTGGATTTTCGCTCAAATCGCTGTTTTTCTACTATTTACCCTGTGGAATGAGGGTAAATGTGAAGGTCTTGTTGCCATAATGTACACGATACTTCTCCAAAGGCCAAGCACCCCAAGAGTTCTCGCCGCCTACACCCATGTGGGCTGAATCGAGGAAGAGGTTGGTGAACTTAGACTTCTTCAGGTCGAAGCTGTGACGCTGCTCCTTGTCGTCGCCATCGTCGAGCTCCTCGGTATCGAAGTGGATAGCGCTGGCATAGAATGGAGTGCAGCTCTTCACCTGCAAGCCCAAGCCGGTAGCATCGGTCTGCTTCCACCAGCGGATATCGCTCTTGGTACCACTCTCCTGTGGACGGATGTATGGGAAGTACTGGTTGTCGGCATCATCTGTGTAAACACCGATGCGCATGCAGTCCTTGCGGTCTGAGTAGTTCTCGATAGGACCACGACCGTAGTAGTTGCTCTTCTCCATGGTGTATGGCATCTGCATCAACATACCGAAACGGAACATATCGCTTACCTTAGCACCCTCTGTAGCCTTGAAGTCTTCTGTTACCTTCACGGCACCAGTATTGGCGAATACTACGTAGGTGATATCCATCTGACCCTGAACCTCCGGCATATCGAATGATGTGAGGATCGTTACAGAGTTGGTCTTCTTGTCCTTCTTCACGTCGATGTTCTTCAGGTTCATCTGAGGGTTCTTCCAAGCCTTGAACTTCTTCTGGAGACCTGCACCCATATCGTTGTCGGTAGGAGCACGCCAGAAGTTTGGCTTCAAGGTACCACCCTCGCCGAGCAATGACTTGCCATTGTAAGCATACTCAGAGATAAGACCGGTAGAACGGTCGATCTTGAAGGTGAGGTTAGGTGTGGTAACAGCTACCACATTGTTCTTCTTGGCAGCCAGCTTCATCTTCTTCTTGCCATGTCCCTGAGCCAGCATCTTGCTGCAGTCGCCAGAGCAAGCCTGCTTGGTAACTACCGGCAGCTGGGCATAAGCCATCACCTGACCGGCTGTGAGCAATGGTTCAGCCTCCTTCAGACGGAAGTCGATGTTGAGGAATACCTCCTTGCCCTTGATCTTGCTCTTGTCGTAAGGGATGGTGAAGTTCTTGGTCTGCTGTGCAGGAACATCGAGGTCGGCGATGGTACCATTCTGAGTCTCTACGCCATCCTCTTCCAGGCTCCATGCCAGTGCATAGTTGCTCAGGTCGCGGAAGAAGTTCTCATTATGTACGCTTACCTCGCCTGTCTCGGCATTCACCATCTTGGCCCAGATGTTCTGGTACTGATAAGCCACCTCGTAAGCATGAGGGTTCATCTGACGGTCTGGACCGATGATACCATTACAGTTGAAGTTATTGTCGCTAGGATCATACTTGTTGTAATCACCACCATAGCAATATTCTATCTTGCGAAGCTCCTCATTGTTCATCTTGTAAGGCAGGATGCTCATAGGCTTCACGATATTGCGGTGCAATGCCTGATCTACGAAGTCCCAGTCGAAACCACCCTGGAGGATAGGATACTTGCGGATCAGATTCCAGTAATCGCTCAGGTTACCGCCAGAGTTACCCATGGTGTGGTTGTACTCACACTGGATGAGCGGCATCGGACTGTTTGGATCCTTGGCATACTTCTCAGAAGCAGCTACAGGATAGTACATTGGGCAGAAGATATCTGTACCCTCGCCACGGCGAGCCTGCTCATACTGAACAGGGCGGGTCTTGTCCTGGCTCTTGATCCACTTGTAAGCCTGCAGGAAGTTGTCGCCCATCACGGTCTCGTTACCCATACTCCATGTTACGATGGAAGGATGGTTGTAGAACATAGACACATTGTGCTGGTTGCGCTCCATGATCTGCTTGGCAAACTCAGGCTTCTTGGCAGCCGCATCGTCGCCATACTGGAAACCATGGCTCTCCTGGTTAGCCTCTGCCACAACATACAATCCGTACTTGTCGCAGAGATCATACCAGCGAGGATCGTCTGGATAGTGGCAGGTACGAACGGCATTGATGTTCATGCGCTTCATCATCATGATGTCCTGAATCATGCGCTGCTCACTCAAGTTGTAGCCCTCGTCCGGATCAATCTCATGACGGTTGGCACCCTTCAGGAGAACAGGCTGGCCATTGACCAGGAACTGCTTGTTCTTGATCTCCACCTTGCGGAAACCTACCTTTACCTGTACAATCTCGTATGGCAGATACATACCGCCATTCTGGATAGGAGATACAACGAGGGTATAGAGGTTAGGAGTCTCAGCACTCCACTTGCGAACATTCTTCACACGGAGCTGATACTTAGCCACACCATTCTTTACATTATCGGTACCTGTAACGATTACCTCCTTGCCATCTGGGTCGTAAAGACCGAAGTATGCCAGGGTATTGCCCTGCACCTTGGCTGTGATGTTGAGGTAACCATCCTTATAGTTGTTCTTCAAATCTGTCTCTACACGGACATCAAGCAGACGATGATCCTTAGAGCGGGCATAGAGATAGTTCTCACGTGCCGGACCGCTCAGACGCCAGAAGTCCTGATCCTCACACCATGAACCATCACACCAGCGGAATGTCTGGAAGGCGATGAGGTTCTTGCCCTTCTTCAGGAAAGGAGTGATATCAAACTCTGCGGCAACCTTGCTATCCTCTGCATAACCGGCAAACTTTCCGTTAACATAGAGATAGATGTTGGATGTTACACTACCAAAGTGAGCGATGACGCGCTTGCCATCCCAGTTGGATGGGATATTGATTTCACGGCGATAGGAACCTACGTGGTTGTCCTTGGTAGGAACAGCTGGTGGCTGCTGGTCGAAGTGGCCACGCCATGCGAAGCCAACATTTACGTACTCCGGCTGACCATAGCCCAACATCTCCCAGTTGCCTGGCATCTGGATGTTGTTCCATTTTGAGTCATCAAGGTCAGTCTTGTAGAAATCCGTAGGGCGCTCATCTGCATTGGCTACCCAGTTGAACTTCCATGTGCCCTCAAGCGACAGGTAGTTCATACTCTTCTTCTTGTCAAGATACTCAGCACCTGTTCCAGGGAAGTCGTTAGGATCGTAAGCGAAGTGCATTGTGTGCAGAGGCAAACGATTGATTTCATTCACTTGGAGGTCGTGCCACTCTGTGAAAGTTGGCTGCTGGATAGCTACCGTCTTTACAGACGACTTAATGGCAGCCTTCGGTTTTCTTGCACCAAAGGCCACCATTGCCAATCCTGCCATACTCAATGTTACGAACAGTCTTTTATTCATTACTATTATAGTTTTGTGTTTAGATATTTATCATATTCACAAGCAGTGAGAAGCATCGCTCCCACACCAAAGTTTGCCTGGGAATTGGCATCTACGGTCTGTCCTGGGATGGCTCTTTCGCCGATTGGCTGAACATAGCCCACCTTACCGTCTTCCTGAACGGCTGTTTCCGTGAGGTAAGTCCAGGCTCTGTCTATCACCTTCTTATATTCTTTCTTGTTGAGATAACCATTGTTTACTCCCCAGAGCATTCCATAGGTGAAGAAGGCGGTACCGCTGGTCTCTGGTCCCGGCGCATGCTCAGGGTCCATCATCGAGCGGGTCCAGTAACCTTCCGGCTGCTGGATTTCAGCCACAGCCTTAGCCAGCTTCTGGAACTTATCTACGAAGAACTGATAGTGCTTATAGTCCTTAGGCATATCCTGGAGTACCTTTGCCAGACCGGCAAGAACCCATCCATCGCCGCGAGCCCAGAAATCCTTCTTGCCGTTGGCACTCTTGTGCTTCGGATAAACGTACTTGCCATCACGGAAGTAGAGGTTGGTCTCCTTATCGAGCATGATCTCGTCGGTGGTAAGGAGGTTATCGTAGAGCTTGTCGAGATACTTCACGTCTCCGGTAAGCTTGTACATCTTGGTCATCACAGGCATCACCATGTAGAGGGCATCGCTCCACCACCAGTAGTCTGTTGGCTCAGAGTAAGCCTCGTAGTGCATCACCTCCTTGGCACGCTTCACCATGAATTCTGAGGCTGCGGCATTGCCCTTGGCTGCCTCGATGTTGTAGAGGTCGATGTAGGTCTGGAAGCAGATCTGCCAGTCGCCGAAGAGTACGTGATCCTTACCCTCGCCGTATGGCTTGTACTTCCACTTGGCTGGATTAGCCTCTGTGGCGCCGGTCCAGTCGTTATGCTCAGCCCATCGGATGGTGTAATCCAGCATCTTCTGGTCCTTCAGCATCTTATATACCTCCATATTGCCGGTATGATAAGCGGCGTTGTCCCAGAAGGCACGAACCTCAGGCTTGTTGTTGGCCTGCCAGTAATTGTTTACCTTCTTGATGAGTGCTACCACCTGCTCGTGGTCCCACTTTCTGGAAGCCTTCACCTCCTTCTTGTTCTGTTTCTTGACCTTGGCGGTCTTCTTGGCTGGCTGCGCTGCGCTCAAAGGCAAAGCCAAGGCTGCAGCTGCCAACATCATCAATATCTTGCGCATTATATTAACTCTTAACTCTAAACTCTAAATAGTAAACTCTAAACTGAAAATTACCACTTGTCCTTGGTAACAATCTCGTCGTTCCAGTGATGATCCTTAGGGAACTGCTGATTGTTCCATGCCTTCACCTGGGTCCAAGGCTGTGCTGCATCTGTCCAGAACGGATGGTCGGCAGGCAGGCCGAGAGGCATGAAGGCAAGGGTGGTCATATAGAGCGAGCCGTTGTTGGTGTACCAGTCGGCTACGTTCTTCTGGCTGTTTCCGCAGAAACCGATAGAGAGATACCCCTTCTCATTGAAGTTGTTCTCCTGGTCGAACATGCGATGGAGCACCTTGGTCAGGGCTGCACGCACCTGTCCGTTGCTCAAATCCTTTGGCAACTTCTGGTACCATGCCATCAAGGCAAGCGGCTGCATGGTTGCCATACGGTAAGGAATGCTTCTGCCGAAAGCCGGGAAGGTTCCTTCCGGAGAGATGAACCTCTCGAGGATGATGCTGTACTTCTGGCAGCGCTTCAACTCCCGGTCGTAGTACTTCTGATAGTCGAGGCGGGAATTCACCTTGGCATCCACCATCGCCTGGAGTGTTTCCAGATACATAGGATGGAACACATAGCTGCTGTAGTAATCGAATGCGAACGAAGGACCATCCGCATACCAGCCATCGCCTACATACCACTCCTCTACCTTGCGGCAAGCCGAATTCACGCGATATTCATCGAAATCGCCACCCGCCTTTGCCATGAAGCTCTCGATGGTAGAAGAGAAGAGGAGCCAGTTGGTATAAGGAGGATCGATGTGGCGGAGCTTGGCAAACTCCTTTAGGTATCGCTGCTTGGTCACCTCATCCAAAGGCATCCAGAGTGTATCGTAAGCCCGGAGGAAACTCTCGGCGATATAGGCAGCATCTACCAGGTTCTGACCGCCGATGCCCCAGCAGAGATAGTCAGGACTCTGAGGATCTACGGCATTCTTGTAGGAAGCCAAAGCCCACTCACGCAGCTGCTTGCGCTGCTTGCCTTCGGCTGTGGCATCATCAGGAAGAGTCAGCCAGGGAGCCACGCCAGCCATCAATCTGCCGAAGCACTCCATATAGAGCACCTTCTTGTTGCGGTTGTCGAAGCTTGGACTGAACTCCGTCTGCATATTCTTCTGCAGCTCGCCCTTTGCCATATTCTCCAGCACGGGCTGAGCCATCTTATAGGCAAGCGAGCACCAATATTGGCGGTCGCTCTGCTGTTGTGCCTTCTTCTTCGCTGCGCTGATTCCCATGAACGGAACCAAAGCCAGAAGAAGGGTGATCATGATATTCTTATATATATGAATCATAGATAGTTGCAATTTTATGAGTTTGTTGAATTCTGTTAAACGATGATTGCAGTATTATCATTTCATGCTGCAAATGTAATTAAAATAATTTAGAAACGAGCAGAGCGACCGTGTTTTTTATCATTTTTTCAACACTGGAGCACCATTTTCCCAGGAAATAGGTATCCAGAGGTGACGACTGTCGCTCAAATGCTTCGGATTCCACATATCTGCCATGAATACATAGTCGGCACCATGGAACATCTTCTTCTGTGCTGCAGTTTCCACCTTATATATATAGGTACCCTGTGCACCGAAGGTCTTGTCGGCACCCTCGCCACGGCAAGGATTAGGCAACTGCTCCCAAGGACCGAAGATATTCTTAGCCTTGAACATGCGGGCTGCATTTGGAGCCCAACCGGTACATCCGCTGGTAATCATCCAGTAGGTGCCATCCTGCTTGAAGATGGTTGGAGCCTCGTTCTGTCCGCCGGCAGCTACTCGTACGTAGCAACCGTTGTGCTGCATGTAGTCATCTGTCAACTGTGCAATCTGGAGTGTCAGGTTTTCCTCTGAAGAATAGATGTGATAAGCCTTGCCATCATCGTCGATGAAGATGGTCATGTCTCTCGACATCTGTCCTCCCTGGAAGTCTCTCATCCAGAACATACCCCGTTCTATCTGAGTGCGCCAGGCTGGAGTCCACCACTCTTTCAGTTCAGGGAAGAGAAGCTGATGCTTGAGGTCGGTGGTATCAGGTTTGGAGAATCCGATAGGATAGATTCCCGGATTCACTCTTCCTGAGCGAACGAACTTGAATGGTCCGAAAGGAGTATCGCTGGTTGCCACACCATAACGGGCAGCCCCATATCCCCTTCCCTTCAATTCGAGATGGAACCACATGACGAACTTCCTGGTCTTCTGATTGTAGAGAACCTTTGGACGCTCGATGATGCAACCACCCTCGATATCGCTGCCTGGTTCATTAGAAACAGGGAGCACCAATCCATGGTTGGTCCATTTCTTGAGATCCTTCGAAGTAAAGCAGCTTACGCCGAGAGAGCTGTAAGGCTTGCCATCCTGCGAACGGCTTTCGCCATACCAGTAGTAGGTACCCTTGTAGTTGAAGATGTTGCCACCGTGCGCATTGATATGCTTGCCGGTATTGTCCTTCCACACGCCTCCGTCCATCGGAGCCTGTGCCAGAGTTGGGAGACAGGACATCATCCACAACACTATAAATGTGAATAGTTTATTCATTTGCTGATGTTATTATTAAGTTAGTGAATACGCTAATTGTTTGTTTTGTCTGCAAATTTAAAGAAAAAACCCCTCTTATGGGTCTAATATTCGGTATAAAAGGGAAACAAATCGGGAAAATGCTGGAAAAACAAATGCAATTCATCCTTTCTCCCCTCCACAAAGCTATTAATTACGATAAATCTTTCGCATGGTTCAAGAACAGGCTGAAGCGTCTCAAGCAGCACGCCCTGAAAGCCCAAGCACCAGGAGCTTCTGCCCTTTCTATTATATTTGCACTTGGAAAAATAAAGAGGTGAAAATCTTTATAT
>ERZ833608.1991-NODE-1991-length-11838-cov-6.243486_pt1 | contig 11838 bp, 8 predicted proteins | sample MGYA00519694_ERZ833608 | MGnify/ENA primary metagenome ERZ833608 (study PRJEB31850, sample SAMEA3708742) | human gut metagenome | biome: human gut; feature: human-associated habitat; material: faeces | place: China | collected 2014 ... | reverse complement strand
TGTTCCTCCGGCATCGCAACGCCAAAAGCCCGCCGGGGCAAGCTCGGCGGGTCGTGCGTCAAAGTTCATTGACGTTTATGGTACCGCACGACCCCGTGACCAAAAGCCAAAGCGGCATCATGCCAAATGTTGCCCACAGCGGTCGCGCCAACACGTTTTACCAGCTTATTAACCCGCCATACACTCTGTTCTTTGTTACCTTTCAACACTGATTCGCACCGCAGCGCCCCCTAGCGGGCATTTCGAGCTGCAAAGCGCCTATAATTGACGATATTTACGTATCCAATGCTGTTTTTGAGAGAAAGGGGGGGGTAAAAACAAATGGCTGACACTCCATCTTGTGCACTGTACGCCGGGCTTAAGTCACTCGGTCGCATCAACAACGGTAACGCCGCGCAAATTCTCATGGCCAGCAACGCCCGTTACGGTGGACGCCTCATCTCCGAACGCTTGACGGTCCCGTCGTTTATCTCACGCAAAATCGTTCACACCAAACCCGGTGACCTTCCCGAGCCGCTGTTTGCGCCCTTTGAACAAAGTGCACGCCAGATACTCAACCTCATCATGCAAAACCGAGGCTCCGACCCCCAATCGCTGAGCAAGGTCGCTAAACGCTATATGGAGTCGTGCGTCCCAGACATGCAGGATGCCCTTACCAATTGCGGCGTCGACGGCATGCTCTTTAGAAACGGCGTCGAGCGCATCGAGACCACTGACGATAGTGACATTAAAGATCGCCTCTACATCCATCTGATCTTTTTTATCGTTACCGGCTGCCTTGGCGACCCCGCCCACGCCATCGAGTACACCGAGTCCTTTGTGTCCGACCAGATGCTCTCGACGCTTGGCACGGTCGAGACGACCGTCACCTCATTTTTCTCGACAACCGCGCGCCCCACGGGAGACATTCGCCTGGGGCTGCTGCGCGTCGTGGGCAACTCGGCGCGACCGCCGCTGCGTCCCCTTACCACGAACCCGGCGGGCAGCATTATCGGGTCGCTGACTGGCGACGGGAACGCCATCACCGACGTTGATTCCGATGTCTCGCGCCAGCACCTGCGCATTTGGTTCCAAGACGGACGCTGGCTTGCGCAGGGCCTCGACTCCACCAACGGATCGTTTTTGATCTCGGGCGTCGACCGCTGCCGGCAGCCTATCGAGCTGCCTCGACGCGACCGCCCCGCCAACTTTACCAACACCCCCGTCGAGATTCACAACGGAGACACGCTTTGCTTGGGCGCCACGACGCGTTTTTTGGTCATTCGCATCACAGACTAGCCTGCCCACACATCTTCGACGCACAAGGTGCCGTTATTTGCATCAACCCCTGCAAATAACGGCACTTTTCAATTAAGGCAACGGTTGCGCTACCTTTTCACTAACATTATTGTTATGCACTTTTTTCTCGAAAGGATTACCCCGTGACGTACGACACGGACATGGATATCATCGCGTTGTCTCCCTTTGAACCAAACGCCATGTTTGCGACCACCGAAGACTCCGATACCATTCGCCGCTTTACCACCCTGCTGGATTGCGGGGCAGTCGGCGGCGACTCCCACCATCTTCGCAAGGTCACCAACACCGAGGGCGAGACCTTTGCGCTCAAGACGCTGTGGCCCCTCAGCGGCTGTGATGAAAACGGCTCCGCTGTCAGCCCCTCGGGCATCAAGACGCTCACCGAGGAGTATCGCAATCTTGCAGTCGTGTCACTGTTGGGCGGCTTTCCCAAAACCTATGGCTACGGTTATGCCGGCAACACGCCGGTCATCCTTATGGAATGGATTGAAGGCCTGCCCCTTCGCGATGCCGCGGCAGAGTTAACCGACCCCGCCGAGGGCGGCCACATTCCCGCAAACACCGTCGCCGCAATCGGAAAACGCCTGGGAGAGATCCTCCTGACTACCCAAAAGCTCGATGCACCTTTTGTGCACCGTGATATCTCCTTGCGCAACATCATTATTCGAACGACGCGCCGTCCCCTTGCCCAGCAGATTGCACACTGCAGTTTTGACCTTTGCCTGGTCGATCTGGGCAGCTCGAGCATCAAGCGCTCAGACCCCTCGTTTACCATGTCCACCGGCATCTGGCGCAACGGCACCCCCGAGTTCGCCCCACCCGAGATGCTCTCCAACGACATCCCCGAGCTGGCGCCGCTGCGCACGTCGCCCAGCATCGATACATACGAGCTCTGCAGCGTGCTCTACACGCTCTATGCCGGCCACACGCCATATCGCCTAAACGAGCATATGGACCAGTCGCCCTACCTGTACAAGATCGAGCACGAGCCCGAGCTGCTCAAGGCGCGCTTACCCGGCGACCAAAAGCTTGTCGATGTCATCATGAGTGGCATCCATAACGAACAGTCCCAGCGCGCGCCGCTGTCTACGATTGTCGGCAAACTCGATGCCTGGATTAAAGACATCGATTTCGAGCCGCGCACGCCGCTGCCCGCACCTGTCGACTTTAGCCAGCAACCAAAGGCTTCCGGCTCCGACAAGGCTCAGACGCTCCACCCGGTCATCTCGCGTCGCACTGCGCTCGCGCTCGGCGGCGTCTGCGTTGCCGGCATCGCAGCTTCCGCTATTGCCACGGGGTGCTGGGGGCTTATCGACCTGGCGCACGGCATCAAGCTGTCACTCGACGATTACACCTGGGAAGAACTCGCCCTGATCTCCCGCAAAATCCAAGAGACCTCTTCCAACAAAAAGGCGCTCGCGATTGCCGAAACCTACCACCTGGTAAACAGCAGGCAGTCGCTCGAAAACGAGAACACCAAGACCGTCAGGCTTTCCGATGGGACCAAGGCACAAGTCCAGATCGTGGGCTTTAAGGCAGACACGCTCACCGATGACGGACTCCCTGCGGGCATCACCTTTATGTTCCGCACCCCCATCGCCATGCGCGCCGTAAATGACAGCGCTGCGACGGGTGGCTGGGAGCAATCGTCGCTCCGCGAATGGCTGGCGGGCGAGGGCATGGCTACGCTGCCTGACGATCTCCGTAATCAGATCCGCTCGGTGCGAAAGCTCACCAACAACATCGGCGTCACCAAAGACGCCTCCAGCATCACCGCCACCGATGACAAGCTGTGGCTGCCGTCCATGAGCGAGCTGTGCGGCTACCAGGCGCCCGAAACGTTCGCAGAAGGCTGCGAGTACCTTTCTACCCTTTACAGCGGAGAAGGCGAGCAGTACCAGCTCTATCGCGAGCAGAGCGTAAGCGGTCTGACCACCAACGACGCCATGATCCGAACCGTCGCCGGCAAAAAGATCTGCTACTGGGAGCGCACCCCCAGCGCCGACTGCAGCGAGGGCGCCAACTCGACGTACTTTAACCGCGTTGGAAAAGACGGCGACGTGTTTAGCTGGGCAACGCCCGGAAACAAACCGGACAAAAATACCTATGTCCTACCCGGCTTTTGCATCTAACACCTTCCCCGGACACCAGAAAGGAGCCTTGCATCATGCGCGCGGAAACACCTTCCGAAGTGCTCTTTGATTTCCTTAAGTGCGACCTGCAGATCAATAATCGCGAAGCGGCGCGCATCTTGATTTCGGACAAGCCGATGGGCTCCAAACCGGCTCCAAGGTTTCGCATTACCGAAAAGACGTTTCTGTCGCGACGCGTGGTGCACGTCGTTCCGGGTACCGACAAGATTGACCCTAAGATGTTTACCGATTTTTCGCAGAGCGTCCAGAACTTGGCTGCAGCTGTAAAAATCGTCAGCGGCAGCAGTCCAGCGGCCGTCAACGCTTGCCAGCAAGCCATTACGGTGCATGCCCTCGAGCGCATGGCAACGTCGCTCGAACACTGGGGGTTCGATGGTTCCATCCTGCGCAATATCTTTGATCGTATCGCCGTCACGCCTGGCCTCAAGCAAAGCGACCGGCTCCTTTTAGAGCTCCTTGCGCTAACGGTCTGCGGATGCCTGGCCGATCCAAATGCCGCCGCCTCCGAGGTCAAAGACTTTGCTATAACGCAGCTAGCCCAGACATTTGGCACGCTCGAGACCGCCGAAGTCGTCCAGGCTCAAGACACTAACTGCAAGGTCAACGAGCCTCCTGCAAAACTGGGGCTGCTCAGGCTTGCGAAAGACGGCTCGGCCTTGCCGCCGATCTATCCCTTGAGCCTCGATCCCGAGGGTACGGTTCTAGGCTCATTCGCACACGACCGAAACGCCATCACCAATGTAGGACCCGATGTATCCCGCCGGCACCTGCGTGTAGCGTTTTCCAACGACACATGGCTCGCAAGCGGCCTTCATTCCACTAATGGAACGGTGTTGGTGACACGCAGTGGCGCAACCACCGTTATCGAAAAGCCACGCTCGCTGCGCACCGCCGGTGACGAGAACAAGCAGATTCCCATCCACGACGGCGACCTGCTCAAGCTGGGCTCCTCGACCGACTTTTTGGTGCTGAAGATCTCCTCGAACGTACGCGCGCTGGCCTAGGGCCGAGCACATACAATATGAATCAACGCAAAGGGGCGCCGCTGCACACATCGCAGCGGCGCCCCTTTATATGGCGTAGACATCTAAAAACGGATGCAGAAGCCGAAAAACTCAGCAAGATAACTAAAACATAAAAGCCGCGTGGGGGTCGGGTCCCCACGCGGCTATCAGGTTTGGGCTAATTAAGCCCGGAGGTAAACACTAGAAGCAATTAGTGCTCGCGACGCTTGGTCATGTACATGCCAACAGCGACAGCCACAGCGCCGGTAAGCGCGGCAGCAGAGGTCACGACGAAGGTCGGATCGCCGGTAGAAGCAAGGGCGGCGTCGTCCTTCTTCTCGGCCTTAGCCTCGTCCTTCTTGTCAGCAGCAACCTGCTTCTTGCCCTCATCTTTCTTCACAGTCTCGGACTTGGGGGTCTTAGCGGTAAAGAAAGCATAGACAGTGGTGTCCTCGGTGATAGGAGTAGAGAAGTCAAACTTCTTGAAGGACTCCTTGGAAGAAGACCAGCCGACAAAGTTGAAGCCGTCGACGGAAGGATCGCTGGGCTGAGCAACAGTCTTGCCGTCCTCGACCTCAACCGTAGTAGTGGAACCATCAACATAGAAATTGACCTTGTGGGTCTGGACAGCAGGCGTCTCGTTCTTGGTCCACTGGGCGTAGAACGTCACGTGGTCGCCGCCGCCCTGGACGGGCTTGCTGAAGTCGACCGGGTCGTTACCGTCGCGGTCGTAGGTCCAGCCGGCGAAGGTGTAGCCCTCGCGGGTCGGGGCCAGGGGCTGGCGGGCGACGCCGTTGCTGTCAGTGACACCCTCCATGGCCACATTGCCATCGGCGAAGGCGCCACCATTGGCAACATAGAGAACCGTCTTCTCGTTGTTCTGCTTCCACTGAGCATAAATAGTCGCGTGACCGCTGCCCGCAACGATGGCCTTCGTGAAGTCTACGGGGTCATTTCCGTCGCGATCGTACGACCAACCAAGGAAGTCATAGCCCTCGCGGGTCGGCTGAAGCGGCAGGCGTGCGAAACCGTCGGTATCGGTTACGCCCTGCATGGTATCGTTGCCGTCGAAGAACGTGCCACCGTTGGCAACGTAAAGAATCTCGACAGTCTTGTCCTGCTTCGCAGGCGTCCAAGCGGCGAAAAGGGTCACATGCTTGCTGCCACCGACGATCGGCTGGTTGAAGTCAACCTGGTCGGTACCGTCGCTGTGATAATACCAACCGGCAAACACATAGCCGTCGCGCGTAGGAGCAAGCGGCTGACGAGCAATGCCATTGCTGTCAGTCTGACCCAGCATGACGTTGTTGCCGTCGGCGAACTGACCGCCATTGGCGGAGTAGGTCACATCGAGCACCTTCGAGGGAGCCTCAGTCCACTTAGCGAACAGCATAAAGTTAGCTGCACCGCCCTGAAGGGGCTGTGAAAAATCTACAGCCTGGGTAAACGTGCTGTCATAATACCAGCCGTCAAAGACGTATCCATCGCGCACTGGAGAATTGGGCTGAGTAATCTTGCCGTTTTCATTCAGCTCTTCAGTCTGGAGGTTGCTTCCGTCAGCAAAAGCGCCCCCATTAGCAAAGAAACTAACGTGCTTTTCGCCAGTGGTGGCAGCAGTCGCCTCCCCGCTTGTGCCCTGGGTAGTCTCCGCTGCGATAGCAGCAACCGGCGTGGAGCTGAGCACCATACTCAAGCTCAGACCGGCTGTGATAGCAGCGTTAAGCTTCCTATTCATGTGGTCGTCCTTTCCCGACTTGCTTCTTCGTGACCACTTCGCAGAAGAAGACATTTGAATTGCATCATCAATTCAAACCGAAAAAAAACTCAAAAGGTTGCGCAACCAAGCTATATCTAAGGTTTGGGACTTTTTTGCAAAAAAGTTTGCAAAAAGCTATTGCACCATCCGTACGCTGGGGCAAAGGTCTGCCAGCGGGCACTCGTCGCACCTCGGTTTGCGGGCGTCGCAGATCTCGCGGCCAAAGGTGATCCACTGGTGATTGACCGACTCCCAATACTCGTGCGGCAAGATCTTGAGCAGATCTTGCTCGGTCTTGAGCGGCTCTTTGGCGTGCGTCTTGGGACTCAGCATCAGGCGGTGCGCGATGCGGTTGACGTGCGTGTCCACCGCAATGCCCTCTACGATGCCATACCCCACGTTGAGCACGATGTTCGCCGTCTTGCGTCCCACGCCCGGCAGCTTCACGAGTTCCTTCATGTCGGCCGGCACCTCGCCGCCATAGTCGGCGACGATCATCTGCGCGGCCTCGACGGCATGCTTGGCTTTGCTCTTGTAGAAGCCGAGTGACTTGATGGTGTCTGCCACGTCAGCCACGCTCGCCCCGGCCATGGCCTCGGGCGTGGGCCACTGGGCAAACAGCTGCGGCGTCACCTTGTTGACCTGCGCGTCGGTCGTCTGAGCCGAGAGCAGCACCGCGATGAGCAGCCTAAAAGGATTCTCGTGGTCCAAGAAGCACTCGACCGGGCCATAGCGACGGTTAAGGCGCTCGCACACCTCGATGGCGCGCTCGCGTTTGGCGGCATTGGTCTCGCGTGGCATAACGACTCCTCGGCTCGGCAGAAACATAACTTCACGGAAACGATTGTCCCACGTACGGGAGCCTTAAGCCTCCAAAAATGCGCCGGTCTGGCGGCTCCACAGGCTTGCGTATTCGCCGCCCGCCTCGACAAGCTGCGCATGCGTGCCGTCCTCGACAATCTCGCCATCCGCCAGCACCACGATGCGGTCGAGCGCCGCCACGGTGGACAGGCGATGCGCCACCACTATGGAGGTGCGCCCGCGCATCAGGTTCTCGAGCGCCTCCTGCACCAGCGCCTCGGACTCACTGTCCAGGGCAGAGGTCGCCTCGTCGAGCACCAGAATCGGCGCGTCGGTGAGGATAGCACGGGCGATGGCCACGCGCTGGCGCTGACCACCCGAAAGCTTAACGCCGCGCTCGCCCACCATGGTGTCAAAGCCATGGGGCAAGCGGTCGATAAACTCAGTCGCGTTGGCCAGGCGCGCAGCCTCGCGAATCTGCTCGTCGGTGGCGTCGGGGCGGCCGTAGGCGATATTCTCGCGAATGGAGCGGTGGAACAGCAGCGCCTCCTGCGGCACGTAGGCAACCTGGCGGCGTAGGCTCTGCTGCGTGCAGCGCGAGACGTCCTGGCCGTCCACGAGCACGCGGCCGCCCTGCACGTCGTCCAGGCGCAGCAACAGCTTGGTGAGCGTCGTCTTGCCCGAGCCCGATTTACCCACCAGGCCCACGCGCTGGCCCGCCGCCACATGGAGCGTCAGGTCGTGAAACACGCTCTCGCCCGCCGCGGCGTCACGGTATGCAAAGCTCAGGTGCTCAAAATCAATCGCGCCCTCGCGCACCTTGAGCTCGGGGGCATTCTCGTCGTCTGCCACCAGACGCGGCTCGTCCAGCACGCGCGTCATCTCGGCCGCATCGCCCAGCGCGCGGTTGATGCGCTGCATCATGGAGCTCACGTAGTTCAGACGCATAGTGAGGTTGTACGTATAGGTAAAGATCATGACGAGCGCGCCGGCCGAAATGCCAAACCACGCGTTGCCGCCCGCCACAAACACGCTCACCACGGCCATGGTAATGACGATAAGGCCCGAGGTCGTAAAGTTGCGCTGCATCATGGCGTGCATCGAAACCGTTTCGGCATCGCGCGCGGCGCGGTCGGCGGTATCGAACAGATCGCGCTCAAAGTCCTCGCGCCCACAGGTCTTGACGGCCAGAATGTTCGTGACCGCGTCGGAAAGCACGCCCGACAGCTTGTTCTGTGCGGCGGACGTCGCGGCCGAAAGCGGCATGATGCGTTTGTACATAAGCCAGACAAACGCAATGTAGACGACCATGATGCCCACCAGGATCACGGTAAACGTCGGCACCACCGGAGCGAGCGCCGCCACCGTGCAGACAACCGAGGTGATAGTGGGGATAAGCGAATACACCGTCACGTCCACCAGACCCGTGTAGCCGCTCATGAAACGGCTCGTCTGGCTCACGAGCGATCCGCCAAATCGGCTGGTGTGGAACGTCATGGACTGGTTGGAGAGCGTGTCAAAGCACAGGCGCGCCAGGTGGTAGTTACCCGCGATCTCGAGCTTGTAGACGGTGTAGTCCTGCAGTTTGGAGAGGATCTGGCCTACCAGATTAACGAGCACAAGCGCCAGAATGTAAGGACCAAAGACCTCAAACACCTGGTCGCCTGCCACGGAGCCGACCTGGACGCGGTCGACGATAAGCGCCATCACGTAGGTGTTGGCAAACGTAAGCAAAAAGATATAGCCCGCCGACGAGAACACCGAGAGAAAGACAATCAGCGGCTGCGTGCGCGTGACGTCCCAAAAACGCCGCAGCGTGCGGCGCACGGTAGAGCGCTTGAGCGGACTGGTGCTTCTCTGAGACATGGGCTTCCTTTCGCGTCTGATAGGGCGAGAGGCCATTGTTGCACATTGAAGCGCGCTTCAGTCAAGCGCGACGCGAAAAGCGGCGGGGCGCCCGCGTCCGCGCTGGTGCCCCGCCGTCCATTTCGGCTAGTCCTCGTCCTCTTGGTCTGCGGGCAGGCCTGCGGACGTGAGCCCCAAGATCGCGTCGGCCTGTTCGGTATCCTCCAGCGCGTCGATGTCCTTGAGCTTGCGTTCCATAACGTTAGTGCGCGTGGTGATGATGCCCTCGACCGTTTTGCCCGCGGTCTCGATCTGCTGCTGGGCACGGCGCAGCGCCGCCTGATAGCGCGGCAGCTCGGCCTTGACGGCGGAGAGCACGCGCAGCACGTCGTCGGTGCGCTTTTGCAGCTTAAACGTCTGGTAGCTCATCTGCAGGCTGTTGAGGATGGCGGCCATGGTGCTGGGGCCGGCAACGTTGACGTGATAGTCGCGGCCCAGGGTCTCGATAAGCCCGGGGCGGCTGACGACCTCGGCGTACAGCCCCTCAAACGGCACAAACAGAATGCCGAAGTTGGTGGTCACGGGCACGCTCAGGTACTTTTCGCAGATGTCCTTGGCCTCGCGTTTGACCATCATATCGAGCGTCTTGCGCGCAGCGGCGACGGCCTCAGCGTCACCCGACTCCTGGGCGTCGAGCAGATGCTCGTACGCATCGCCCGGGAATTTGGAGTCGATCGGCAGCAGCACGGGATCGCCCTCGTCTACCGGCAGCTTGACGGCAAACTCAACACGTTCCGAGGCGCCAGGCTTGGTGGCAACGTTTTCCAGATACTGGTCGGGCGTAAGGATGTCCGCAAGGATCGCACCCAGCTGCACCTCACCCAAAATGCCGCGCGCTTTGACGTTGCCCAGCACGCGCTTAAGATCGCCCACGCCGGTGGCGATGGATTGCATATCGCCCAAGCCCTTGTACACGGCCTCGAGCTGGTCGCTCACCTGCTTAAACGATGCGGACAGACGATCATTGAGCGTACGGGAAAGTTTCTCGTCCACTGTCGCGCGCATCTGATCGAGCTGCACATTGTTGTCCTTGCGGATGGCGCCCAGCTGGGCATCGACCGTCTCACGCACCTTGTCCAGGCGCTGCTCGATTCCCTCGCGGTTGGCGCCGAGCTGTTGGGTCGTCTCGCGGCGCAGGTCATCCATACGGTCGCCGGCCTGCGAGAATTCGCGCGCGATGGTCAGGTAGCGTTGCTGCTCTACGGCGGCGTCGGTCGTCTGCTGCTGCGCGATGGCGTTTGCCGTGCGTCGGGTTTCTGCCAGCGCGACGTTGAGGACATCGAGCGTACTGTTGGCCTGCTCGAGCGCAGCCAGCATCTCCGCCCCGCTATCGCCGCGCTTTCGTAACTCGGCACGAAGGCCTTTAAGCTGCAGGGCGCAAACCACAGCAACTCCCACTGCCACCAAGGCAATCACAACAAGCGCAATATCAATAGCAGACATAGACTCCGCCCAACAAACCCAATCGATTATCAATCAAAACCGCGATCAATCTTACCCCGCCACACGCACTGGACGCCCGGCCCCTTCTTGGGTGCTTCTCTCTTCCGCATATTCCATAATGCGGCGCGCCGTCTCCCTGCTCACCTTTGAGTCATCGCCGGCTAAGTATGCGTACACGTTTCCCTTATTCAGATTCAAATCGCGGCAGAGACCGTAGCGCGTTACGCCCGACTTCCCTAGCGCTCCCAATGTTCTTTTTCGCATCAGGGCGTTGATCCTCCTGTCCGCCACTGGCTTTTCCTTCACCGCTCTATACGCGCGCCAGACGTTGGCATAACGGTTAGGGAGCTCACTTTTGGCGCATAGAGACGCCATGCTACCCGCTTGATCGTACAAGGACAAAACGCCTCGGTAATCCTCTTCCATCCACGAGCCCTCAGATAAACCCAGAACGTATTCGGCCTTACCCTGCGCCAAAGCGAACAAAAACAGAGGCTCCGCCACACGTGGCTCAACCGTTGTTGCCTGCTTTACAAGCTTCCTAAAACTCAGCGACTGCTGTCCGGACAGCTCTCGGCAATAGCCTTTCAAAAATCCCTCAAAAGTCAGATTCAACCGAGCACCTCCTTTTTGTATTGCCTGTATCTCCTATTATTATTCATCTTCAATAATACTATTCAGTCACACGATTTGACCCGCAAGATGCAAGGATTCCACTCGAGGCGATAATCCTAGCATCCAAGAAGCCCAATGGTGGCGAATGCTAACTCTCCCAGCTGGCGCGGATGGTTGTTATGACATCACCTAGGCGCTGGCCGAGGGCTGGCAGATGTTGGAGCACTTCGCTGGGCGAAGCACCGTTGAGGATGCAGGTGAGCGCATACGAGACCAAGAAAATCGCCGCAAGTCCTAACGGAATGAGCGCGATCATCGCTAACGTGCGCAGGCGCTGGCCCACGCGACGGTGACGCGCGCGGCGTTTGTCGAACGCAAGCTCCTGCGCATACGAATCTTGTTGTACGGAATAGTTCTCTGGCGCCGATTCACACCCGGACACAGCTGCAGGTACAGCAGCGGGCGCGGCATTTTGCGCAAAGGGCTGGGCAGATACCCCTTGCATTTGCATCTCCATGAGTCGTTGCTGCTGACGCAACATGCGCTCAGCTTGTTGCTGCGGAGTCTCAAGAAACAGGTCCATGCTGGCCTCCAAAATCGGAGCATTCGGCGCTTACGCCCAGCATCCCGCACCATCGCGGCCACGGCAACGAAATCCGCGGCGATAGCTATGAAGATTCTTGCTGACAAAAGCTGTCGAAAACCTCAACAACTCCCCTACCAGCACTTTCTTTGAGCTTTTTTCGCCAGCAATCTTTTGGCCCTCCGCCCTTACGCCAACTGACCAAAATCTAACCAAAAGCTTGACGGAAATTGTGAAGACAGGGACCCCAAACAAAACGTGCCGCCCATTAAAAAACGT
>ERZ833608.1988-NODE-1988-length-11847-cov-6.738043_pt1 | contig 11847 bp, 14 predicted proteins | sample MGYA00519694_ERZ833608 | MGnify/ENA primary metagenome ERZ833608 (study PRJEB31850, sample SAMEA3708742) | human gut metagenome | biome: human gut; feature: human-associated habitat; material: faeces | place: China | collected 2014 ... | reverse complement strand
TGCCCAAGTCGGAGGCGAGCTGCGCCCCGGCATTGGTGGAGATGTTGATGCTGCTCCCCAACGAGCCGCCCATGTTGGCGGCTACCTCCTTCACCGCGTTCATCTCCATCGAGTTCGGAATGAATATCCCCGGTTGCCCGTCCGTATCATAGACCGACAACTCTACCGGGATAATCGTTCCACCGTATTCCAGCGAGGTGATTTCAACGCCGAGCCGTTCGCCCTGTATCTTGGCGGAGCCGACCAGCAGGGCATTGCGGGGGATTACCATGTCAGCCACCGCCATCGGCTCCAACAGGCGCAGCTTCACCATCTGCCCGTCCGTCACGCTCTGCGCTCCGTAGACACATGCCGACAAGGTGTTCCTTTCCGATACTGCCGTACCTCCAACAGCCGTATTGAAACCGTAATTGCGCTCCTGAGCGTGAGCCGCCATAAATTCGGCATTGCTCATCGGCTGTCCCAAAGCCGACACCACTTGACTGCTTACCTGCTTGACGGGGGCAATTTTGCTCTTCCCGGTGTTCTGTGCCGGAGAAGAAGTTGCCGGAGACTGAGTGGATTGTGAAGGGGAACCCGTTTGCCCGCCATTCTGTCCGCCCATATACTTGGCGGCAAGCTCGTAGGACTTCTCCATCAGCGCCACCTGCTCATCCACCGTGGCACCTTTTTCTTTCTCGTTTCCGAGTTCCGTTTCCAACGAAGAGATACGTTCCATCAGTTCGTCCATCTCCGCATTGTCCCTTGACGGCTGCTCGTAGAAATTGCCGAGCGTGGCGTTGAGGTCACGGTAAGCGGTGGTGGAGGAGTGTATCGTCTGCGGCGGGACGGATTTCTCCGTCCGCACATCTTCGCCCGTAGGATTGGAGAGGTCAAAATCGCCGCCTTTCTCCGCTTCTGTCCCTTCACGGTCGAACAGGTCGCCCAACTGCTGCATGGAACGGCTGCGGTTCTCCTTGCGCTCCTCCATCTCGCTCTGCTCGTAGGCTTTGCTCTTGTCGCCGATGATATTCTTGTTCCCCTTGTCCGCATCCGGCATTTCGGTGTTGAAGCCGTCGGAACCGGAATCTCCCGTTTTATCCGGAGACGGGGCAAATATCAGCCACATCACTCCGATGAATGCCAGTACCATGACCGGAAGGACTATCATCTTCTGCCGTTTCAGCCTTTGGGCTTCCGTCAGCGGAGAATGTTCCTTCCTTGAGTTCTCTTTCTCCTTGCCTTTCTCCTTCTCTTTTTCCTTGTCAGATGCAGCCTGAATCGCCTTGCTTTCCACTGTGACACTATTTTTCTGTTGTTCCATGCTCGTAGGGTTTTATAAAGTTCTTGTTCCCTTCCGGCTGTGCAGGCAGCTCCAGCCGTTCAATGTGATTTATCTCTATCCGCCTGCCGTCGTTCCTGCCGATGTCATAGACGGCTTTGCCGAAGGTGTAGAGGGCAAGCAGCGCAAATACGGCGAACATTGCCAGCACAATCCTTTTCCTTGTTTTCTCAGGCAAGCCGTCCAGCCATCCTTTCAGGCGTGCCGCAAACCTTTTCTTTTGGTCGTGAAGTTTCCAGTACGTACCCCACAACGATTTCTTGATACTTCGTCCTTTCATGTTTCGTTACCTTTTAATCGTTTGCAAATCCTTGTTCTCAATGATGGTAAAGCCCTCGATTGTGAAGCCGTTCGGATTGTCGTCCGAGCGGGACGAGTTCAGCAGGCGGCATGTGGTGACGAGGCTCCGCTGCGTGACGTTGCTCTGCCGGATAATCATCTGCCGGGCGTAGGTGGTCGTGTGGTACGGATAGCTGTTGAAATCACATACCACACTGTCCACTTTCAGCACTTGGTTGATGTTCCCGGCGATGATACGGTTGTAATACCCCTTCTCGGCGAAGTCCGTATAATAGTTGTACACGCTGCGGTCTGCCAGCAGCAGGGCACGCTTCACGTTGTGCTCTATCGCGCTTTTTTCGGGCGAGAGCGTGAAGAACAGCTCGTGGAAGCGGCGCACATGTTCGCGTGCTTCCGCCGGACGGTTCTGCGACAAGTCCTGCGAGAGTGCCAGCATCAGCGACTTGCCGTTGTCCAGCACATAGATTTTCTCCCGCTGCCTTTCGGCGAAGGAGTATGAGCTCCATACGCTCCACACCGTTATCACGGTGCATAGGGCAAGGAAGACGATACCGAACAGGCGTATCTGCCTGAACGATGTTTCGATGTTCTTTAATGACTTAAATTCCATTGTCTTGCTTCTTTACTTGTTTCTGATATATTCTTTACTTTTTCCTGAATAGCTCTCCTGCGGACTGCGCCACCTTCCTTGCTCCGTTTACAGCACCCCGTCCTAAACTGCCTGCCGCATTTCCGGCTGCATTTCCGGCACGTCCCGCAATATTTCCCGCCATCGCTCCGGCGGAAGCTCCCGCCATGCCGCCTGCACGTCCTGCCATCTGGTTGATGGGGCGTGCCGCACTTCCCACTCCTCCGGCTTGGATGATCCATCCCGCAACGGTGGGTATCGTGAAGTACCCGATGATGCCGATAATGAGGAACACAATATACACCCCGTTGCTCGCTTCGAGCGAGAAGTTCGGGTTGTTCTGCAACTCCGAAATGTCGTTCTGGAGCATCAGCACCTGTATCTTCGCCAGTATGGTGCTGAACATGTCCGACACGGGCAGCCACAGGTAAATCTGGATATAGCGGCATATCCACTGTGTGAGCGTGCTCTGGAAGCCGTCCCACACGGAGAGGGCGAAGGCTATCGGACCGAGTATCGACAACACGATGAGAAAGAACGTGCGCAGGGTGTCTATCACAAGGGCGGCGGCTTGGAACAGCAGTTCCAGCACCTCACGGAAGAAGTCGCGGATGGACTTCTTCATGTTGTACATGCCCCGCTCGATATACATCCCCGTCATGGTTATCATCTCTTCGGGCGACCAGCCGAGTTCCTCCAGCTGCTTGTCGAACTCCTCGTTGCTTACGAGATAGGCGGTTTCAGGATTGCGTACCATCGCCTCGTATTCCAGTTTGTCCTTCTGCTCGCGGTACTTGTCCATATCGAAAGTCTGCGTTTCAAGCATCTTCGCCGTGCCCTGCACGATGGGCGAGAGAACGCCGTTTATCGTGCCCAGCACGATGGTGGGGAAGAACAGTATGCACATCCCTATCACGAACGGGCGGAGCATGGGGAACACGTCTATCGGTTCGGCTCGCGCCAGCGACTGCCACACACGGTACGCCACGTAGAACAGCGCACCCAGTCCGGCGATGCCTTTCGCCACGCCCGCCATGTCGGAACACAGCGGCGTCATCTGCTCATAGAGAGAGCGGAGTATCTGATGAAGATTGTCGAAGTCCATAGGCTACCAGTATCTTTCGTCAGCGTTTCCATACAGTCCCATTATCCTGTCCAAGTCGTTCCTCTTCTTGGCACGCAGATAGCTCACGGAGATGTTCTTGTTGGTATAGTAGCCCACAAGGTTGCGGTACCGCTTCATCTTCTGATAACTGCGGTCTACCACGTCCATGCGCTCCTTGTCGGTCATGGAGAGCGTGGTGATGTTCACCACGTTCCTGAGTTCCGTCAACACTTCGTTGCTTTCCTCCAGCAGTTTCGTGTAGCCGAAAGCGATTGCGGAAAGCTCTTCGGGTCTGAAATTCCCGTCACGGAGCATCCGTTGGAAACTGTTCACATAGATGTCTGTGATGTCGCCCACCATCAGGATGGTCTGCTGCACCTTGCGGGCGTCCTTGACCAGATTGTTCACCGATTTGAGGGCATCGTAATACTTCTTGCCCTGCTGATAGATTTTCACCGTCTCCTGAAAGTTGCTCACCATGTTCGTGGCGGTCTTGGAGGTATGGATGATGTTTTTGGAGGCATTGATGATGCCCTGCGCTAGATTGCCCGGATCGCTTACGACCCACTGTGCGCTTGCCCTGCCCGCGAAAAGCAGGCACAGGCAGATAATCATTGTTATTCTTGTTCTCATGTTACTTTGGATTTTAGTGGTTGTTATTCTTCGGTCGGATGTCCCGGCTGCGGCTTCACCCGCACATAGTCCCCGTTTGGCGAGAAAGTCAGCACATCCGTGGCCTCGTTGTAGGACACGTCGATGCGGAAGCCGGTGTTCATGAACAGGTTGCCGTTCTCCTCCTGCAAGAGATAGGTTTCCGGCTTGAGCTTGCGGCGCAGACCGCTACGACGGAACACCGTCACTTTGTAGGCTTCGCCCTCCTTGTAGATAAGCACGTCAGGTTTTCCCTCCACGCTCTCCCAGTTCCCGCACAGCATGTCGCGGCGGTTGTCGGCCACGTCGCAGGATTGCAGCATCATGACCGCCAATCCGATAAGGCACTTGCTGACTTGCAGCATTTTCACTTTTGGTAAATTCATACGCGTTTTTCTTTTTTGGTTGATACATTCTGTTTTTTAGTTATTCCTTGTTTCTCCGCCTTTCGGCAAGCTGCCGGATGGCGGCTTCGATGTCGTCGCCCAGCTTCTCCGCCAGACGGTAAACCTCCACTTTTTCCGTTTCCTCGGTGGTGTACGCCAGATACTCTTCCGCGCTGACCTCCGTGGCATAGACCGCCGACTGCGTGCCGCCCAAGCCTATCCACACCTCCTTGTAGAGCCGTGAAGGGTTGTTCGCCATGTTGATGGAGAGTATCTGCGACTTCTCCTTTTCCGTCAGTCCGAGCAACGCCTGTATCTGGTCGAACTTGTTCATATATTTCCTTTGGTCAAGCAGGATTTTACAATCCGAGTTGTTGATAATGCTCTCTTTGACCACCGGAGAACTGATAATGTCGTCCACCTCCTGCGTCACCACGATTGCCTCGCCGTAATATTTTCTGACCGTCTTATACATATAGCGCAGATATTCAGCCATGTTCGCCGATGAGAGGGCCTTCCAAGCCTCTTCCACGATAAGCTGTTTCCGCACGCCTTTCAGCCGCCGCATCTTGTTGATGAAGGCTTCCATGATGATGATGGTCACGACGGGGAACAGTTCGCGGTTTTCCTTAATCGAATCTATCTCGAAGACAATGAACCGCTTGCCGAGCAGGTCGATGTTCTCCGTGGAGTTGAGCAGGAAGTCGTAGCGTCCGCCCCGGTAATACTGCCGCATGGTGGTGAGCATGTTGTCGATGTTGAAGTCGGACTTCTCCACCTTGATGTCACGCTGTGCCAGTTCCTTGCGGTAGTCGTCACGCATATACTCGTAGAAGGTGTTGAACGACGGCACGATGCTACGGTCGGATTGGATGCGCTCAATATAGGCACTCACGGCACTGCCCAGCTCGCCGCTCTCCGTCTTTGTCACCTTGTCGTCCTCCGACTTCCAGAGCGTCAGCAGCAGGGTCTTGATGCTGTCCTTCTTCTCCACGTCGAAGATGTAATCGTCGGTGTAGAACGGGTTGAAGCTGATGGGCTTATCTTCCGTGTAGGTGAAATACACACCGTCCGCTCCGCCTGTCTTGCGTCGGATCATGCCGCACAAGCCCTGATAGGAGTTTCCCGTGTCCACCAATACCACATGTGCGCCTTGCTCATAATATTGGCGCACGAGGTGGTTCATGAAGAAAGACTTGCCGCTGCCCGAAGGACCCAGCACGAACTTGTTGCGGTTGGTCGTGATACCTCGCTTCATGGGCAGGTCGGAGATGTCAAGGTGCAGCGGTTTTCCCGTGAGCCTGTCCACCATCTTGATGCCGAAGGGCGAGAGCGAGCTGCGGTAGTTGGTTTCCTCTGTGAACAGGCACACCGCCTGTTCGATGAAGGTGTGGAAACTCTCTTCCGCCGGGAAGTCCGCCGCATTGCCGGGTATCGCCGCCCAGTAGAGTGTCGGGCAGTCGATGGTGTTGTGGCGCGGCACGCATTCCATGCTTGCCAACTGGCTGCCCACGTCGTTCTTGATATGCTTCAGTTCCTCCGCATCGTCGCTCCACGCCATGACGTTGAAGTGTGCCCGTACCGAGGTCAGTCCGTAGGAATGGGCTTCGTTCAGGTATTGGTCTATCCACTCGCGGTTGATGCTGTTGCTCCTTGAATAGCGAGATAGCGACTGCATGTTACGGGCGGACTTCTCGAACTTCTGCAAGGTTTCCTCACTGTTGTCTATCAGCACATACTGGTTGTAGATATGGTTGCAGGAGAGCAGAAGCCCCACCGGGGAGGCGAATGACAGTCGGCAGTCACTCCGGTCGGTGGAGAGCTTCTCGTAACGGGTGTCGGTAGCCACCTTGCCCGGCAGGTCTTCCGCGTCGGAGAGGGTGTGCAGACACAGGCGGTTGTCGCCGATGCGCATCTCCCTTGCCGAAAGCTCGATGTCCTGCAAGGTGGTGTCACCTTCCGGCATGAGCGAGAAGTAGCGTTCAATAAGTCCCGTCTTTCCCTCAGTACCCACAATCTCATCGGTGGAGAGGCGGCGCAGCCTGACAAGCCCGCTGTCGTTCATGATGCGCTCGAACTGTTCGCAGGCTTCCAAGAACTTGGTCGTGGTTTCCCTGTCCAGCTCCTTCGGGATGATATGTCCCCGGCACAGCGTGCTGAAATTGCTCTGCATCCGGTTACGCTCCTTTGTTGTCTTGGTCAGGTAGAGGTAGCAGGTGTGTTTCAGGTACGGACGCTCGTTGAAGTGACGCTCGAAAGAGCGGCTTAAAAAGCTCATGTCGTCCTTCTGAAGCTCCGGTTTGTAGCGTTCCTTGATGAACCAGTCCTGTTTGTGGACGACGGAGTAGTCCGGCAGCACCTTGATAGCCTTGCACCAGCAACTGTGTATCGCCTCGTACTCCGCACCCGTCACGGTGTAAAGTTCCGGTAGTTCCACCTCGAAAGCCACCGTGATGTCGGCGTCCTTTGAGATGATGCAGCCATGCTCCACCGCCAGCAGGGGGAACTTGTTTTCCAGTGTTGTCATTTTGGATGTATTTCTCATGTCGTTTCTTCCTTTCGTTGCCGTTTGAATAATCGGGTGATCCGCCGCCGGTTGATAAGGTATCGGGGATGGCTCCGTGCCGCTCCTAATTTCATCAGCCCGTGTTCGCCGTACCGGGCGTTCAGCGCGAAGGTCTGCCATACAAGGAGGGAGGACGATGCCGCGCCGAAGCCGATACATATCCACTGGTCGATACCGACCATGTAGAGGATGACGAACAGGACGAAGAGAGCCAGCAGACCTCCGCAGAAGATGAAGAGGTACTGTGCCTTCAAGCCCTTGAACTCTACCGGACGGCCGATACCCTTGTTGATTGGGTATTCAGCCATACATTATTTATTAAAGGAAGAATGAGCGCAGGATGGTGGCGGCAACAATCAGGAAGATGCACGCGCCGAACCACGAGGCGGCTGTCTTGCTGGTGTCGGGGTCGCCCGATGAAAACTTGCCGTACACTTTTACGCCCCCGATAAGCCCGACGACTGCACCGATGGCGTATATCAGTTTAGTTCCGGGGTCGAAATAAGAACTCACCATAGAGGTGGCTTCGTTGATGCCCGCGATGCCGTTTCCCTGCGCGAAAGCGGAGGCGGTTGCGGCGATGACAAGTGCCGCGGAGAGGATTGCTTTTCTGTTTTTCAAGATGTTCTTGTTCATAAACTGTTCTTGTTTTTTGCCGTCAAAAGGGTGGATGGTCCTTTGTCGGGCGGTTGATACTTTGTTTCTTTACTTTGGTTTTAGTGGATGCCCGTTTGTTTCCACGGACGTGGGCGTGTCCGTTGCGGATGGGGATGCGCCTTGCGTTTCCTCGCCGCGTGGGTTGATGTCATTCTTTCATGTTCATTTCTTTTATTGTTGTCATACATAGTTGCGAATGTCGAACTCCTCGATGTTGTCCGGCACGACGAACTCCTTTTCAGATTTCTTCAGCCGAATCTCGATAAGCCCCTTGATGCGGATGCCTATCTCCGAAGAGCCTTCCATCATTTTCTCGTACAACTCCGTGCCCTCCATGTCGGTGAACACCTTAGCCGCCTTTTCACGTTCCGCCTGTGTCGCGTCCGGGTTTTTGGCGGTCTTGCAGGCGTCGTCAATCTCGTCAAAGCTGCTGCCCGAAGCCCGTGGCGTGTCCGAGGCGTCCTCTTCCGGTTCGTCGTCCCCGTATCCCAGTTCCTCCGGCGGTATGCTCGTGAAGGTCTCATCGAGTTTTTCCTCCGGGACTTGTGCCGGGCGGGATGCGTTTCCCGTTTTTCCGTCGTCAAAAGTAGCCTCTTCCTCCGACAGCTCAATGCCTTTTTCAATAGTGGCGGCTTCTTGCGTCGGTATGGCAGCGGTTGTCCGGGTGGATGCCATCCTGAAACGGCTCTTGCCGATGATGTCCGCCTTTTCCGCAGGGACTTCCTCGTGTGCCGCTATGCGTTTAGCCTCATTCCCGTCCAGTGACCGCCATAATCCGACAATGCCCTTGAAGAAGCGGACAATCCGCGTGTCCATGATGCGCTCGTAAAGGAGCAGGAACAGGAACCAGAGGTTGCAGCCGACCGATACCGCCAGCAGAATGTCTGTCATGCTGATTGTGTAATTCATATCCTTCCGTTTTTGGTTAGAATACTGAATTGTAATTTCGGGCATAAAGGCTCTTTATCGCATCTTCGCACTGGTTGAAGTGGTGCGTCAGCACATGGTCGATGTAAGCGGACAGCGTAAGCCGGTCATGCCCGATTACACGGGTGATACGCATGATACGCTCGTGGTACTCCGGGCGCACATACGCCATCTTCCCCTCACGTGCCTTTACTTCCGGGTCGCGGATGAACAGGCGTTCATAGTCCTTCTCACTGCATTTGCCGCTTACCGGGACAGGCGACAGTATTTCCACACTCGCCTGCACTTGGGTAAACATACCTCCGCAGTCTTGCTGTGGTCTTTTTTCATTCGGTGTCATTTCTTTTTCCATTTTCAAATCAGATCTTCACGTTGTTTCTTGTACAGTTCGTTGATTCTCTCCTTGTGCTGTTCCAGATGCTGGCGCAGCACGGTATCCACATATCCGCCTACTGAGATTTCCCCTCCGGCGATGTCGTTCACGATTCTGAGGATCTTGCCGTGGACGTCACGGCTGATATAGACACATTGGCGGGTCTTTATCTCGTTGCGGCGCAGGAATAGCTCGTTGTAGTCCTCGTCCTGCCTTTTCCGGCGTCCACTTTCCCTCTGCGCTTTTTCCCGTGTTACGGGTTGCACAGGAGATGGTTCCGGTGCGGCGGTGTCCTCTTCGGTCGGTGCAGCTGCGGGTACTTCCTGTGCGGGGCGCAGTGTCCCGTCCTGTGTGCGCCGCCCGATGGAGGCTAACAGCAGTTCCTCGTCGATGCCTTCCGTGTTCACTTTCCTGCTGCCCATGCTCACTGCGGTCTGATGATGTCGCTTATCTCTTCGGAAAACTCCCGGATGCCACTCCCTTTCAGCAGTGCCGTGTCCATCGGGAAGATGGTGGAGCGGAAAACGCTCTTGCGCTCTTCCGAAAGGTCACGGCGGAACTTCTTGCTGTCGGGCAAGCGGGTGGAAAGTACCGGAAAGCCCATTTCGGCTATCACTTCCTCGTAGATGCCGTACAAGTCGTTCCTCTCCCTGCCGTCCACCATCGTCCAGAACAGATGCAGCCCCTTTGTTTTCGCCTGTCCGGTAGTCATCAGCCTGTCGCGGAACATCGTGACGAATTTCAGGGTACTCTCCACGACAAAGCGGTCGGCACTCAGCGGAGTGAAAATGTAGTCCATCTGCGAGAGCGTCTTTATCACGCCGTTGCTTCGGAGTGTGCCGGGCATGTCGAAGAACACCACGTCGGGTTTCACGTCCTCAGTGGCAATCATCCTCTCGGCATCGTCGAGGGCGTTCACCGCATTGCTTTTGACGATGGTGTAGGCGTTCTTTTTGATCCGGCGGAAATGGTCGCAAGCGAGAGCCTTGAAGTAGGTGCTGCTGTCGATAAGCCCCATTTCGTGTTCGCGCAGCCCGTGGATGCTGTGCTGCGGGTCGTCGCAGTCCACGACGGCGACATTGTAGCCTTTCACGTTGTGCAGGTAGCTGGCGGCAAGTGCCGTGACAGTGGATTTGCCGATGCCACCTTTCTGTGTTGCGAATGCAACGAAGATTTCCTTACTCATAGTTCCATTTATTTTAATTGTTGATGATTTGTTTTTCTGTTTCCATACGGATTTGGCTGTCGCACCATCCGCTTCCGTGACTACACACGCAGGCGGGTCGTCGCGTATCCGGTTCTGTGGTGAAGCGGTGCGTCGGACAAATGGTGATTGACGACATTGCGTCATGAAGTCATTGAATCCATACGTCACCGAATTGTCGGAGAACCGGGTTTCCGACGGTTCGGGTATCCGTTTCGGCAAGTATCCGAAGAAGCGGATTTCCGGGTATTTGAATGTTCCGTTTATCATATCTTCAAATCGTTCGTTTCTTGAATCATGCTGCAAATAAACAAGTATATTTTGGAACCTGTATCACTTCTCCGGCAAGTGGCGGCACGTTGCGCCGGTTGGCAGTCATTGACCGGGTCAAGCATCTGTCCGATACCGCTTTAAGGGCGTAACTTTGCACCCGGACAGCAGGGTTCGCCGATGACGCGCGGCCCGGAGTCCTGAAAGGTATTTTCCCAATCCGTCCCCTGACGGATTTTTATGTTCACCTGAACATAGCAAGATGTCTTTTCAGCCGCTCAAAATATTTTGAGCAGCCACGAAAAGCACTTGCCCTTGCAGGGGGCGGGCTTTCCCTCCGAAGTCGGGAAGCCTTTCAGAACTGCGGTGCTGTAATCCGAAGCGGCGGCTTATGCCGTCAATCCGCTAAATCCAAAGTAATATGAAAGAGAAAAGGAAAAGCAAAGCAGGGAGAAATCCCAAACTTGATCCGGCGGTGTACCGTTACACCGTCCGTTTCAACGAGGAGGAACACAACCGTTTCCTCGCCATGTTCGGAAAATCGGGTGTCTATGCACGGTCTGTTTTCCTCAAAGCGCACTTCTTCGGGCAACCGTTCAAGGTGCTGAAGGTGGACAAGACGTTGGTGGACTATTACACCAAACTGTCGGATTTTCATGCACAATTCCGTGCCGTGGGTACGAATTACAACCAAGTCGTGAAGGAACTGAGGCTGCATTTTTCAGAGAAAAAGGCGATGGCGTTGCTCTACAAATTAGAGCAACACACCGTCGAACTCGTGAAACTGAGCCGCCGGATTGTGGAACTTTCAAGGGAAATGGAGGCAAAATGGTCGCAAAAATCAGTGTAGGAAGTTCGTTGTACGGCGCGATTGCCTACAACGGGGAGAAGATTAACGAGGCGCAGGGGCGGCTTCTCACCACCAACCGCATCTACAATGACGGTTCGGGAACGGTGGACATAGGCAAGGCGATGGAGGGTTTTCTCACCTTCCTGCCACCGCAGATGAAGATCGAGAAGCCGGTGGTGCATATCTCTCTCAACCCGCACCCGGAGGATGTGCTGACCGATATTGAGTTGCAGAATATCGCCCGCGAGTATCTGGAAAAACTCGGTTTCGGAAACCAGCCTTATCTTGTATTCAAGCACGAGGACATCGACCGCCACCACCTGCACATCGTGACGGTCAACGTGGACGAGAACGGGAAAAGGCTCAACCGGGATTTTCTCTACCGCCGCAGCGACCGTATCCGCAGGGAACTGGAACAGAAGTACGGATTGCATCCGGCAGAACGTAAAAATCAGAGATTGGATAATCCGTTGCGCAAGGTGGCCGCATCGGCAGGTGATGTGAAGAAGCAGGTAGGCAACACCGTGAAGGCTCTGAATGGGCAGTACCGTTTCCAGACGATGGGCGAATACCGTGCGCTCCTTTCCTTATATAATATGACGGTGGAGG
>ERZ833608.1986-NODE-1986-length-11849-cov-10.388333_pt1 | contig 11849 bp, 10 predicted proteins | sample MGYA00519694_ERZ833608 | MGnify/ENA primary metagenome ERZ833608 (study PRJEB31850, sample SAMEA3708742) | human gut metagenome | biome: human gut; feature: human-associated habitat; material: faeces | place: China | collected 2014 ... | reverse complement strand
TGGCGAACTTCCGCGGCAAGGGCGGTTCGGGCGCGATCGACGGCTTCATGTTCGCCCTCTCGCTCGTTCCGACGATCATGTTCGCCCTCGCGATGATCACGATGCTCGAGCACTACGGGGCCCTCAAGGCCGCGCGCCAGCTCCTCACGCCGGTCCTCAAGCCGCTCCTCGGACTGCCCGGCTCCTCAGCGCTCGCCCTCATCGCCTCGCTCCAGTCCACCGACGGCGGCGCCGCGCTCACGCGTCAGCTGTGCGACGCGGGCGAGCTCACCGACCGCGAGAAGAACGTCTTCGCCGCCTTCCAGATGACCGCGGACGCGCCGATCACGAACTTCTTCTCCTCGGGCGCGATCTTCTTCACGCTGGTCGCCGCTTCGGGCGAACCCGTGATGCCCGTTTCCCTCGGCGTCTGCCTCGGCGTCATCCTCCTCGGCAAAATCTTCGCCGCGAACGTGATGCGCCTCATCGAGATCCGCGGATCGCGCGCCTGACTTCAGGCTTTCCAGACCTTTTCATTCGTCCGTTTTTCGGGAATACTTCGTCCCGCCCCTTTCTTCAGGTAGCTCTCTCATGTCCCACATCACCTCAAGCAAGCCCATGATCACCGACGTCTTCGTCAAAGGCGCCGTCCAGGGCTGGAACATCGCCGTCACCTCCACGCTCCCGAACGTGCTCATGGCGTTCGTGATCATCAAGATCCTCAACCACTCGGGCCTTCTCAAGATCATCGGCGACGTGTGCGCGCCGGTGATGGGCGTCTTCGGCCTCCCGGGCGAAGCCGCCACCGTGCTCCTCGGCGGCTGGATGTCGATGGGCGGCGGCGTGGGCGTCGCGATGGCGCTCTACGACCACGGCACCCTCACGGGCACCCACCTCGCGATCCTCGCGCCCTCGATCTTCCTGATGGGCTCGCAGATCCAGTACATGGGCCGCTGCCTCGGCGTGATCGGCGTGAAGGGGGCTAAGATCCCTGTCATCATGGCGATCCCGATCCTCACGGCCTTCCTGTCGCTCTTCGTGATGCGCATCCTCGTGATGGGGTCCTGATCCCGTTTTGCACAACACGCACCAGAAGGATTCATCAAAAGATGTCCATCCTCGACGAATATCTCAAGGACCTCGCGCCGCTCGTCAACCTCGACTGCGGCACGTCGAACACGGCGGGCGTCACCCGCGCCGCCGAAATCATGAAGGGCTACTTCGACTCGATCGGCTTCCACACGGAGTTGGTCGACCTCGGCCCCAAGGCGGGTCACGGCCTCATCGCCCGCAACAAGCCCGATGCCGAGAAGATCGACGTTCTTCTGAACGGCCACCTCGACACCGTCTTCCCGGACGGCACCGCCGCGAAGCGCCCGTTCTCCGTGGACGGCAACGAAGCCCACGGCCCGGGATGCTCAGACTGCAAGTCGGGCATTCTCGCCGCCTACTACGCCTGCAAGTACGCCCGTCCCGAGGACCTCGAGCGCCTCTCCATCTGCTGCGCCTTCAATCCCGACGAGGAGACCGGCTCGCAGAATTCGCATGAGTGGCTCGCGGGCGTGGGCGCGAAGGCGAAGTGCGCCCTCATCGTCGAGGCCGCGCGCGCCGGCGGCGAACTCGTGCGCTCCCGCAAGGGCGTGGGCGACTACTGCGTCGTCTTCCATGGCCGCACCGCCCACGCGGGCAACAACCCCGAGGCGGGCCTCAACGCCAACGTCGCCGCGATGCGCTTCGCGCTCGCCGCGTACGACCTCGCCGACAAGTCGATCGGCACGACCGTCAACCCCGGCGTCGTCGAGGGCGGCACCGCCCCCAACGTGATCTCGGACCGCTGCACGGTGCGCCTCGACATCCGATACTGGTTCGACAAGGACGGCGACGCCCTTGAAGCCAAGATCCGCGAGCTCGTCGCCCGCACCTGGGTCGAAGGCGTCACGCAGGAGCTGACGGTCTGCTCGCGCGTGCCCGCGATGCCGCTCTCCGAGGCGACGAAGGGCTTGGTCGCCACGATCAACAAGGCCGCCGAGATGGCGGGCTTCGAGGCGAAGTGGGTTGACGCGGGCGGCGGCAGCGACGGCAACCGCATCGCCAAGGCCGGCATCCCCGTGGTGGACGGCTGCGGCCCGGCGGGTGCGGGGTTCCACACCGAGCGCGAATTCCTGCGCCTCGACACGGTCGAGGAGCGCATCAGGATGCTCGTGAACCTCTTCAAGCTCATGTGACGCGCCTCGGCAGAATCAAAGCCGCCCGCGGGATTCCTCTCCCGGGCGGCTTTTTCTTTGGCCGAATCCCGCCGCAGAGGCGGGACTTGAAGACAACAGCAGACCGCCCGGGCGGCGGGCGCTCCGGGCGGCTGCGTGTCTGCGGGGGCGCAGGCAGCCGCCCCCCGCAGGCGTTCTCCGCCGGGGACTACTTGATCACGCCGCAGGCCATGCGGGCGCCGCCGCCGCCCAAGGCGACCGGATGATCGTGGTAGTTGTCGCCGCCCACATGCACCATTAGGGCATGACCGCGGACCTCGTCGAGGGTCTTGAGCTTGGGAGCGAGGACGGGAACGGCCGCAGCGCCCTGCGCGTCAACGTAGAGGCTCGGCAGGTCGCCCTTGTGGCCGGCGTCGTCCCACGGGAAGGAGTGGTTCTTCGCGCCCGCGGGATTCCAGTGACCGCCCGCCTTCATGCCGAGGCCCTTGTCGGTGAGGCCGCAGTCCGGATTCTGATGTACGTGGAATCCATGCAGGCCGGGCGTGAGGCCCGCGAGCTGCGGATAGAAGACGAGGCCGTAGGGGCTCTGAACGATCACGACCTGACCGACGGGCTTGGCGCCGTCCTTGGCGAGGAGCTCAACGGGAACGACGATCTTCTGCGATTCCGCAAGCGGATCGTAGAGCTGCGTTTGATCCGCCGCGACGGCGCTGAGGGAGATCGTTGCGGCCGCAAGGACGCTGAGAAGTGCTGACGTCTTCATATAGAAAACCTCCAGTTCTGAGAGTTCGGAAGAACTTCCGAGTGAGGAAGTCCTTGACTTTCAATAGTCTAGCATTATTCGGTCGTGACAAATAATAGCCTGCGCATCCTGTTGCATTTGCTTGCATGCGTCTGATTTTCTTTCAAAGAAGTGCGCAAAAAAAACGCCCGGGCAGCATCGACTGCGGCGGGCGGTTGTGAGCAACGACGAATGCGCGTCAGATGAGGCTCTCGAGCTCGGCGAGCTCCTCGGCGGCGCTGCGGCGCTTCGGGTGGAAGTCGTCCGCCTCGTCGGCCATCTCGCGCTCCCAGTCCTCGAGAGGACGGGGCTCGTTCGGGTGCTCGTCGCGCCACTCGTGGGCGAATTCGGAGACGGCCTGCCGCAGGAGGTCGAGCCCCTCGCCCGTGAGCGCGGAGACGAAGACCGCCTTTGGGCGCCCCTTTTCGTCGCGAATGATCTCCTGGGCGTGGTTCGTCACGTCGATCTTGTTGTAGACAAGAATCGTCGGGGCGTCGTCGGCCTTGATGTCCTTCAACACCGAATTCACCTCGGCGATCTGCTCCTCGCGCACCGGGGACGAGGCGTCCACGACGTGCAGCAGCAGGTCGGCGTGCACCGTCTCGTCGAGCGTCGACTTGAAGGCCTCGATGAGCTGATGCGGCAGTCCGCGGATGAATCCCACGGTGTCGGTGGCGACCACGGTCTCCTCGTCGTTCAGCCAGAACTTGCGCGCCGTCGTGTCGAGCGTCGCGAAGAGCTGGTCGGCCGCATACGTCTGCGCACGCGTGAGCTTGTTGAAGAGCGTGGACTTGCCTGCGTTCGTGTAGCCCGCGAGCGAAACCGTGATCGAGTCGCCCCTCGAGCGGGCGCGGCGCTGCGTGCCGCGCTGGCGAGCAAGGCGCTTGAGCTGATCGCGCAGCTGTTTCATGCGCACGCCGATCATGCGGCGGTCGAGTTCGATCTGCTTCTCGCCCGGGCCGCCCGTCTTGCCCAAGCCGCCTCTCTGGCGCTCAAGGTGGGTCCAACCGCGCACGAGACGCGTCGAGAGGTGCTCGAGACGCGCGAGCTCGACCTGCAGCCGGCCCTCGCGGCTCTTCGCGCGTTGGCGGAAGATGTCGAGAATCAGCTCCGTGCGGTCGAGCACGGGAATGTTGAGCACGCGCTCGATGTTGCGCTCCTGCGCCGCGGAGAGCGCGATGTCGAAGACGACGACGTCGGCGCCCGCCTCGCGGGCGAGCTCGCCCAACTCCTCGATCTTCCCCGAGCCGAGGAAGGTGGCGGGATCGGGCTTGTCGCGCTTGGCCTGCATGAGTCCAACGGGCTCGAGGCCGTCCGAAGTGACGAGAAGACGGAGCTCCTCGGCGGAGTCCTGATAGAAGACGCGGCCGAGATTGACGACCACGAGAAAGGCGCGCGAAGTCTTCACCTCGCGCGTCTCGTCAAGCTGAAAGTTAGTCAGATCAGTTCTCCGGCGCGTTCTGGGCGCCCGTCTGGGCAGCGCCGTTCATCGCGACAGCGCGCGACGGGACGACGGTGCTGATGGCGTGCTTGTAGACCATCTGCGTGAGCGTGTTGCGCAGAATGACGACGTACTGGTCAAAGGACTCAATCTGGCCCTGAAGCTTGATGCCGTTCACGAGGTAGATCGAAACGGGGATGTGCTCCTTGCGGAGCAGGTTGAGGAACGGATCCTGCAGAAGCTGAACCTTGTTGTTCGCCATGATTTTGTTCTTCTCCGACACTGCAGTCTCGCACGTTGCAGGCGTTGCTTGTTGTTGTTCTCTTTGGGCGGCGCCGAAGTATCGAACGGGTGCGTCCGCTCGCTCCTTGTTGTTCTCTTGGCGAGGCCGGGGCCGCCGCGTCTGCCGCCCGGCCTCACGAGGGACCGGACCGCACGCAGAGCGAATCTTAACACCCGCCCTGCGGGTTCTCGGCGCGTCCTCTTTCAAATTCCTCAGAATTTGAAAGGAACTATTGCGACGGCGGGAACCGCATGGGCGCTTCTCCCGAGGCTGCGGCGAATCCTTTTTTCCGCCGCCCGAGCGGTGCGGACGGAAGTCCTCAAACGAAGGGCGGAGCGACGATTCCGGTCGTCCCGCCTCTTTATTTCCACTACTTCTTCGCGTCCTCTTTGACGTACGGATTCACCTTCGTGCGGAACTCGATCCGCAGCGGCGTGCCCGCGAGGTTGAAGGCCTCACGGAACCAACCTTCGAGGTAGCGGCGATAGGACTCGCCGATGTCCTCCAACGCGTTGCCGTGGACGACGATCACGGGCGGGTTCGAACCGCCCTGGTGCGCGTAGCGGGGCTTCGGGCGGCCGCCGCGGGCGCGCGGTGGCTGCTGGCGCTGCACGGCCTCGAGGAGCGCACGGGTGAGCTTCGAGGTGGGGATCTTGCGGTAGGCGGCGGCGTGCGCCTCGTCGACGGCCTTCATGAGATGGTTGAGGCCGTTGCGCTTCAACGCCGAAATGCGGATCATGCGCGCCCAACGCAGGAAGTGGAGCTTGTGCTCGATCTCGAGGTTGAAGCGCTCGCGCTCGTAGCTGTCGAGAAGGTCCCACTTGTTGACGGCGACCACGAGGGCGCGGCCGGAGTCGAGCACGTAGCCCGCGATGTGAGCGTCGCCTTCGGAGACGCCCTCCTTCGCGTCAAGCACGAGGATCACGACGTTCGAGTCCTCGATCGCCTGCAGGGTCTTCACGACGGAGAACTTCTCGACCGCCTCGAAGACGCGTCCCTTCTTCCTCAGGCCCGCGGTGTCGACCAACTCGTAGGGACGCCCTTCGTACTCGAAGTCCACCTTGATCGCGTCGCGGGTGGTGCCCGGCATGTCGTAGGCGATCACTCGCTCCTCGCCGATGAGCGAGTTGATGAGCGTGGACTTGCCCGCATTCGGGCGCCCGGCGAGCGTCACCTTGATGCGCTTCGGCGCGTCGGGATCAACCTCCTTCTCCTCGGCTTCGGGTTCGTCCTCATCTTCGGGGCACTTCGAGAGCGCGAGATCGATCACGTCGCGCACGCCCTGACCGTGGGCGCCCGAGACGAGGTAGGGCTCGCCGAGACCGAGCTCGTAGAACTCCGCCTTGGCGGTGTCCGAGAGGCCTTCGGCCTTGTTGACGAGCAGCAGCACCGGGCGGTCGGCGCGGCGCAGGTGCTGCGCGATGCGCAGATCCTGGGGCGTGAGACCCGCGCGGGCGTCGCAGAGGAAGAGCACGCAGTCGGCCTCCTCGATCGCAAGCTCGGCCTGACCGGCCATCGCCTGCACGATGCCCTCGCTCCTCACGGGCTCGAAGCCGCCCGTGTCGACGACGATGTAGGGACGGTCGCCGACGCGCCCCTGACCGTACTGACGGTCGCGCGTAAGGCCGGGGAAGTCGGCCACGATGGCGTCGCGGCTGCGGGTGAGCCGATTGAAGAAGGTCGACTTGCCGACGTTGGGCCGGCCCACGAGAGCGATGACTGGAAGCATGAGTTTGAAGGTCTGATAAAACTGGAAAGGCCGCGTCCGAGGGGTTCACCTCCGGCGCGGCTCTGAAGAAGGTTCTCTGGAGAGGAGCGGCGGAGCCGACCTCCCGGAGCGGGGCGGCTTATTCGCCGTCGCCCTGCACAATGTAGGCGACGTCGCCCTCGACCGTCTGGAAGACCGCGCCGTAGCCGTACTGTGCGGCGGGCGTGGTCACCGCGCCCGAGAGCGAGGCGCTACCGACGGGATTGCCCGTGGCGGGGTCGAGGAACGTGATCCGGCCCTCGTAGTCGCCGAAGGCGAGCGCCGTGCCCACGCGGATCGGCGCGGAGGCGCCGCGGTAGAGGAACTGGTCGTTCACCCACGCCTCGCGCCCGTTGCGGCGGTTGAAGGCGTGGATGCGCCCGGCGTCGTCCACTTCATAGACGAGCCGCCCGTCCGCGACGGGGCCCGTGACGGCGTCCACCTTCTGACTCCAGACGAGGCGCCCGTTCTGCGAGCTCATGCAGACCAGGTTGCCCTGGAAGGCCGCGGCGCACATGAGCTCCTGGTCCACCCAGGGGCGGCCGACCACGTCGATCAGGCGCTCGACTTCGGTGATGCCCTTCGCCTGGCCGATCACGGCGTCGAAGATCACGCGGCCGTCGGCGGGATTCATCGCCATCAGGCGGCCGTTGGCCTGCCCGACCAGAGCGCCCGCGGGCGACCAGGCCATCTGCGAGAAGCCCCGGAGGGTGAGCGCCGGCGCCTGGCCCTGATGGTGCCAGAGGCGCTGGCCCGTGATGAGGTCGAACCCGGTGACGCGCGTGTCGGAGGTCTTCACGATCACGCGGCCCGCGCCCACGAGGGGCGGCACCTCGACGTCGGAGGAAAGGCGCGCCTCCCAGGCGAGCTTGCCCTCGGCGTCGAAGACCTGCACGACGCCCTTCTCGGTGCCCACGGCCACGTGGCTGCCGTCGGTGCCGACGCCCGCCGTCACGGCGCCGTCGGTTTCGGCGCGCCAGACGACGTCGCCCGTCTGCCGGTCAAGGCGCACGACCGCGCTCCCGCCCGCGGCGTAGACGGCCGTGTCGGTCACGGCCGGCGCGAGGTTCTTCGCTTCGGCGTCGCCGACGTTGGTGCGCCAGACGACCTTCGCCTCGGTCGTCTTCGCAAAGTCCGGATAGTCGTGCGGTTCGTGCGGATCGGAGGACGAGAAGATGCCGCAGCCGCTGAGCACCAGGGCGCCCGCGAGGGCGGCGGCAAGTGTGAGCGATTTCTGAAGAGCCATTTGAATGGATGCCCGGGAGAAAGAAAGGTGGGCGCGGAAAGAAGGCCTCCCGCGCCGTGCCTGAATTCTAAGAGATATCGCCCTGCGGAAAGGCTTCCGCAGGGCCCCGCGTCCGCGCGCGCCGCACGCGGACGGGCGCACTCATCAGCCTTCGGCGGGAAGCGACGCGAGCTTGAGCTCGAGCACGCGGGCGAGCGGGTTGTTCGCGCCCCCCGTCTTCTGCGCCTCGGCCCAGGACTCGCGAGCCATCTTCACGTCGCCCTTGGCGGCCCAGACGTCGCCGAGGCGGTCGAGGAGGAGTGGACGTTGGTCGGCGTTGGGCTTCGCGGCGTCGAGCACCTTCAGGGCCTCGTCGAGCTTGCCTTCGTCATAGAGCACGCCCGCGAGGCGAATGCGCGCGAGGGCGTCGTACTCGGGGCGCCCGGCCTTGTCGATCACCCACTCGAGCTTCGCCTTCGCCTCGGCGAAGTTGCCGTTCTGCAGAGCGGCGTTCGCGGCGGCGAGCGCCCCGAGGGGCGCGTAGATCGTGGAGCCGTACTCGGAGACGAGGCCCGTCGAGAGCGAAGCGGCGTTCTTCTGGTCGTTCGCAACGACGGCCTGCTGGAGCTGCGCATACATCTGCGCGGCCTTGCCGGCCTGGTTGCGCTGCCACCAGTTCCAGCCGTTCCAGGCGGCGAACCCGAGGCAGCACACGCAGACGGCGGCGGTGACCGGAGTGCCCCACCGGTCCCACCAGGCCTTCATTTGGTCAATGCTCTCCTGCTCTTCCAAGTCGTAAGCCATGGCTCAAACTCTCTCAAACGTTCGTTGTTCTGAAGGATGAAAAATCAGCCGCGCTCGGCGGCGAGCGCCGCGGCGATGCGCGCGGGCGCGTCGGCGATCGGCTCGAGCGTCTGCTCGGCGTAGGCTTCGGCGCCGGCGCGCAGGGCCTTCACGCCCACCGCACCCTGCGCGAGCTCGTCGTCGGTCGCGAAGACGGCGATCTTCGCGCCCGAGGCGTCGGCCTTCTTCATCTGGCTCTTGATGCTCGCCTCGCCCGGGTGCGTGATGACGCGCACGCCGAGGTCGCGCAGGCGCTCGGCGAGGAGCATCGCGGACTTCTGCGAGTCGCCGCCGTGGTGCAACACGTAGACGTCGGTCTGGGTGCGCTCGGGGACGTTGCCCACCTCGCGCATGAGTTCGATCACGCGCTCCATGCCCATGGCGAAGCCGACGCCGGGGGCGGGACGGCCGCCGAGCATCTCGACGAGCGGGTCGTAGCGCCCGCCGCCGCAGATCGTGCCCTGGGCGCCGAGGCGGTCCGTGATCCACTCGAAGACCGTGTGGTTGTAGTAGTCGAGGCCGCGCACGAGACGCGGATTGACCGTGTACTCCACGCCGCCCGCCGTGAGGAGCTCCTCGAGGCGGTTCAGGAAGGCGCGCGATTCGTCGCCGAGGTAGTCGAGGAGCTTCGGCGCAGCGTCGACCAGCGCCTGCATGTCGGGGTTCTTCGTGTCGAGGATGCGCAGCGGATTCGTGTAGAGGCGGCGCTGGGCGTCTTCGTCCAACTCGTCCTTATGCGCCTCGAAGTAGGCGATGAGCGCCTCACGGTGCGCCTGGCGCTCGTTCTGGGCGCCGAGCGTATTGAGCTCAAGACGCACCGGACCGATGCCGAGGGCCTTCCACATGCGCGAGAGCATGAGGATCATTTCGGCGTCGACGTCGGGGCCGGCCATGCCGAGCGCCTCGGCGCCGAGCTGATGGAACTGGCGGTAGCGGCCGCGCTGCGGACGCTCGTGGCGGAACATCGGGCCGCAGTACCAGAGGCGCTGCGTGGTGCCGTAGAGCAGGTTGTGCTCGTTCACGGCGCGCACGACCGCCGAGGTGCACTCGGGGCGGAGCGTGAGCTGGTCGCCGTTCATCGAGTCGGTGAAGGAGTACATCTCCTTCTCGACGATGTCGGTCACTTCGCCCACGCCGCGCGTGAAGACGCGGGTGTTCTCCAGGATCGGCGTGCGGATCTCCTGGTAGCCGTACTCTTCGAGCACGCCCACGCAGGTCTTCTGCACGTACTGCCAGATCGGGGCGTCCTGCGGGAGCATGTCGTTCATGCCCTTGACGCCGGTGAATTTTTCCTTGGCCATCTTTCTCTGCTGATGCTGCTCGCGGGCCGCACGCCGCGACGGAGCCCGGGGACCTGCCCCCGTCCGTCCGGGCGCCGCCCGCACTGGTGAATTCGTTTGCGTCCGCCGCCCCTCCGTACGGAGGGGCGGGAGCGCCCGCGCCGCCCGTCAGGCGGCCGGCGTCCCGTAGGTTTCGCGGACGAATTTTTCAATGATATCTTGAAACTGCCGGGCGATGTCCGCTCCCTTGAGGACGCCCGCCTTCTCGCCGCGGATGAAGACCGGGGCAACGGGACTCTCGCCCGAACCCGGAAGGCTCACGCCGATGTCGGCCTGGCGGCTTTCACCCGGGCCGTTGACGATGCAGCCCATGACGGCGACCGTCATCGACTCCGACCCCGGCGCCGTGCGGCGCCATTCGGGCGCGCGGCGCCTGAGGAACGCCTGCGTCTGCTCGGCGAGCTTCTGGAAGAGGTCCGACGAGGTGCGCCCGCACCCGGGGCAGCTCGTCACCATGGGCGTGAAGGATCTCAGGCCCATCGACTGAAGGATCTCCTGCGCAACCACCACCTCCTCGGTGCGGGAGGCGCCGGGCGAAGGCGTGAGCGAGACGCGGATCGTGTCGCCGATCCCCTCCTCGAGGAGCACGGCGAGCGCCGCCGTCGAAGCGACGATGCCCTTGCTGCCGATCCCGGCCTCGGTGAGGCCGAGGTGGAGCGCCCACGAGGAGCACTTCGCGAGCTCGCGGTAGAGCGCGATCAACTCCTGAACTTCGGAGACCTTGCAGGAGAGAACGATGCGGTCGGCGGGAAGGCCCAGGGACTCGGCGGCCTTCGCCGAGTCGACGGCGCTCTCCACCAACGCGCGGCGCAACACCGCCTGCGGCGTAAGGGGGCCGCCCGCACGGACGTTCTCGTCCATGAGGCGCGTGAGGAGCGCCTGGTCGAGCGACCCGCCGTTGACGCCGATCCTCACGGCCGCGCCCCACTTCTTCGCCGCCTCGATCATCAGCGCGAAGTTCTCCTCCTGCTTGCTGCCCTTGCCGACGTTGCCCGGGTTGATGCGGTACTTCGAGAGCGCCGCGGCGCACTCCGGGATTTCCGTGAGAAGTTTGTGGCCGTTGTAGTGGAAGTCGCCCACGAGCGGGGCATGGATGCCGGCGCGGTCGAGCCGGGCGCGGATCTCGGGGACGGCGCGCGCCGCGTCGGGCGTGTTGACCGTGAGGCGCACGAGTTCGGAGCCGGCGGCGGCGAGCTCCGACGCCTGCCGGTACGTCGCCTCGACGTCCGCGGTGGCCGTGTTCGTCATGGACTGGACGACCACCGGGCGGCCGCCGCCGATCACGACCTTGTTGCCGCCCCAGGAGATCGTCACCGGGGTGGTGTAGTGGCGGGCGAGTCCCGCCGTGCTGATGACTGCCATCGCGAGCGCGTCAAGTTGTATGGGTTATTGAAGCGTGAAGCGCGCGACGCCGTTCCTCACGGTTTCGGTGATCGCATAGGCGCGTCCGTCCACCATGAGCTGCATCGCGTCGGCGTTGCCGATCGTGAAGCGCGAGCCGCGCGGAATCTCGAGCACTTCGTTCGAACCGGCCTGCATTTCGCGGGCGATCACGTTGCGTCCGGAGGGCGCGATCACCTGCACCCAGCAGGCGCCCGCGAGGCGGAATTCCACGCGGTGGTTCGTCGCGGACGCGGCGGCGACGTTGTCGTTCCACAGCGGAATCACCGGAAGATCCTTGGCCAGCACTTCCTGCGCCTTGGTGAAGTCCTCGGTCCGCTTCTTTACGTCGGTCTGGGCAAGTGCGGCATTCAGGAGCTCGTCGAATTCCGCGCTCTTGTAATCACCATCGTTCGAACCATGACCGTCAGCGGAGCTGGAGGCATATAGCGGATTGAGATAATCTTCAGCGGATGGGTAATCCAGCATCCAGCCGGCACGGAACGCGGTTTTGATGGTGCGGTTGGTCACCTGGTTACGCACGTCGCTGAACGTGGCGTACGGCTCGCCAGCGGCGTCGATGTCGAGTGTGTTCTTGATCTGGTTGCACACGGCATCGACCCATT
>ERZ833608.1985-NODE-1985-length-11864-cov-7.205691_pt1 | contig 11864 bp, 6 predicted proteins | sample MGYA00519694_ERZ833608 | MGnify/ENA primary metagenome ERZ833608 (study PRJEB31850, sample SAMEA3708742) | human gut metagenome | biome: human gut; feature: human-associated habitat; material: faeces | place: China | collected 2014 ... | reverse complement strand
TTTTCATACCGCAGGTATTACCGGCGAGAACCTCGATTACGCGATCGGCAGGAGCACCTTCGACTAACTTGGAGATTGCCTTGAGATTGCCGTCACAGCCGCCGGTAAACTCAACGCCCAGCACCTTGCTGCCATCGTCAGAGAGATTGAGGTGAATATTGCGAGAGCATACACCCTGCGGCTTGTAGTCAAAACTAATCATTGAGATCCCCTCTCAGAAAGAAATTTCAGACGTCTATTATCCCCGCCTGGGCCGACTTATTATCGCAAGCACCGATTCAACATCCTACGATGCATGGACTCGCGGGGGCAAGATTAGCAGTCCGCACCCTGTGCGTGGACCGTGCGCTTCTCCCGATACATATTGTGGTCGGCGACACGATATACATCGGCCAACGTATTTCCAGCCGTCTCGACGGTCGCCACGCCAATCGATGCGCTGACCGTCAGGGCCTCATCGCTTACCGCGGCAAGACCGAGACGAAGATCCTGTTCCAGCCCGAGCGCAGACTCGTTGTCAGTATGGGGGCAAACCAGCAAAAACTCGTCGCCGCCAAGGCGCATCGGCAGATAATCCGCACCAGCCACCCGCCGCAGCACGGACGCCGTCCGTCGCAGCAGTTCATCCCCCATCTCGTGACCATAGATGTCGTTGGTCCGCTTGAGATAATTGCAGTCCAACATAATCACGCTCACGGGCAAGTCCTCGTTTACCAGGCTATCTCCGCGCGATTCAAGATAGTTGCGGTTGCGAAGCCCCGTCAGTTTATCTTGGTATGACAGCTCCTCGGCATGCTTGACCATCGATATGTTGTGCGTCGCCACGACGACCGACTCCAGCCGGCCTTGCTCATCGCGATGCTGGGGGACAACCTGTAGCGAGTACCAAGCGCCTCGACAATCTCGCACCTCGGCAGCCAAGTACGGTACGCCCTCCATACGTTCACGAAGAGTGCTTATATCTACGAGCCCCACGACCGCTTCGCGGCTTTCGGGGCTCACGATATCCCGGCAGACCGTGTCCATAAAGTCATATGCCTCGCTGTGCTCGGCAAATATCTTCGCTATCGCCGGCGACATATTGATCCCCTCGATCTCGAGGGTGTCGAGATGCAAAAGGAAGGTCGAATCGTAGATGGCGCTTATGGCATTGATAATGCCGAGCTGTTTATCCTTTTCGACCAAATTGCGGTGGTCAACGATATTTCGAGCCAACAGCACCACGACCCAAAACGCAAGGCTCACCAAGACGCCAGCAGCGACAAATGTGATCCTGCCAGACATGACCTCAGATTTGGGATACAGCGCAAACAGGCGGTAGTCCTTATACGCCGCACGCACGGCATACCAGGTAGCCCCCCGATATTCGACACGTGTTAGTCCTTCGTCTTTCCAGTCAATTCCACTATCGACGAGAAGTCGAGCAAGGGTTATATCGACGGTCGAATCGTTTGAAGAAACGATTTGTGCATCGCGCATCACGAGCACCGTTGGGCTCTGATGGAATGTGTTGTTCACGAGCACGTCGGCGATCGTGTACGAATAATCATCGGCGGGCTCGGGCGCAAGCGATCGGTACCCCAGCGCTACGCCATCACCGTACGGAACGGCACTCACGGCAAAGTCGACATCGCGACGCTCAACGACGGTGGAGTAGGACACCTTGGAGCCTCGATACATCGATGCGACCGACGAACAGGCCAGTTCCTCTCGCCACAGCATCAGCGGATCGCGACCGTCGACATCGTAATGAGCGACCATATGGCCGTCGGCGTCCATGACCAGCATTCCCGAAAGGTGCTCGTTGTGGACATACTCCTCGACCAGCGCATCGTTAATTTCGACGCGGTCAGACGGCAAGAACGTCACGAATGACTCGACCGCGGCATCCAAATTGTGCGTCGCCTCGGTTTTTCTTCCCTGCTCATATCGGTCATATTTTTCGCAGGCGGCCTGTAAAAACACCATGGCTTCCCGGCCAAACCCAAGCGTCTTATCGAGGCAGCGATGCGTGCCGACCGTATACAGCAGGCCCAACAAGACAATGCTGGTCACAACGGCGACAGCCGCGGTAACTAAATGCTTTCGATGCAAGCGGCGCTCATCATTTGTCATGATTCCGCTCCTTGCCTGTCTGTCGTCGCCCCTGCCTTGTAACTGTCCACAATGCGCTCAATCGTGCCATCTCGGTCCATGTCGAACAGCACGGTATTGAGGTTTTTGACGTACTCCCCCTCATAGCTGTTCTCAAACGCAACGCCCAGGTCAACTGTCATAACGTTGTCGGCAAACACGCGATAAACACCGGGATACTGCGCGACGAGCCGGTCGAGCGATTGAACGTCCGCCATCCAACAGTCAACATAACCTTTGACCAGGGCAGCTTTGCAGAGTTCGGCAGAACCATACGATTTGATTTGCACATCCGGCGAGATCCCTAGGTCCCCGGCAAGCAATCGGCGTTCACTCACCGAACCCGCAATCACCGCAATGGTCTTGCTTCCATCGAGAGACGCCATACCCTTGATACCACTCGTTTTCTTGGCGGCAACCGAGACTGTCACGGTCAGATACGGCTCAGTCCAGTAATAATCGTCTTCGCGATAATTGGGCGAATAGTCGCACCACAGACAATCGATATCGCCGTTTTTGAGCAGGCGATCGCGATCATTCCAAGATATGTCAACAAATTGCGGTTTGATTCCAGCACGCTTGCAGGCCTCGCGGGCGATATCGATATCGATACCGGCGTAGTCGCCTGTGGTATCGACATACACATAGGGATCGTTATCCGTAACGCCGATTTTGAGTACCGGGAGATTTTTGTCAGTCTCATTCGAAGAGGAAGAGCTGTTTCGAGCGGTATACGCCAGGACGACCGCACAGACAACAAGGAGTATGAGCGCGGACGAGACAATGGTGGCTCGCTTGATACGTCTGGGCACGCGCCTCCTTTCATCGAAACAGCAGTAGGGTTCATTTTATTACCGGGAGCCGATGCAGCAGCGAAAAAAGCGCCTCGCCCAAGACGGGCAAGGCGCCAATGGTTGAAATGCATCCGCAGGCGGTCGAATTCGGTCAATCCTACTCGAAGCTCAGCTGCTCCAGGCGATCGAAGACCGTATCGATGCGGGTGAGGAAGTCCCACGGATCGAAGATCTCGTCGAGCTTCTCCTGGCTGACGGTGCAGCGCGGATCGGCCTCGAGGCGCTCCTTAAAGGTGGGGCCAGAGACACAATCCTGCACCTCGTGCCAGGTGGCCATGGCGTTTTCCTGCACGATAGCGTAGGCGTCCTCGCGGGTGATGCCCGTATCGACGAGGGCCAGCAGGACCTTGGAGGAGAAGATGAGGCCGCGGGTCTTGTTGAGATTGGCCATCATGCGGGCCGGATACAGTTGCAGGCCGTCGATAACGCGAATGAGGCACTGGAACATATGGTCAAGCGCGATGAAGCTATCGGCCTGGGCGACACGCTCGGCGGAAGAGTGCGAAATGTCGCGCTCGTGCCACAGGGCAACGTTGTCAAAGGCGACCTGGGCGTTGGACTTCACGACGCGCGACAGGCCGCAGACCTTCTCCATGGTGATGGGGTTGCGCTTGTGCGGCATGGCGGAGCTGCCCTTTTGGCCCTTGCGGAAGGGCTCCTCGGCCTCGAGTGTATCGGTCTTCTGCAGGTTGCGGACCTCGGTCGCGATGCGCTCGCAGGTGGCCGCTGTAGTGGCAAGCACGCCGGCAAGGTAGGCGTGGTGATCGCGGCTGATGACCTGCGTGGACAGCGGATCGTGGACCAGGCCCAGGTGCTCGCAGACGTACTCCTCGACGAACGGCTCGATGGAGCTGTAGGTACCGACGGCACCGGAGATGGCACCGAAGGCAACGTTCCTGCGAGCATCCTCAAGACGATCGAGATCGCGCTTGAGCTCCCATGCCCAGGAGCCAAACTTCATACCGAAGGTCATCGGCTCGGCATGGATGCCATGGGTGCGGCCGGCGCAGAGCGTATTGCGCTCCTCGAAGGCGCGACGCTTGCAGATCACGCCGAGCTTCTTAACGTCCTCGATAATCAGGTCACACGCCTGAGTAAGCTGATAGCACAGAGCCGTATCACCCAGGTCGGAGCTGGTCATACCGTAGTGAACCCAGCGGCTAGGCTTGGGCTCGCCCTCGGGAACATCGGCGTCGATATATTCCTTCATGTTGGTCAGGAAGGCGATGACATCGTGGCGCGTGACCTCCTCGATCTCGTCAACCTTCGCCTTCTCAAAGTTGGCGTGGTCGCGAATCCACTGGGCCTCTTCTTTGGAAATACCGATCTTGCCGAGCTCCGCCTGAGCCTCGCAGGCCAGGACCTCAATCTCCTGCCAAATGGCGTACTTGTTCTCGAGGGAGAAGATATGTCCCATCTCCGGGCGGGTATAGCGATCGATCATAGCGGCTCCTTTTTGGTTATTGGCACGTTGGTCGTAACCCAACCATTGTACCGTGCGCGGGTGCGAGTAGCGATAACGGGCATTAACCTAACATTTTGCCGCAAGAGCGGCCATGGGGACGTCCGCGTATTTGCTTCGCAAATCCGCACCGGCTGCGGCGACACACCCGGACCTACGCCCATGCGCGGGCAAAGCGGGCCGAATCCGACGCTCCCGACTGTCTCCCGTGCTCGGTGGAGCGGGCAACGGGACATCCGCATATTTGCTTCGCAAATCCGCACCGGCTGCGGTCGCCTATCGGCGACCTTGCCTGCTCGCTATAAACGCTTCGCGTTTATTTAACGCTCGCACCCTGGCGGGTTCGAGTCCCGGCACTTTATTGAAAAAAGCACGGCACCGTGATAGCGCCGTGCTTGTGCTTTTTACTGGAGCGGGCAACGGGACTCGAACCCGCGAGTGTCAGCTTGGGAAGCTGATGCCTTACCACTTGGCGATGCCCGCTTGTGTGTTGGCTAGTATAACGCGGTTGTCTTGTTCGATACAAGGGTGTCGATGCTTGTTTTAGCTGTGGAGAATCGTTTGAAAACCGCACCAATTGTGGAGATGAGGACCTTTGTCTTTCTTTCCTTACTTTCTTTTACCTGCGCTTTTATCTGATTGTTGTATTTGAGCTCGATTTGTCACAAATCGGGCAAGCTTTTGGTCAGCTTCTGGTACTTACCCGCATGAACCATGGCGGTAGCCTCATCCCAAGCGCCGCGGCCTCCCCGTGCGGCGCACGAGGGATAAGGAGCAGCCATGTCCAACGCACCCACGCACTCTGTCCACAGCGCAATCGCAACAGGTCCGCTGCTCCTGCTCCTCTTTTTTCTGATCGGCTGCCTGGCACCAGGGGCCGCACTCGCCGTCGATGGGAGTGACACTCTTAATTTCCGCACCATAAGCGACGGCTGCGGTCCCTTCGGTGTCGGTAAATACGAGGCACAGGACACTTCAATTTCGTACTGCATGAATCAAGACTGCCCCGGCCCCAGCAAGCCGGGAGGGCCATGGCGTACATATAACCAGGGCTGGACATGGCTCGATGACGAATTTGCCGCCATCGTCTGTCACGGATACCCCTCCAATACATCCTTTGGCGGCCACAACCTGTCGCCCGATCTCGCCCGTGCCGCCACCCAGATTGCCGTGTGGATGCTCAAGGGAACCACGCACCCCGACGGCACCTATTCGTATACAAATAGCAAGGGAGTTGCCAGGAGTGGTAGGTTTTACGAAAACGCCGAGGCCGTAGCGGCTGCACGTTGGCTCTACGACAGCGCTAAGTCCGGATCCATTAAGGCAGCCCCACATCGAGCCAGGCGTTATCACGGCCCGGTCTCGGGTGAGGGTCGACACCAGGACATGCTCTATGTTCTGCCCGCCGTCTCCGTATCTTTTCAAAAACAATCGTCCCAGGCTGACATCACCGCCGGCAACGACACCTACAGACTCGGTGGCGCAACCTTCGATATCTTTGAAAGTGTGGGCGATACACGTGTCGGCACTATCCAGATGGACGAAAACGGGCGTGCACAAGCAACGCTTTTGCCCAATACGGCATATTACCTGGTCGAAACCAAAGCCCCGGCAGGCTATATCCCTCGAAGCGACCGAATAGCCTTCACCACACAAAACAGCGGCGAGCATGTCACTGTCAACGAACAGCCCGGCACCATCACCTTGCGTATTGCAAAAATCGATGCCGCCACGGATGCCGGTGCCCAAGTTGGGGCGTCGCTTGCGGGCGCTGGATTCACCTGCGTCTCGCAATCAACCCCCGGCTGGACTCGCACCCTTACGACCGACGAAAACGGACGGGCGATCCTCAATGACGTTCCTCTGGGTACCTTTACCATCTACGAATCGAAAGCGCCCGAGGGCTACCTGATTTCAAACGACTGTTGGAGCTACACCGTCGGTGCCGAGCAACTCGGAGATACGGGCATCGTTGAGCTCGAAAGCCGTATTCCCAACATCCCAATCGCCTTTGACCTTGAAATCTCGAAGTTTAAGGACCATGGCGATAACGATGAGTCCGGCCTTGAGCAGCCGGCGGGAGGCGTCGTCTTTGAAGTTGTCAGCAATAGCTCTCAACAAGTCGTCGGCACGTTGACCACAAACGTTTACGGCTTTGCCTCCACCAAAGACCAGCCCGAAGCATGGTTTGGCGCAGGCAAACGTCCCGCCGGCGCTCACGGTGCCATTCCCTACGACCGCGCGGGCTACACCGTTCGCGAGGTTGCAGAAACGGTCCCTGAAGGATTTAAGCAAGCAGGGGAATGGACCATCACAGCAGAGCAGACCGCAGACGGAGCCGAGCTTCAGTACATCATTGACAACCATGCCTTATCGACACACCTTCAAATCGTAAAGCGCGATGCTCAGACCGGCGGCACCGTACCACTTGCCGGCTTTACGTTCCAGCTGCTCGATAGCCACCACGAGCCCGTCTCGCAAACATGTTGGTATCCGGCCCACAATGTAATGAATACCTTCACAACCGATACAACCGGCGCCGTCACGCTTCCCGAATCACTTTATCCCGGAAGATACTACGTACGCGAGGCATCGGCTAAGGAACCGTATCTGCGCGGAGAAGACCTGGAGATAACGATTCCCGCCGACAGAAATCTGACACCAGTCGCCGTCGCCTCGTTCTATGACGACGCCGCAACCGGAAGCATCGAAATCATTAAGACGGATGCTGTAGATGGACGCACCCTCGCTGGAGCCACGTTTGACATCCGCGCTGTCGGCGACATCGTGCGGGCCGACGGCAGTATCGTCGCCCTGGATGGCGAAACCGTCGCCACCGCTACAACCGACGAACGGGGGCATGCGCGAGTCGATCATCTTTCGCTGGGATGCGGCACCGCCACCTACGAGGTCGTCGAGACACAAGCTCCCGAAGGTTATCTGCTCAACCCGACCCCACATACTGTGAAGTTGTCGTACGCTGACCAACAAACGTCCGTGATCGAAGTGCACCTTGACGTTTCCAACGACTACACCAAGATCGATATCTCCAAAGTCGACGCGTGCGGAGGTCAGGAAGTGACAGGCGCTGAGCTTGTCCTCTGCGACTCCAATGGCAACGAAATTGATTCTTGGACTTCATCCGGCAAACCACACCGCATTGAGCACCTTTCACCCGGCACCTACACCCTGCGCGAAACGATGGCTCCGCGAACCTACGACCTTGCCGAAGAGATAACGTTTGAAGTAAAGGCCACGGGAGAAGTTCAAACCATGGCCATGAAGGATACCCCCATCGAAATCAGGGGGAGCATCGATAAGCGCCAAGAGATTGCACAGCCAGTCGTAAGCAAACTCGTTGCCAACGGCGACGGAAAAAACCGAGCCAAAGCACGGGCCAATACGCAAGGCGCCTTCTCCTATACCATCGACGCCAAAAATGAGTCGAGCACCTGGGTCGACGAGCTGACCATCACCGACGACCTCGAGTGTGCCAAAGATGGCGCAGCGAAACTTGTTGCCGTTGAAACCCCTATTGCGGTCGGTGATCTAAACGGGCTGTGCAACGTGTGGTATCGAACGTCTCCAGCAGGAACAAGCGATACGGTCAAGCAGGTCAATGCAACGCTTGACGACGGGCATCGAAATCCTTGGCTCGAAACGGAAGAGGTCACAAAGCTGCTGGGCGGCGATGCGCGTCTCGTCGATTACGACGGGTGGCACCTATGGAAAACAGATGTCCCGACGGACAAGTCCGTCACGCTCGATACGAAAGAGATTGATCTTACAGACGACGCCGTCATCACGGGCATCCGTTTTGAATATGGTGCGGTAGCCGCCGACTTTACAACCAGAAGCGAGGCGGGCTCTTGGACCCGGGATGACCTTAAAGACGAACACGACGATCTTGACGATGCCAAGGCGGCCCTTAACTCGGATGCCCGAGGCGCAGTCGTGCGTATGCAGGCAACGTCGTCCTATACGCCCCAAACCGCACTTGCCAACAGCGCGCGCGTCGATCTTTGTCGCAACGGCGGTGGCGATAAACTCGAGGCGCATGATGAGGACCGCGTCATCCAACGATGCGCCCTGCCTCAGAACCTGCCGGCAACGGGGTCTGTTACCGTCGCCGCATGCATCACCGCACTCCTGACCTCGGGCACTGCGGCCCTATGGTTCGCTCGCCTTAAGTCAGCCACAAAGAAGCGCTAGCACGATAAAAAAGCGGGCGAGCCAGTCTCCCGGCTCGCCCGCCTTGGGCATAAACGATGAATCGGCTATTCAGCAGATGACGAACCGCCATCGATGGCTGCCTGATCGGACTCGGAAATACCGTCGGCACCCAAACTTTGCTCTTGCTCCACCTCTTCGTTCATTGTCGTCTCGGGCGTCGAGCCCTTAACGCCAACGACATACGCGGCCCCAAAACCCAATGCGATAGCGATCAGGGTCAAGATCAAATAGATGGGCCAATGGCGCTTGATGTACGAAAACACGCTGACTCCTTAGCGGGTCTGTCTACGAACGACGAATGACCTCGGTCACGACCTCGGACACCGTAGCGATATTGGTCGGATTGACGTTGTACGGCAGGTCATCCTCGGTGCGAGCGCAGGCAAGGCGCGGGCCGTCCACACCGGCGATCGTAAGGGCGCGACGGCTCGCCTCGAGCGCTGCGGATGCATCGGTTTTTGCATAGGGCATCTCGAACGCGCCGCAATCGACGTGGAACGACTTACACACCTTGCTGACAAGGTTCATGATGCGGCGATCGCCCTTAAACAGCTGCTGCTCGCCCTCGACCGTTACTACCGAAAGCCTGCCGGCACCAATAGACTCGAGGTTGATGAAGAACACACCGCGGAGCTTGTCACGATGCGAGGCCAAAAACGCCCTCATGCCGGCGCCGTCGCAATCGGACGCGCCCGTTGCGACAAACCAGATATCGTGGCCAAGCAGCTCATCGTCACCCATGGAGGCAACGGCCGAGAGCATATCCTCGGCAGAAGCACCATCGGAGGAGGTGGCACCGCCCTTCCAACCGTCGTCGTCATCCTCGAAGTTATCCCACGAGCCAATGCCGCGGCCGGACTTCTTGGCATCGTAATCGTCCTCGACGCCCAACCAGTCGCTCATACTGTCCTGCTCGTTCTTCTTTTTGCGACCGAACAAGCCACCCAGGCCACGCTTCTGCGGCTTGGCGCCCGTCGAAACAGGAGCCGAGATGGTCTCGAGCGGCTGTGCGCCCGAGGAGATGGGCATGGGGGTCGCGACCGGTGCCGATGTGGGCTCGGGACCCTGCGCCGTCGCAAAGGGATCATTTGTCTGTGTCGAAGGATCGGGAAGATCGAACAGCGACGTTCGGGACGCGACGTTGGCCTGTTGCATCGAAGGCAGCGACGGATCGGGGACCGAGGCCAGCGGCGACGAAGAGGGCGCGGGCGCGGAGGCCGGATCGGGGATATTCATTTGCTGGCGCGGAGGCACCTGAGACGAAATCTGCGCCATGAGGGAGTCAACTGTCTCGTCCTGCGTGGGAGCGACATTGGCCACCGTGGCACCGGGGTCGCTCGGCGCGGGCATGGTAAAGATCTGCGTAGAATAAGGCCTGGACTCATCCGTCTTGGGAGCCTCGCCAATCGCAGGGGGCTCCTGCTCCATAACAGGAGCCTCGACCTGCTCGGGTGCGCTGCCCTCAACGGAATCGGCCTCGTCGACAACCGAATCATCGGCGGCGTCCTGAGCATCATCGGAGATGGGAAGGGGCTCGGCAATTGCGGTGCCCTGCCTCTCAAACGTCATCGTGGCATCGAATGACATGGTGCCATCGGCCGGCTGCTGCGCCTCAAAGGACGTCGTAGCCTCGGCAACGTTAGCGGATGTCGGCTGCGGAGCCTCGAAGGACGTCGTGGCGTCGGCGACATCGACAGGCTCCGGCTGTTCGGCCTCGCTCTGCTCGAACTCCTGTGCCGCACGCTCACGCTCGGCCTCGGCGGCCTGCTGCTGGGCGATGGCCTCCCGCTCGGCGGCCTCGCGGGCAGCGGCGCGTTTTTCCTCAAAGTCGTCGACGAACTTCTTGCCCTTCGCAAAGGCACCCTTAAAGAAGCTAGAAGCGCTGGCACCAATCGAGGAGAACGCGGAAGCGATATCGGCATGGGGCGTTGTCGAGGGAAGCTCGGCCGAGAAATCGGTGTCACTCTCATAGGACACGCGCTGCGGATACTCGTCGTAGTCTTCGTCGGCGGCCTCGTCTTCAACCTGTGCCGGAGCGGCAGGCGCCAGAATATCCAGACCGGCTGCAGAATCGAGCGCGGGCTTTGCGTCAGACTCCGCGGCAGCAACAGGGGCAGCGACCGACTCGGCGGGAGCAACAGCCGTATTGGCCGCGGGCACAGGCTCCTGTGCAACGGAAGCAGGCTCCGGCTCAAACGTCGGCTCCTCGCCCTCTTCGTAATCGAGCGTGCAGGACTCGGGAAGCATGACGAGCGCACGGATGGCATCCGAACCAAAGCGGATATTGCCGGCGGCATTGCGATAGAGCTTGGGCTTGGGCTCGGCGACTTCGACCACCGCGGGCTCCTCCGCCGGCTCGGCGGAGGACTTTTCCTCGGTGGACACTTCGGCCTGGGCAGTCTGGTCTTGAGCCTCGGGCGCGATAACGCCGATTAGCGTCTCGTCGGCAGAGGCGCCCTCAAAACCATCGATCTGTCCATCAAAAGTCTCGTCCTGCTCGGGTGCGTCGACAGGCGCAACCGGCTGGCCAAACTCGTCCTCGTCGTAGGAAGGTTCCTCATATTCAATGGTGTTGCCGTAGTCGTTTTGCTGCTGGGCCGCGGCATACTCGGCCGCCGCGCGCGCCATTTCCTCGGCGCGACGCTTCTGCTCGCCAAAATAGGTGTCGAATGGAATGTCGTCGGGGAACTCGTTTTCGCCCTGATAGGGGGCGACGTTGTCCATGACACCGAGCATGGCGGCAACAGAGGACTTGTTGCACACCGCGCCAGACGTGTAGGGAAGCACAAAACGGTTGGAGATGATATTGGCGGCGTTGGCCAGTGCCACAAGGGAGGCCAGAATCGCGACAACCCACAGCAGCACCTTGAGCACGCCGGGAAGCGGCAGGATACGCAGGATGGCGACAGCCGCGGGCGCGATCGTGGCGACAGGCAGGAGCTTGGCGATGAGCGCGCGATACGGAGCGTAGGGCTCGCGAGCAAGGAGCTCGGCGCGGGGGGAATCATAGTGGGCCACCACGACGACCGGGCGGTTGCGCGGAGACGCAAGCGGGCCCGAGGCCTTGTGATAGGCGATGACATTTTGACTCACTCCGGTCTTTCCCAGGCGCGAAACCACGGGATGCCCCGTGCGCTCGAGCACGTAGAGCACGGCACCGACAATGGCCAGCAAGGTGCCGA
>ERZ833608.1968-NODE-1968-length-11937-cov-3.459687_pt1 | contig 11937 bp, 9 predicted proteins | sample MGYA00519694_ERZ833608 | MGnify/ENA primary metagenome ERZ833608 (study PRJEB31850, sample SAMEA3708742) | human gut metagenome | biome: human gut; feature: human-associated habitat; material: faeces | place: China | collected 2014 ... | reverse complement strand
CAAAACATACCCGGATACAGATACTGATCATACTGTGAATCAGGCAGGTTCCTGATTTGCCAAGTCCGTTTAATACACTGGTGAGAGTCGTATTGAGGTATAAAAAAGGGCAGATATATGCCATAGTGTGAATATAAGTACCTGCAGTTTGGCTGTGAAACAAAAAGTTTCCGAAAAATTCTCCGAAAAATAAAAACAGGATCATACAAAAACCGCCAAACAGCAGGCAATATCTGAAAATCTGGTGAACCACATATTGTATCCGCTTCTGATAACCAAGTGTCTGGAGTTCTGTAATGGAAGGAAGCAGCATAACAGCGGCTGAATTTGTGATCGTTGCAGGAAACAGGATGAGAGGAAGAGCCATACCGGTAAAAACACCGTAAATACTTAATGCGTCTTTAGCACTTAATCCAGACATTTGTAATCTGGCAGGGATGAGAATGACTTCCATACTGCTGAGGACGGTCAGAAGTATTTTGTTTAGAGTAAGAGGCATAGAAATCTGAAACAGATTTTTTAAAATCCGGCCAGAATTTTTTATATGTGAAAAAGTATAATCTGTTTTCTTTAAATGCATACTGACAGCAAAAAGAGAAATAAAAGAAGAGGCGATTTCCCCGATAAGATTTCCGCCAACCGCTATCGCCGGAGTAATGGTACGTTTTTGTGATTCAAAAATAAGGTAGAGAACATAACAGCCGCCTACACGAAAAATCTGTTCGAGAAGCTGTACCCCTGCCGGAAAACCTGCTTTTTTTCTGCCAAAATAGTAACTGTTAACACAAGTATGAAGTGTACTTAAAGGGATACTAAAAGACAGTATCTGTATCAGAAAGGCAGTTTGGGACTCTTTGAGAATCTGTGTAGCCCAGAAATCCGCATGAGTATAAAGAATCCAGGAAAGGAACAAAGAAAGCATAATAGAAAATATCGTGCCAATGATGAAATAATCACCGGCGTGTCTGGGGGGATGAAGGGCAGTTTCTGAAGCTGTAAGGCGGGAAATCGCTGACTGTATACCTGAGGCGCAAACGGCCATTACCAGAAGCTGCAAAGGAAGAACAAGCTGGAAAAGTCCCAGTCCATGTGCACCGATCGTATGAGAAAGGAATATTCTGTAAAAGAAGCCTAAAAGTCTGCTAAGCAGTCCGGTAAAAGTAAGTAGTAAAGTCCCCTTTATAAAAAGCATTTTTGACATAATAAAGTTTTCAGCCCTTTTAAGTTTGCTGCGTAATAATGCTTACTATTCACTACTGATGTCCCGTAAGGTCTGTGCATCGCGAAGCGTGTTACTGGGCACGGAGTGAACAGTAACCTTAATAACGCTTTTACAGCAATATATGTACAAAACAGCCTTGACAGAACAAATAGTTTCTGGTAAAGTAATCATGAAATCCGAGGGAAACACTGGGAATTAAAAAACGAGGTGAGAAAATGAAACTGTCAACAAGAGCACGTTATGGTTTGAAAGCGTTGATAGACCTGGGATTACACAGCGAAAATGAAGCAGTCTCTTTACAGAGCATTGCAGAAAGACAGGATATTTCCACAAGCTATCTCGAACAGCTTATGGCCATGCTTAAGAAAGCTGGTCTGGTAAAGAGCAGCAGAGGTGCCTATGGCGGTTATCAGCTTGGCAAGCCGGCAGATGCGATCTCGGTCGGTGAAGTCCTGCGAGTGCTGGAAGGCAGCCTGGAAGCAGCAGCCTGCCCTGGGATCGAGAACGATGGAACCTGTCATGGCAGCGATGTCTGTGTGGCGAAACTCGTCTGGAAGAGAATTAACGACAGTATTACAAACGCTGTGGATACCCTGATGCTTGGTCAGCTGATCGATGAAAGCAGAAGAGTACATGAAGAAAAAATGGAAAGCCTGAACACAAAGGAAATGGTGTCAGACATACTTAAATAAAACAGGAGGACAAGAAAATGGGAAAAATGATTTATCTGGACAATGCAGCAACAACTAAAACAGCACCGGAGGTTGTCCAGGCAATGCTGCCATATTTTTCAGAATATTATGGCAACCCGTCCAGTATTTATGATTTTGCAGGCAAGAGCAAAGAAGCGATCACAAAAGGAAGAGAGCAGATCGCAGAAGTTCTTGGTGCAAAGAAAGAAGAAATTTATTTTACAGCCGGTGGATCTGAAGCTGATAACTGGGCTTTGAAAGCAACTTTCGAAGCATATAAATCAAAAGGAAACCACATCATCACAACAAAGATTGAGCATCACGCAATTCTTCATACATGTGAATACTTGGAGAAACGCGGCGCGAAGATCACATATGTAGATGTAGATGAGAATGGTATTGTGAAACTGGATGAACTTGAGAAAGCTATCACACCAGAGACAATCCTGATTTCTGTTATGTTTGCAAACAATGAAATTGGTTCTATCCAGCCAATTAAAGAAATCGGCCGTATCGCAAAAGAGCATGGCGTTCTTTTCCATACAGATGCTGTTCAGGCATTCTGCCAGGTTCCGATCAATGTAGATGAATGTAATATTGATATGTTAAGTTCCAGCGGACATAAGATTAACGGACCAAAAGGAATCGGTTTCTTATACATCCGTAAAGGTGTGAAGATTCGTTCTTTCGTACATGGCGGAGCACAGGAACGTAAACGTCGTGCAGGTACAGAGAATGTTCCTGGAATTGTTGGATATGGTGCAGCAGCAGAACGTGCAGTAAGAACTATGAAAGAACGTACTGCTAAGGAAATCGAGCTGAGAGATTATCTGATCAATCGTCTGACTACTGAGATTCCATATTCCAGACTGAATGGTGACAAAGTAAGACGTCTTCCGAACAATGTAAACGTAAGTTTCCAGTTCATTGAAGGTGAATCTATGCTTCTGATGCTTGACCAGAACGGCATCTGCGGTTCCAGTGGATCTGCATGTACTTCAGGTTCCTTAGACCCGTCCCATGTACTTCTTGCAATCGGTCTGCCGCATGAGATCGCACACGGTTCCCTGCGTCTGACTTTATCCGAGAAGAACACGATGGAAGAGATCGACTATACCGTAGACGAGTTAAAGAAGATTATCGAGCGTCTGCGTGGTATGTCCCCATTATATGAGGATTTTGTAAAAAAACAGAACCAGTAATCAGGATTGAAAATTGAGCGTAAAGAGATAAAAAGGAGAAATCAGATATGTACAGTGAGAAAGTAATGGACCATTTTAATCATCCGAGAAACGTTGGAGAGATGGAGAATCCAAGCGGTGTAGGTACCGTTGGTAATGCAAAATGCGGCGATATCATGCGAATGTATCTTGATATTGATGATAACGGCATCATTCAGGAAGCAAAATTCAAGACATTTGGATGCGGTGCAGCCGTTGCAACCAGCAGTATGGCAACCGAACTTGTAAAAGGAAAAACGATCCAGGAAGCACTTGAAGTTACCAATAAAGCCGTTATGGAAGCATTAGACGGACTTCCACCGGTAAAAGTACACTGTTCCCTGTTAGCAGAGGAAGCAATCCATGCAGCACTCTGGGATTATGCAGAGAAAAACGGTATCAAAATCGAAGGACTAGAGCGTCCGGTAAATGATATCAGCGAAAAAGAAGAGGAAGAAGAATACTAGAAAAATATCAAATGAAGGAGAAGTGATCTATGGGAAAGAAACATTTGAGCGAAAGAAATCTGGGTTTTGAAACATTGCAGTTACATGTAGGACAGGAGGAGGCAGATCCGGTTACAGATGCGAGAGCAGTGCCGATCTACGCAACCTCTTCCTATGTATTCCATAACAGCCAGCACGCAGCAGACCGTTTTGGCCTGAAAGATGCGGGCAACATCTACGGAAGACTTACCAATCCGACCGAGGATGTATTTGAAAAAAGAATTGCAGCATTAGAGGGCGGTGTTGCCGCACTCGCAGTTGCATCCGGTGCAGCAGCGATCACATACACGATCGAAAACCTTGCACATGCAGGCGATCATATCGTTGCAGCAAATAATATTTACGGTGGTTCCTATAACCTGTTAGAGCATACACTTCCGGACTATGGAATCACAACAACTTTTGTTGATCCGCTGGATGTTTCAAATTTTGAAAAAGCGATCCAGGACAACACCAAGGCTCTTTACATAGAGACATTTGGAAATCCAAACTCAGATGTCAGCGACATTGAGGCAATCGCAAAGATCGCCCATGCGCATAAAATTCCACTTGTTGTGGACAATACATTTGCAACCCCGTATCTGCTCAGGCCGATCGAATACGGCGCAGACATTGTTGTTCATTCTGCAACAAAATTCATTGGCGGACATGGAACCGCAATCGGCGGTGTCATCGTCGACAGTGGAAAATTTGACTGGGAGGCATCCGGTAAGTTCCCTGCCATCACGGAACCGAACCCGAGCTATCACGGAATCAGTTTTTCACAGGCAGCAGGTCCTGCAGCATTTGTCACAAGAATCCGTGCAATCTTACTCCGTGACACCGGAGCAACGATTTCACCGTTCCACGCATTTATGTTTTTACAGGGACTTGAAACATTGTCCCTGCGTGTAGAACGTCATGTGGAAAATGCATTAAAGGTTGTAGAGTATTTAAACAATCATCCACAGGTGGAAAAAGTACATCACCCATCCGTTACAGAGGATAAAGAACAGCAGGAATTATACAAAAAATACTTCCCGAACGGCGGCGGTTCAATCTTTACCTTTGAGATCAAAGGGGATGAGCAGAAGGCAAAAGATTTTATTGATAATCTTGAGATCTTTTCCTTACTTGCAAACGTGGCAGATGTGAAATCACTTGTCATTCATCCGGCTTCTACCACACATGCACAGTTAAATGAGGCAGAGCTGGCAGAGCAGGGAATCTACCCGAACACGATCCGGCTTTCCATCGGAACAGAGAATATCAGGGACATCATTGAGGATCTTGATGAAGCATTTAAGGCAGTAAAGTAGAAATAAGTTCCTTATTTTTACTTTGAAGTCTGCAAAAAGCATTGCAGACTTCAGAAATGAAAAATTTCAGAATAGGAGAGGAATATCATGGCAAAAGTTTATCAGAGTGCAACAGATTTGATTGGAAACACACCTTTATTAGAGGTAACAAAATTAGAGAAAAGCAAAGGACTTGAGGCAAAAGTTCTTATAAAACTTGAGTATTTTAACACATCAGGAAGTGTAAAAGACCGTGCTGCATATTACATGGTAAAAGATGCAGAGGAGAAAGGTCTTTTAAAGGAAGGTTCCGTGATCATTGAGCCGACTTCCGGAAACACAGGTATCGGTCTTGCTTCTATCGCAGCAGCAAAAGGATACCGTATCATCTTAACAATGCCGGAGACCATGAGTGTTGAGCGTCGTAACATCTTAAAAGCATACGGTGCAGAGATCGTTTTAACAGAGGGTGCAAAGGGAATGAAAGGTGCGATCGCAAAAGCAGAAGAGCTTGCAAAAGAAATCCCGGGAAGCTTTATCCCATCCCAGTTTACCAACCCGGCAAACGTACAGGCCCATTTCGAGACAACAGGACCGGAGATCTGGGCAGATACAGACGGTAAGGTAGATATCTTTGTTGCAGGTGTTGGTACCGGCGGAACAGTTACAGGTGTCGGACAGTACTTAAAATCACAGAACAAAGATGTAAAAGTTGTTGCAGTTGAGCCGGAGACTTCTCCTGTTCTTTCCAAAGGAACAGCAGGTCCTCACAAGATCCAGGGAATCGGTGCAGGATTTGTTCCGGAGGTATTAGATACCAGGATTTATGATGAGGTATTTCCGGTAGCAAACGAGGATGCATTTACAACCGGAAAAGAGCTTGCAAAAGCAGAGGGTGTATTAGTCGGAATTTCCTCCGGTGCAGCTTTATATGCTGCAATCGAGCTTGCAAAACGCCCGGAAAACAAAGGAAAAACAATCGTTGCCCTTCTTCCGGACAGTGGCGACCGTTATTACTCCACAGCATTATTCGCAGACTAAAGAAAGCGTATCGCCTGAAAAACAGGTAATAGCCTTAAAAATAAATCATAGACAAAAACAGGCAAAAAAGTGTCACATCGTATGGTGTGGCACTTTTTATTTTGTGGCAAGTGTGCTAAAATTACATTTAATACATTATAATCTTTTAACATAAAAGAAATCATTATGGCATAAAGTGAGGACACAGATGGAAGCGAAAAGACAGGATATCGGGATGGATATAGATGAAAATAAAAAAGAAGAAACGCAGAAAAGCACCAGTGCGGTCCGCGAGATTTTAAGCTGGGTACTTACATTTGCCCTGGCGATCGGGGCAGCATTTCTGATTAAGAATTATCTGATCATCAACGCAGATGTGCCGACAGGCTCCATGGAAAATACGATCATGCCGGGGGACCGCCTGATCGGAAATCGTCTCGCATTTTTAAAGGATACACCGGAGCGCGGGGATGTTGTGATTTTCCATTATCCGGATGATGAGGAAGAACTTTATGTAAAAAGAGTGATCGGACTGCCGGGGGAGGAAGTCCGCATTGACGATGGAAAGATTTATATTGATGGAAGTGAAACGCCGCTGGAGGAAGATTATTTGAAGGAAGAATGGACGGTGGCAACAGGACCATATTTATTTGAAGTACCGGATGACTGTTATCTGGTATTAGGGGATAACCGGAATGACTCCTGGGACGCGCGTTACTGGGATAACAAATATGTAAGTATCGATAAAATCCTCGGTAAAGGAGAGGTCATTTACTGGCCGCTGCAGGACATCGGAAAAATCAGATAGCAATCAAAAATGCATAGATTTTAAATGGAAGTGTTTGGAAACAGGCATTGTATGAGATCGGACACAGGGGGATCAGACATGATAACATTTCTTTCAAAGTTTTTTATTAAAGAAAAAGAGGATAAAGGAAAGATCAGACAGGAGTATGGTATTCTCTGCGGTATGGTCGGAATCTTTTTAAATATTCTGCTTTTCTGTGGCAAATTTTTTGCAGGAACGATCAGCCATTCGATCGCTGTGACTGCGGATGCATTCAACAACCTGTCAGATGCAGGATCTTCCGCTGTTACGCTGATCGGATTTAAGCTGGCAGGAGCAAAACCGGACTCGGAGCATCCGTTTGGCCACGGACGGATCGAATATGTATCGGGACTGATCGTTGCGGCAGCAATCCTTCTGATGGCGTATGAACTGATCAGGGATTCTATTATAAAGATCATTCATCCGGAAGAAACAGAGTTTTCCGTAATGGTGGTTGTGATCCTCATTATTTCGATTCTTGTAAAACTGTATATGTATCTTTATAACAGTGGGGTTGCAAAAAAAATTGATTCTGCTGCCATGAAGGCAACGGCAACCGACAGTCTGAGCGATACCTGCGCAACAGCAGTGGTACTTGTGGCAGCTTTGATTGGACATTTTACCGGAATCTATGTGGATGGCTATTGTGGTGCATTAGTTGGTGTATTTATCATGTTTGCGGGCATCGGAGCTGCGAAAGATACCTTAAATCCGCTTTTAGGGCAGCCGCCGGAGGAGGAATTTGTGCAGAAGATTGATCAGATCGTAATGGCACATGAGGAGATCTGTGGAATCCATGACCTGATCGTACACGATTATGGCCCGGGAAGACAGATGGTATCACTGCATGCGGAAGTACCTGCGGAGGGCAATATCTTAGAGATCCATGATATTATTGATAATGTTGAAAATGAATTAAAAGAAAAGTTAGGCTGTGATGCGACGATACATATGGATCCGATCGTGACATCGGATGAACATGTCAGCGAGATGAAAGCGGCGGTAATATCTATTATCAAGGGAATTGATGAGCGGATCAATATGCATGATTTCCGCGTTGTAACGGGACCGACACATACGAATATTATATTTGATGTCCTGATACCGTATAAGTTTCAGATACAGGATGATGAGCTGGCAGCACGTATTACATCACAGGTAAGGGAACGTCTTGGAAATAATTATTACGTGGTTATCAAAGTAGATCATTCCTACGTGTAAAGGAGTCGGGCAATTCAGATTTTTACAAAGGAGAAACGTATGCAGACAAGTAACAAAGAACTGATCCTGCTGGTAGATGATGATCCGGGCAATCTCAAAAGAGCACAGACGATTCTGGGGGAAGAATTTCGTATTGCTGCGACTACATCTGGGAAAATGGCATTGTCACTTCTTTCAAAAGTGACACCGGATCTGATCCTTTTGGATGTAAATATGCCGGAAATGAACGGATTTGAAACACTGAAAAAGATTCGGGAACTTGAAAATGGATCTATGATACCGGTTGTGTTTCTGACCGGTGATAATGATGCTGAAACAGAAACAAAATGTTTTGAGGCAGGGGCTATGGATTTTGTCGGGAAGCCGTTTGTTTCCCAGGTATTAGTCAGCCGTGTGAAACGAATTTTAGAGAACAGACAGTACCAGAATCATTTAGAAGAGATGGTCGCCTCGCAGGTTGCGGAAATGACGCGTATGCAGGATGAAGTGATTACCGGTATCGCCAACCTGATCGAGAGCCGTGATGGCAGTACGGGACTTCATGTAAAAAATACCCAGAATTATGTACAGATACTGACAAAAGCGTTGAGGGAAAAGGGGATGTATCCGGATATCCTTGATCATAATTATGAGCTCAATACAGTAAAGGCATCGGTACTTCACGATATTGGAAAAATAAAAACACCAGATGCGATTCTTTTAAAACCGGGACGGCTGACGGACGAAGAGTTTGAAGTCATGAAACAGCATACGGTAGCCGGGTGTGAGATCATTGACCGGATCATCGGAAATGTGGAACATGAGGAATATGTGGATATTGCCAGAAAAATAGCACGATATCATCATGAAAGATGGGACGGTACGGGCTATCCGGATGGATTATCCGGGGAGGAGATTCCGTTATGTGCAAGGATCATGGCACTTGCTGATGTTTTTGATGCATTATATCAGGACCGGTGTTATAAGAAAGCAATCCGTCCCGCATCTAAGGTGTTTGAAATTATAAAGGAAAATAGCGGCTCTCAGTTTGATCCGAACCTTACAGAGATATTTCTGGAATTGCAGCGGGAAATTACAGACATAAGTGAATGAGAGAGGACGTTATGATAAGAGAAATAAAAAAGGACAGGGCGGGAGTGATCCCGTATGTGCTTTATTTCATATATACTGTTTATATGGTAGTGGCAGCAGTTTATTTAAAATGGCCAAGCTGGGTAGCTGCGGTGATAATTTGTGGGCTTTTGGCGAGTATCGGACTTCGGATGCTGACAGGACGGTACAGCAGACTGGCGAAGTTATTTTGTTCTGTTATGATATGGATGAATATTATTTTATATACGGTATTCACGGACGGTTCGTCTCTTACCATGGCAACAGTAGCAGCAAGTGTTGTGATGTTGTCTCTTTTTGATCTGATTGAGATCAATTACGTTTCGCTGGCGGCAACGATTCTTTTGTTTTGTCTTGATACATTCCTGTTAGATAAAGTAAATTATGATAATCCGATACGGGAAATGGAATTTTTTATGCAGTTTTTTGCGATCATTATTCTCGAGATCATGGAAAATAAACAGTTAAAAAACCGTATACAGCATGATATGGAATTCAATGAGACAATGCGTGAACTCGAGGATGCCAAACAGGCAAAAGATGATTTTATGGCAAATATTTCGCATGAGATCCGTACACCGTTAAATTCTATCATCGGAATCGGATCAGAATTACTGGATGCGAAAGTGGATGATACGACAAAGGAACAGCTGTATGATATTACAGTTGCGGGCAGGAATCTGATGTCTTTGGTATCAGATATCCTGGATTTTTCAGAACTTGAAAATGACACGATGGAGCTGGTGGAAGAACCATATAACATTACGTCTGTGATCAATGATGTGGTTAACATGGCACATGTGTGGAATAAAGAAAAGAATCTTGAGATCATTGTGGATTGTGAGGCGGATATTCCGAATAACCTGCTTGGAGACAGTCAGAAAATATATCGCATTATCTTAAATCTCATCAACAATGCGATCAAATTTACAGATGCCGGTGGTGTCATTTTGTTTGTCGGCGCCCGCAAGGAATCATACGGCATCAATCTTATGGTAAAGGTGAAAGATACCGGAATCGGGATGAGCGAAAAAAATATAGATGCACTGGAAAACACATACAATCAGGTAGATACGACCCGTGACCGGCGTGCGGGGGGTATTGGCTTAGGTCTTGCAATCTCACGCAAAATGATTGCAAAAATGAATGGACATATGCACATTGAGAGTGTTCCTGATGCAGGTACGACGGTTTCTATTATCATTCCACAGAGAGTACTGACGGATATGCCGCTTGTATCCGTGCGTGATGCCGGAGATAAAAAGATCATTTTTTATATGGATCTCGAGAGATACCGTTTCGGACAGCTTCGTGACGGATATCTTGAATGTATACAGAGGATGGTCGATCAGCTTCATGTAGATGCCGTGCGCTGTTCGACCATGCATGAACTAAAAAACCGCATCGATCATGAAAATTATCAGTTTTTGTTTGTTGCGGATGTCGAATATTTTATAGATCAAAGTTATTTTGACAGCCTGACTGCAAAAATGAAAGTTGTTGTCATGGCAAACCGGGATTGTGATCTGCAAAAAATCGGACCGGAAGTTCTGCTTATCTATCGCCCGATGCATGTATTCTCGGTTGCAACCATTTTGAATGGAGAAAAACTTCAGCAGGACGCATACGACGAACGGTGGCATCATGACAGATTCCGTGTAAAAGGAGCCAAAATTCTTGCAGTGGATGACAGTGCCATGAATTTAAAAGTTGTTTCAAGTCTGTTAAGCCATTATGGCATCACGATCGATACGGCATTGAGCGGTAGTGAGGCAATTGATAAAATCAGTGACAGAAGCTATGATCTCGTGTTTATGGATCATATGATGCCGGAAATGGATGGCGTGGAATGTATGCACAGGATTCATGAATTACCGCGGTTCCGTGAACGGAAAATACCGATCATTGCACTGACAGCCAACGCCATAGGCGGAGCCAGAGAGATGCTGATCAGGGAAGGATTCGATGATTTTGTTGCGAAACCGATTGAAAAATCTGCGATGGAACGTGTCCTTCGCAAATATTTAAGCATGTTTATTGAAAAAGATACGGGAGAGGAACAGGTTACCTGCAAGACAGAAGAAAACAGTGGATTATCCGGACAATTCAAAGAAGGAAGGAAAGAATTTGAGGCTGCAGGAATTGACCGCCGGCTTGGGCTTTCCTACTTTGACAATAATGAAGCGGATTATATGGAGATCGTGCAGTGTTTTTATGAACAGGGAAGAAGTCAGATCCAGACATTACAGGAGCTGTATGATAAAAAAGACTGGGAAAATTATAAGATCAATGTACATTCCCTGAAAGGACAAAGTCTTACGATCGGTGCAAAAGAGCTTTCAAAAAGGGCAAAGAGGATGCAGGAGGCATGTGAGCATGGGGATGAAAATTATATCATACAAAACCATACGGAGCTGATCGCAGACTATTGTTCGATCCTTGATGGGCTGTCTAAGTATGTGACGGTGGGGGAAGAAAAAAATCCAGTGCAGAAACTATCGGCAGCAATCGACAATTTTGACCAGGCAGAGGCAATGAAGCTGTTAGAGATGATAAAAAATGAGATGGGCAGTTCGATGGCGGATTCGGATACACAGTTGATCGCTGATATGGAAGCCCAGATTGAACTGTTTGATTTTATCAGTGCTGCGGAAACATTAAAAAAATGGGGAGGTGCGGACAATGAGTAAGCTGAGTGACAGAATTATCCAGGTACTGATCCGGAAAGATGTTTCAATTCATGCACAGTTATTCCGCTTTATGTCGCTGCTTGGAACGATCGCGATGGCAGTGGGGGGAGTTTATACGCTTGCCGAGGGAATGGAGATAAAAAATGTCGC
>ERZ833608.1967-NODE-1967-length-11940-cov-13.085570_pt1 | contig 11940 bp, 15 predicted proteins | sample MGYA00519694_ERZ833608 | MGnify/ENA primary metagenome ERZ833608 (study PRJEB31850, sample SAMEA3708742) | human gut metagenome | biome: human gut; feature: human-associated habitat; material: faeces | place: China | collected 2014 ... | reverse complement strand
TGGCCGGTTGGAGAAACGGTTAACTCACATGCCTTTCACGCATGCATTCACGGGTTCGAATCCCGTACCGGTCACCATATTAAATACTACGATCCTTCGGGATCGTTTTTTTTCGCATTAAAAAAAGATAGCACAAAGGCTATCTGTATAAATCATACAACATTCCATGCTTAAGACTTGATGAATCAATACCTAATACATCTAAAAGCTTATAGGCAAACGCAAATGCTGTGGCTGGTCCTCTACTTGTAATAATATGACCATCTACAACCACTTCTTCTTCAACATATTTACCTGCTTTTAAATAACTTTCTATTTCTTCTCCTGGGTAAGAAGTGACTTTCTTATTAGTGATTACACCTGCTTTACCTAAAGCCATAGGTCCTGCACATATAGCGGCAATATATCTTTCTTCATGATCATATTTCTTAATGAGTGAAATAATACGATCATCATCTCTTAAGGTCCATGCACCTGCTCCTCCAGGAATCACAATCATATCATAATAATCCATGTCTGTAAGTGTCTTATCGGCACGTACAGGAATGTTTCTAGAAGAAATGACAACCTGTTCCTCTTTAATAGAAACAGTGTCTACATCCACTTCTGCACGTCTTAAGATATCTACTACACCTAAGGCTTCTACTTCTTCAAAACCATCTGCCATTAAAACTGCAACTTTAGCCATACTACTATCCTCCTATCAATGATTGAAACACATATCCTGCAATCATTAATCCTGCACTCGCTGGCACAAACACACTACTACCCGGTGTTCTCTGTCCTGTCTTTGCAGGAATCTCATCTGAATAAGCAACTAAACACTTCTTAATTCTTCTTGCTTTTAATTCTCTTCTCATTACTTTCGCAAGAGGATCAATCTTTGTCTTATATATATCAGTAATCTGTAAGCGAGAAGGATCAAGCTTATTTCCTGTACCCATAGAAGAAATAATAGGTACATTCAATTCTGTACATCTCTTAATCAATTCTATCTTTGCAGTTACTGTATCAATTGCATCAATTACATAATCATATTGAGATAAATCTATTGTATCAGCATTCTCTGGTAAATAAAATGTATCAAACGTATTTATATTTAAATTTGGATTAATATCTAACATACGTTCTTTAATAATATCTACTTTCTTCTTACCAACTGTAGAATGTAACGCAATTATCTGTCTATTAAGATTTGTGATATCCACTGTATCATGATCAAATACATCAATTGTTCCTATACCAGAACGAACCAATCCTTCAATGACATAGCCTCCTACACCACCACAGCCAAATACTGCAACATGTTTAGTCTTCATGATATCAATAGATTCATTACCTGCTACCCATCTTAATCTTGTAAACTGATCATCCATTATTCCTGCTCCTTATAGAAATCTAAGAAACTCTTCTTTGATTCATCCCAGTCAGTATAGGCAATAATTGTTTTAAGATTTACATTCTCTACACTCTTAAAGATATTCTGTTCCACTTTAGGATTGATTTCTCTTAGTTTCTTAATCAACATCTTAGTTTCTGCACGTTTAGATGTATGTTCAATTTCTCCACGTGCTTCAGATTCTTCTGTAAAACGACATGCACACTGTAAGAACTTTAAATTAAACTTCTCAGCCCAGGCAATAATATCTTCTTCATGAATCAAATACATAGGACGGATTAATTCCATACCTTTAAAGTTCTTACTATGAAGTTTAGGCATCATAGTCTGGATCTGAGCCCCATACATCATACCCATTAATATTGTTTCTATGACATCAGAATAATGATGTCCTAACGCAATCTTATTACATCCTAATTCCTGTGCTCTATTATATAAGAACCCTCTACGCATCCTTGCACATAAATAACAAGGGTTCTTTTCTATTCCATGTACGACATTGAATATATCTGATTCATAGAACTGAATAGGAATACCTAGCTTTTCCGCATTCTCTTCAATCAGTTTTCTATTGGCAGGATTATAACCTGGATCCATACAAATGAACTCTAAATCAAAATGAAACTTACCATGTCTCTGTAATTCCTGTAATAACTTTGCAAGAAGCATTGAATCCTTTCCACCTGAAATACATACCGCAATCTTATCACCAGGTTCAATTAATTCATAATCCTGAATACCCTTAATAAATCTACGCCATAAAGGTTTTCTAAAGTTTGTAATAATACTACGTTCTATCGCTTTTATGTTATCCATTATTTCACCTCTTGTCCCTACTAAACAAATAGGAATATACTCTAAAATTCAAGGTTATCCTCTAAGGATAACCTTATCAAAAAACATTATAAACAGTTAATAGGCATAAATGCAATTATTATCGACCAAAATACGCATCAATACCATTCGCAATACCTTCCGCAATTTTCTGCTGGAAATCACTGTTGTTTAACTTTCTATCTTCATCACCATTAGAAATAAATCCCATCTCAAGTAAGCAGACAGGTGTCTTACACCAGTTGATTCCACTTAAGTCATTACGTGCAGCCATTCCTCTATTTCTAATACCTGTAGTACTGCAATAGTGATTAAGTACTGTTCTTCCTAAAGATTGTGAAGCAGATACATTACCTGCACTCATATAAGGATTTCCATTAGCTGGTTCCTGTACACTTGCACCAGTGACACCACTATTACCAATACCATCACAATGTAATCTAATAAAAGCACCAGCACCTGCATTATTAGCCATTTCAGCTCTTTCTCTATTAGAAATGTTTACATCATTCGTTGTACGGATCATAACAACCTTATACCCTCTAGACTGTAATACATCTCTTAGTTTCAAACTCACGTTAAGAGTTGTCTGGTATTCAGGAATACGTGTGGCAGTACCTGTTGCCCCTCCTGCGACCTTAGCCTTTTGTGTTGAAGCACCAGGGCCAATAGGTTCCAATTGTGAATTACCTCTCGCCTGATGTCCTGCATCAATAGCTACCACATTATTATTTGTCGCAACAGGTGCCTGTTGTCTTTTTACTTCTTCCTGTCTTTTAGCTTCTTCAGCTTTTTTCTGTTCTTCAGCTTTCTTCTGTTCCTCTAGTTTTTTCTGTTCTTCTATTTGTTTCTGTTCTTCTAGTTTTTTTGCTTCTTCTTCCTGTTTCTTCTGTTCTTCTAGTTTCTTAGCTTCTTCTTCCTTTTTCCTTTGTTCTTCTAATTTCTTAGCTTCCTCTTTCTTTTTCTTTTGTTTCTCTACTACTGCAGTATCTTTCTTTTTTGTCTCTTTTGTAGTACCACATGCTACAAACAATATACTACATAATAATAAGCATAATAATCTTTTCATCGTTTCACCCTTCCTTATCTTTAATAATATACTATTTTAGAGGTAAAAAAAAGATAACAGATGTAACTCTGTTATCTTGTGAATAGTGTACCACTACCATCCTTAGATAATATTTCAATAAGAATAGAATGTGGAATACGACCATCAATAATGACTGCTTTTGACATATTGCCTTTTAATGCATGAGTAATACAATCCACTTTAGGAATCATACCTCCTGCAATAATACCTTCTGCTTTTAAGTTTTCTACATCCTGGATAGATACCTCTGGAATCAATGTCTTTTCATCATGAGGATTTCTTAATAAACCAGGAATATCACTAACTACAATCAAGTTTTCTGCTTCTAGACTATCCGCAATAGCTGCTGCTGCATAATCTGCATTCACATTATAACTATTACCTTCATCATCCATCGCGATAGACGCAATAACTGGAATATAACCACTCTTGATTGCATCCTTAATGATTTCATTGTTTACCTGTGTAACAGTGCCTACATAACCTAATTCGTCTTTAATCTTCTTCGCCTCTAATAACTTATTATCAATACCACAAAGACCTACTGCACGGCCTCCCCCATTCATTATTAGCTTTACAAGATTTTTATTGACTTTACCGGCTAATACTTCTTGTACAATATCAATTGTTTCTTCATCAGTATAACGTAACCCATCAATAAACTTTGATTCTATACCAGAACGTTTTAATGCCTTATTGATTTCAGGGCCCCCACCATGAACCAATACGACATTAATACCAACTAAAGTCATTAGACATATATCAGAAATGACATTGTTCATCAATTTTTCATTGATCATCGCATTTCCACCATATTTTACTACTACTGTCTTACCATTGTATTCCTGTAAATAAGGAACAGCTTCAGATAAGATTTTTGCTCGATATATTTCTCTTTCTTCCATTATGTTCTATATTCCCCATTAATCTTTACATAATCATATGTTAGATCGCAACCCCATGCTGTTGCATCCCATATTCCATCATTTAAATCAATATTAATATCAATCTCATCTTCAGATAAGACCTTTAATGCTTTGTCTTCATCAAAGATCACACCCATGCCCTTCTCACAAACATGAATATCTCCTGCAGATGAAGCCAATGTCACGGATACTTTATTGATGTCTAAATCAGCATCAGAATAACCAATAGCACATAAGATACGACCCCAATTCGCATCTCTACCAAACATCGCTGCTTTAAATAAAGTAGAAGTGATGACACTCTTTGCGACGATCTTGGCATCCTGTAGTGTCTTCGCATTCTTGACATTACATGTAAGAAGCTTAGTTGCTCCTTCACCATCTTTCGCAATACCACGAGATAATTGTTCACAAATATGATATAACGCATCTTTCATAATATTATAAGACTGATCCTTTAAGACAATCTTATTATTCTGTGCCATACCATTTGATAATACACATAACATATCATTAGTAGATGTATCCCCATCAACACTGACCATATTAAATGTATCATCTACAACTTCATGTACCATTGCTTCTAAACATTCTTTAGAAATAGCTACATCACTTGTTACAAAGGCAAGCATTGTTGCCATATTTGGATGAATCATACCAGAACCCTTTGCGATAGCCCCAATATGACATTTCGCATTACCTAATTTAAACTCTACTGCATATTCTTTAGGCTGTGTGTCAGTTGTCATGATTCCATAACATGCATCATGAGACCCATCTACATTTAATCCCTTTACAAGTTCTTTCATATGATCTTTAAAAGGATCAATAGACATAGGCTGACCAATAACACCAGTAGAAGCGACAATAATATCATCTTCCTTTAAACCTAATTCCTTTGCAGTTAAAGCACATACTTCATTTGCAAGCTCAATACCATTTGAATTACATGTATTCGCATTACCTGAGTTACAGATAATAGCTCTTGCACGACCATTCTTTAAATGCTGCTTTGTAACTGTCAAAGGAGCACCTTTTACTTTATTTTGTGTATATGTTGCAGCTGCTGTACATAACTCTTCACTCACAATAAGAGATAAATCCTTCTTAGATTTATTCTTTCTCATTCCTGCATGAATACCATTTGCGCTAAATCCTATTGGTGCACAAACACCACCAAGTATATCTTTCATAACATCCTCCTTAGAATGATGGAGCGACAAGATTTAAACCTGTATTCTCATCGAGTCCATACATAATATTCATATTCTGTACTGCCTGACCAGCAGAACCTTTCACCATATTATCAATTGTAGACACTACAATTAATGTATGATCACGTTCATCCATATGTAATGAAATATCACAATAGTTAGATGCTTTCACAAACTTTAAGTCTGCGACCTGTCCAAGAGGTAATACTCTCACAAACTGTTCATCCTTATATGCTTCTACATATGTTTCATAGATTTCTTCTAAAGACTTATCTACAGGAACATAAATAGTAGAAACAATACCACGATCTACAGGAAGTAAATGAGGGACAAATGTGATATGTACATCTTTTTCATTCATCTTACTTAATTCCTGTTCAATTTCTGGTGTATGTCTATGTACGCCTACTTTATAAGGATGGAACGATTCATTACATCTTGGGAAATGCATACCATCACTTAAATTCTTACCAGCACCTGTTGTACCTGATGCTGAATCAATAATAATCTTCTGTGATACATTGAGTTTATTCTTTAATAATGGATAAAGACCTAAAGTAATAGTTGTAGGATAACAACCAGGATTTCCAATAATAGTAGCATCCTTGATCTTATCTCTATTGACTTCAGGTAAACCATATACCTGATTCTTATGAAGTTCTGGTAAGTTATAATCTAAACCATACCATTTCTGATAATCTTCTTCTTTATCAAGTCTGAAGTCAGCCCCTAAATCAATAAACTTCTTACCCTTTTCTACACATGTCTTGGCATACTTTTCAGATAAGCCATGAGGAAGAGATGCAAAAATAATATCTGCTTTCTCAATGACTTCTGTATCTTCAATAAACTCTAAATCACATACCTGATAGAAGTTAGGATAAAGATCATAAATCTTCTTACCAGTATAGCTATGTGAAGAAATAGCCGTTACTTCTGCTTCAGGATGCATTAATAAGATTCTTAATAGTTCACATCCTGCATAACCACTTGCACCAATAATACCTGCTTTAATCACAATATCCACTCACTTTCTGATTGATTCTATGAATATTCTCCATCTCAATTTTAGGAGAAGGTCCACCAACAACTGCTCTGTTGTTAAGACATGTTTCTAATGAAATAGCCTGATAAACATCTTCACCAAACATATCTGTATAACCTGTATAAACATCTAGAGGAAGTGTTTCTAATGTTTCTCCATGTTCAATACAATATCTTACAAGTTCCCCAGTAATCTTATAAGCATCTCTAAATGGCATACCTTTCTTAGTCAAATAATCTGCACAATCTGTCGCATTAATAAATCCTCTTGCAGCAGCATCTCTCATCTTATCTTTATGAACAGTAATAGTTGCCATCATATCTGTAAAGACTGGAAGACAAAGCTTAACTTCATCAATTGCATCAAATAAAGCTTCTTTATCTTCCTGCATGTCTTTATTGTAAGCAAGAGGGAGTCCCTTCATCATTGTAAGTAATGTATTCACATCACCAATGACTCTTGCACTCTTACCTCTTACTAATTCTGCAATATCTGGATTCTTCTTCTGAGGCATAATAGAAGAACCTGTTGCATACGCATCATCAAGATCAATGAATTTGAATTCCCATGAACACCATAGAATCACTTCTTCTGAGAATCTTGATAAATGCATCATGATTGTGGCTAAGGCACTTGATAACTCAATCGCATAATCACGATCACTCACACCGTCCAAAGAGTTATACATAATATCATACATACCTAATTCTTCTGCCACAAATGGTCTATCTAATGGATAAGTTGTTGTTGCAAGTGCACCACTTCCTAGAGGCGATACATAAAGTCTCTTATCAACATCTTCTAAACGATCAATATCTCTTAAAAACATTGATGCATAAGCCATTAAATGATGGGCAAAAGTAATAGGCTGTGCTCTTTGTAAGTGTGTGTATCCTGGCATGATTGTATCAAGGTTATGTTCAGCTAAATCTGTTAATGTATGAATCAGGTTCACTAACATCTTCTTGATTTCTAGAATTTCATCATGTGCATATAAACGAAGATCTAATGCAACCTGATCGTTTCTAGAACGTCCTGTATGTAGTTTTTTACCAGCCACTGGATAACGTTTTGTGAGTTCACTTTCCACAAACATATGAATATCTTCAGCTTCAGGATCAAAGAGGAGTGTACCCTCTTCAATCTCTTTTAAAATTGCATTTAAACCTTCTACAATCTCTTCATAATCTTTCTCTTCAATAATACTCTGTTTACATAACATCTTTGCATGAGCAAGAGATCCTCTGATATCTTGCTTATACATACGATGATCGAATGAAAGAGATGAATTGAATGCATTCACTTCATGATTTAACTCTTTAGAAAATCTACCTTTCCACAATACCATATCTTAAACTCCTATTTCTTTTTCTTCTGATCTAACTTAGCTTTTACCTTGATTGGTAAACCATATAATGTGATGAATCCTTTAGCATCATACTGATCATAATCATCATCTTCATCAAATGATGCTGTCTGTAAGTCATGTAATGTATCTGGAGATGTAACACCAGCACCTACGATATTACCCTTATATAATTTAAGTTTAACATCACCATTTACGTTTTCCTGAGTCTTATCTACGAATGCAAGTAATGCTTCAGTAAGAGGTGTATACCACTGGCCGTTATAGATATTATCAGCAAGCTTTAAGCTTACCTGCTGTTTGAAGTGCTGTGTTTCTTTATCTACAGTAATTTCTTCTAGGTTCTGATGTGCTGCATATAAAATAGTTCCACCTGGTGTTTCATATACACCTCTTGACTTCATACCAACAAGTCTGTTTTCAACCATATCTGCGATACCAACACCGTTCGCACCACCGATTTCATTTAACTTAGCTAACATTTCTACTGGTTCAAGCTTTTCACCATTTAATGCGACAGCTACACCCTTTTCAAAAGTTAAAGTGATATATGTTGGAACATCTGGTGCCTTTTCTGGTGAAACACCCATTTCTAGGATTTCATCATACTTAGGTTCATTAGCTGGATCTTCAAGATCTAAACCTTCATGTGATAAATGCCATAAGTTCTTATCTTTAGAGTAGTTTGTTTCTCTGTTGATCTTTAGAGGAATCTTTCTTGCTTCAGCATATTCGATTTCTTCTTCTCTTGATTTAATATCCCATTCTCTCCAAGGAGCGATAATAGGCATATCTGGTGCGAATGCTTTAATAGCTAATTCAAATCTTACCTGGTCATTACCTTTACCAGTACATCCATGACAGATTGCATCTGCACCTTCTTCTAAAGCGATATCTACTAACTTCTTCGCAATAATTGGTCTTGCAAGAGAAGTACCTAACATATATTTACCTTCATATAATGCATTGGCTTTAACTGCTTCAAAACAGAAATCCTTAACGAATTCAGGTTTACAATCTACACAAATATATTTAGAAGCACCTGTCTTTGCAGCCTTTTCATCAAGACCATCAAGTTCTCCAGCACCCTGTCCCACATCAGCAGCAACTGCAATAACTTCACAGCCATAATTTTCCTTTAACCAAGAAATAATAATTGAAGTATCTAATCCTCCACTATAAGCTAATACAACTTTCTTAAATGTTTTCTTTTCCATAATTTTCTTCTCCTTTAATGTTTGATGTTTTATTTTAATGCCCCACTACTTAACTAGATCGTCGTTCCTTCATATCAAACACCCCTTTAATAAACAAAAAACGCCTCTGGATTAATCCAGAGACGTATATAAACGCGGTACCACTCTAGTTGCTTGTATCATACAAACCACCTCTTCATTAACGCAGATTCACGTTCTGTTATACTCAATTCCAACAGACTCTCCCGAGTGCGTTTCTCTTATATCTTCCTGATGACCTTCCACTCTATGTCATCTCGCTGTAGGTGATTGTAAGATACTCTTCTCGTTCATCGATTTGTTTATTTAACTTGGGTCTATAATACAATCACTTTTTTACTTTGTCAATATTTTTCCTTTAAATATAAACAAAATTATTCATTTTCTGTTTTTCGTAAATTTTAGCTCTTCTTTGTGATTTTTTTCATTTTTGCAATATATACAGGACTGCCATCATATTGATCATAGCTAGAAATATAAACAGTTTCTTCACCTAAATAAACCGCAATGCCTAACTGTTTTTCACCTTCATAAAGGTTGTATTTGATGAGTGCTTCAGGAACTTTTTCTTTCTCATCTTTTGATAGTTCAACCTTCTTATACTGGATATTCTGATACTTTAAATCACTTTCAAATGTACATGCATCTTTATTGATTTCATAAACAAGATACGCATTATAAGCATCCTTCTTCTTTATGTAATCCTTCTTATTCGCATATACGATTTTCTCCTGTTTGTATTGTCCATAGCTGTCTTTAAGTGACATAGGTTCTGCAGGTGAGCAGGCACATAACATCATTGTCACTAATAAAATTAATATTTTCTTCATATTCACCTCTCCATTCCACACTACTATATCATATCAAACAACGAAATAAATCAAACCTAATCAAAATACACAACACTTACATAATGATTAAAAAACTAGTAGTATTTTTAATTTTATTAAACATACACTTTAACATTATTAAATTATTTATCTTTTATTTAAAATATAAATATGTTATATTACAAAAAGAGGTGATAAATATGGATACTGTCCCTATGTGGATGAAAAATTTGGATGATGAAGATATGATTTTTATCAAAAGATTTCTACTCGCTTCAGGTTCTTTAAAAGAAGTTGCTAAGTTGTATGGTGTTACTTATCCAACAGTAAGAGTCAGGTTAAATAAATTGATTGATAAGATCAAGTTAGCTGAAGATAAAACAGATAATGATGAATTTGTAGAGTTGATCAAAAGATATGTCATTGATGAAGATATAGAATTTGACGTTGCTAAGAATTTGATTACAGAGTATAAGAAAATAAAGGAGAAATCGAAAAATGGTTAGAACTATTATTGGTGTGATTATTTTAATCGCAATTATAAGACTACAAATATTATTATCGAAAAAAGATAACAAGTTATTTGGTTTGATTATCCCAATCATTATTTTTGCGAGTTCACTCATATTCGCATTTGGATTCATACCAACCCATAATAAAATTGAAACGACTCAATCTGTAATGACAGAAACAGGTAAAGTGGTAGAAAGTTCTTCAGATAAAACATCTACCGCATTAAGAGACCACTCTCTTACAACAACAAGCATTGTATATACTATTGTGTCTATCAATGCTGGAAACTTTGTTATGCTAGGTATTTACTTCTATTGCAGACATAAGAAAAGTACACATGCTGAATTGAAGCGTATGAAAGCAAAAGAACTCTTTTAAATTAATACTAAGAAAAAAGGCTGTAACGAATAGATAGTATTGACTACTACCTTAAGCGTTACAGCCTCTCTTATTTAGAAGAATGAATACTATTCTTCTACTTTTTCAAATTCTTCTGGTCCTACACCACATAGTGGACATACATAATCTTCAGGTAATTCATCACCTTCATACACATATCCACATACTTTACATACCCATTTCATATCAGAATTCCTCCTTTAGTATATAGTAATTATTACTACTTATACTATAGTCCTTTTGAGATATAATTCAATGAATATGCTCAAACTAAAAAAAGAAGAACACTAAGCGTGTCCTTCTTTACGCATCTCTTCACGATACATTTTATAGAGATCAGCATGACATAAATTATTTGTGCCACATGTATTACAATTATGTCCACATACACCTATGCCTTTTTTCTTATTTTTATATATAGTTCTAAGGACAAGACAAATCCAGATAACTAATAAAATACTTACTATAATTGTACCCATACTATCTCCTCCTTGCTTCTATTATACAATTATCTTGGCGTATAACCAAGTTTGATGATCATCTGTTTATATGCTTCTAGATCAGGTTGATTCATAGAAAGAATAGTGATTTCTTTCTTATTCATGTTTACTGATGCAAGATATTCTTTATGTTGATTAAACGCGTTTTCTATTGTTGCTGCACAGTTCTTGCAGAACATATCGTCAATATGAAGAGTAGTACGATAGGGATAAAGATTTTTATCCTTATCCCTCGTACCTATTTTCTTTATTTGATCGTGTTCACCACAACATCCTGACTGTAATGTCTTCTTGTAGTGAAGAACACCTATAATGAGCAACACAACAACAATAGCCGCAACTATGATGTTACCCATAATTGATTAAGCTCTCTGTGTCTTTAATTCTGGTTTAGGTGCTGGTCTTACAATGAAGTAGATCATTACTAGAATACATACGATTGATAGAATCTGACCTAATCCGAATGTTGCACCATAGAATAACCATGAACCTAACTGATAAGAGATCATAGCTAATACATAACCTAATACCATCTGGTATAATACTGCAAACCATCCCCAGAACTTAGAACCCATTTCTCTCATGATTG
>ERZ833608.1961-NODE-1961-length-11954-cov-4.592487_pt1 | contig 11954 bp, 8 predicted proteins | sample MGYA00519694_ERZ833608 | MGnify/ENA primary metagenome ERZ833608 (study PRJEB31850, sample SAMEA3708742) | human gut metagenome | biome: human gut; feature: human-associated habitat; material: faeces | place: China | collected 2014 ... | reverse complement strand
ACGTGTTCAAAGAATTTGAGGTACAGGAAACCATGCCGACCACCCAACAGTTGAAAGAAGCATTCAATCTGCGAATGAAAAATGGCAGTGAGGAGCAACAAGGAGATACTAAAATAAGTCTTTGGGAGATATTTGATGAGTTTGTCAAGGAATGTGGTAATCAGAACAACTGGACAGAATCCACATACGAAAAATTTGCAGCCGTAAAAAATCACCTGAAAGAGTTCAAAGAAGATGTAACTTTTGAGTATTTCGATGAGTTCGGACTAAACGAGTATGTAAACTTCTTGCGTGACAAGAAAGACATGAGAAACAGTACCATCGGTAAACAGATGGGATTCCTCAAATGGTTCCTGAGATGGAGTTTCAAAAAGGGATATAACCAAAACATTGCATACGATACATTCAAGCCGAAATTGAAAACCACCTCAAAGAAAGTAATCTTTCTGACATGGGACGAATTGAATAGACTGAAAGACTATCAGATACCCAAAGACAAACAATATTTGGAACGTGTCAGGGATGTTTTCCTGTTCTGTTGTTTCACAAGTCTAAGGTATTCAGATGTGCGTAATTTGAAGCGAAGTGATGTCAAATCCGACCACATAGAAGTTACTACCGTCAAAACGGCAGACAGCCTGAACATTGAACTGAACAAATACAGCAAAGCCATACTTGAAAAATACAAGGACATTCACTTTGAGAACAACATGGCACTGCCAGTCATCAGCAATCAGAAAATGAATGATTATCTGAAAGAGTTGGGCGAGCTTGCTGAAATCAACGAGCCTGTAAGGGAAACATATTATAAAGGAAATGAGCGTATAGATGAGGTGACACCTAAATACGCACTGTTAAGCACTCACGCCGGACGAAGGACATTCATTTGTAACGCCTTGGCTCTCGGTATCCCAGCACAGGTAGTCATGAAATGGACGGGGCATAGCGACTACAAGGCTATGAAACCTTATATTGACATAGCAGATGACATCAAGGCAAATGCAATGAATAAATTCAACCAACTGTAAAAACAATCAGCAAGTTTCATGAAATGCCTGTTATTGGGCTTACCTTTGTGACTTTCAAAACATACAACAATGAACAAGAACGATAACAATATAGAGAAAAGAAGTTTCGAGGCTTTTGTCAATGCCATCGGGTCAGAAATAGAGCAGGCGCAAGTCCGGCTCATCAGTGCCGCCAATGCGCAGATGCTGTTCCATTATTGGAAGATGGGCAATTACATCCTGTACCACCAGAATCGGCAAGGCTGGGGCGGAAAGGTCATCAAGAAACTGGCGCAGGCGATACGGTTCAATTATCCCGAAAAGAAAGGATATTCGGTCAGGAACTTGGCTTATATGTGCCAGTTCGCACGCTCCTATCCATTGGGAGCATTACGGAGTTTTATAGAAACCGATGCGAAATTACTTACTCCAAGTGTGCAGAAAATCACGGATGAACTTCAAAGCCTGAACAATATGACATTTACGCAAGAACCTCTTGCGCAAATTCAATCATCAGACAATAAGGAAGTTGCAATTGTGCAAGAACCTCTTGCACAAATTCAGGATGTAGCCCAAACAGTCGCTGCCGCTTACCAAATAGCGATTGAGGATATAGAAAAACTGTTCCTGACATCACCTGTTGCAAGAATCAATTGGGCAAGTCATGTGATTCTGCTGAACAGTTCTCTTCCGTTGGGTGTGGAATACTGGTATATGAAGCAATCCGTGGAAATGGGCTGGAGCAGCAATGTCCTTAAAATGCAGATTGAAAGCAAACTGTATGAACGGCAAATCAACAGCCGCAAGGTCAATAATTTTACCGCCACGCTTCCTGCACCTCAAAGCGACCTTGCCAACTACCTGTTGAAAGACCCGTACATTTTTGACTTGACGGGAGCCAAAGAACGTGCGGATGAAAGGGACTTAGAAGAACAACTGGTGAAGCACGTTACCCGTTATCTCTTGGAAATGGGCAACGGATTCGCCTTTGTCGCAAGACAGAAGCATTTCCAGATTGGCGACAGCGATTTCTATGCCGACCTGATTCTGTACAACATAAAGCTCCATGCCTATGTGGTTGTGGAACTGAAAGCCACCCCGTTCAAACCGGAATACGCCGGACAGTTGAACTTCTACATCAATGTAGTGGATGACAAGCTGAGGGGAGAGAACGACAACAAGACCATCGGGCTGCTGTTGTGCAAGGGTAAGGATGAGATTGTAGCACAATATGCGCTGACAGGCTATGACCAGCCTATCGGCATCAGTGACTATCAGCTCAGCAAGGCTGTGCCGGAGAACCTAAAATCGGCGTTGCCGAGCATAGAACAGGTGGAAGAAGAACTGACTATGCTTCTTGACAAAGAAAAGAACAAGCAAAAGTAAGGTACCTATGGCAGACAATATACAGACGATGATTCCCCGATACGGGGAACTCAACAGAATATACAGGGACTATATAGACAATTATGTTTTCTCTTTCGACAGGCAGAAATTCATTTTTGATTTCTGTCAGGAATACAATGACATGAAGTCTTTTGAGGCAGCTATCCTTGAACTGGTGCTTGACAGGCAAAAAGAACAATACACCTTGATACTCAACAGCCTGAAAACCGAAATTGAAAAGAGCATACAGGCCTATGAAACACGCCCCATAAGTGACAGTGCCGTAGAGCGTGTTTGCCATCAGCATATGGAAAGGCATTCTCAGGAAATTGAAGCCCAGCTGGATGTTACAAGAAGTCTGAGCAAGCCGCTGAATGAAGCCAACAACAGGTATGATTCCATTGGTTACAGGGAGCATACAGCCGAAGAGGAAAAACAGGCAGAGAAAGAATATGAACGCTGCAAGGCTGAATATGACAGGGAAAAAGCCAAACTGAACAAACTCTATGACCAGCAAAAGGCTACAAGAACAGAGGCATTCCAATATATGAAGAACTGTTGTGCGGACATATACCGTCAAAGCTGCCTTTTTCTGGATATATTGAAGAAATACATTCCTGACGGAAAGCAAGAGAATAAATCAAGCGAGCCAATCAGTCAGCAGGAAACGACAGAAGAACAACAGGAATATTTCAGCATGAAATTACTTTCGCTCATTCATGAGGTGTGCAAAGGAGAACAGTTCGAAGAAATTTCCGCACCAGATTTCTATGCCAATATGAATCTTCACCCCTGCAACTGTAAGCTGAAAATAAAACCGAGAGAGAAAATACGTGTATGCTATCTGATATTCCTGATGAGCGAGAAACTCTCCAAACAGGACAGGGACAAATGGAAAGACAGAATACTGAAACTGCTGGATATTGACGACAGCTACTACAAATCCAAGTACAAGGAGCCTGTTTCAGATTTCCCCAGTGACAGCAACCAAAATTTCGCCAAGGAAATGGAACATATATTCAGATAATCCGTGATATATCCTGATACTTTACGAAAGTTCCACTTTTACCACTCAAAATAATTTTTGAGTGGTATTTTTGTTTTCTGATATTCAATAAGATACAATGATATTCAGTTTGTACCGTCCCCATCCTTACCACTCATAACCCTACCTAATTTTGCATCGTTCGAGAACAGAAATAACAGCCAGTGCGCAGGGCTGATTGTTTAACGACTAAATAGATTGGACGATGACAAATATCCAAGAATTATTATCAAAACCCGTCTGGCAAATGACAGGCGAAGAATTCATATTCCTGAGTAAGCACGCTTCAGGTCAGGCCGAAGCATTGCCGCAACCCGTTACAGACACGGAAAAGAAGTATGTGTACGGAATACTCGGTATAGCCAAACTGTTCGGGTGCAGTCTGCCCACTGCCAACCGCATAAAGAAAAGCGGTAAGATAGACAAGGCGATTACCCAGATAGGGCGCAAGATTATAGTTGATGCAGAACTGGCTCTTGAACTTGCCGGAAAGAAAACAGGAGGACGGAAATAATGGGAGGTATGCTTATGGACTATATGAGAGAAATAAAGGAAATATCTGCAGAACAGGCGATAATCCTTTGGCAAGCCTCACGTCTGAGCCTATCGAAAATCTATGAGAAAGCACCTGAGATTTTAAAAGTGCAAGGTTCGGTCATTGGCACACTGGGCAATTTCAGTGCATCCATAGGCAAAGCCAAAAGTAAAAAGACTTTCAATGTGTCGGCTATTGTAGCCGCCTCATTGAAAAACGGTACGGTACTACGGTATGTGGCAGAACTTCCGGAGAACAAAAGGAAAGTCCTTTATGTGGACACGGAACAAAGCCATTATCACTGCCTGAAAGTCATGAAACGTATTTTACGGCTGGCCGGTCTTCCTGATGACAGGGACAATGAACATCTGGAGTTTCTCGCTTTGAGGAAATACACGCCCGAACAGCGCATCAGGATTGTCGAACAGGCTATCTATAATACACCGGACATAGGGCTTGTAATCATAGACGGCATCCGTGATATGGTATATGACATCAACAGTCCGGGAGAATCGACACGCATCATATCCAAGTTGATGCAGTGGACGGATGACAGGCAAATACACATCCATACGATACTCCACCAGAACAAAGGCGATGAAAACGCAAGAGGGCATATCGGTACGGAGCTGAACAACAAGGCGGAAACCGTTCTTCTCGTGGAAAAGGACAAGAGCAACGGGGATATAAGCAATGTTTCGGCCATGCACATACGTGCAATGGATTTCGAGCCTTTCGCTTTCCGTATCAACGACAATGCATTGCCTGAACTCATAGAGGGGTACAGACCCGAAGCGAAGAAACCCGGAAGACCGGAAGAGGAAAAGTTCGACCCTTACAGGCATATTACCGAACAACAGCACCGCATAGCACTAGAAGCGGCTTTCGGACTGAAAGAGGAATACGGCTACAAGGATCTGGAAACCGCCTTAATCAAGTCTTATATGTCAGTAGGTGTAAAACTGAACCATCAAAAGGCGGTATCACTTATCACCATGCTCCGGAACAAACGGATGATAGTACAGGAGAACGGCAGGAAATACACGTTCAAGCCAGACTTTCACTATTAGACCGTCTAACCTGTAATCACTTCACTTTATTCGGCAGGTCTATATATTAAGGATAAAGCGAAGCGATTGCAGAGAATGTAAAACCGCTTCACTTTATTACCGTATCCTATATATACGAAAATAAAGTGAAGTGATTATACAGACCGTACTTCATAAAAAGGTACGGGCGAAAAGAGAAATAAATATTCCAACCATTATTCAAACACTCATCTTATTATGGATATACAAACAGCAAAACAAATCAGGATAGCGGATTTTCTGTACAGTTTGGGACATTCTCCCGTCAAGCAGCAAGGTATCAACCTGTGGTATAAATCCCCGTTACGGGAAGAGACAGAGCCCTCGTTCAAAATAAATACCGAACGCAACCAATGGTATGATTTTGCAATTGGTAAAGGTGGAAATATCATTGCACTGGCACAGGAACTCTACTATTCCGACTATGTACCTTATCTTCTACAGAAAATCGAGGAACAGACTCCGCACATCCGTCCCGTATCTTTCTCTTTTGGCAAGCAGTCATTTTCCGAACCGAGTTTTCAGGAGTTGGACATTGTACAGCTGACTTCTCCTGCCCTGCTTGCCTATCTACAGGAAAGAGGGATAAACACGGCACTGGCGAAAAGAGAATGTAAGGAAGCCCGTTTCACCCACAACGGCAAACGTTATTTCGCCATTGCTTTTCCGAACATATCGGGTGGATATGAAATCCGCAACCGATATTTCAAGGGATGTATCGCACCAAAAGAAATATCCCATATCAGACAGTCAGGAAAGCCAAGGAGTGCATGTTACGTTTTTGAGGGATTTATGGATTACCTTTCCTTTCTGACCTTAAGACTGGAAAGCTGTCCGCAATCACCCGACTTCGACAGACAGGATTACATAGTTCTTAATTCCGTAGCCAATGTTCCCAAGGCACTCTATCCGTTGGGAAGCTATGAGCGCATCCACTGTTTCTTTGACAATGACCGTGCAGGAATGGAAGCAATACAGCAAATCAGAAAGGAGTATGATGCTACCCGGTATATACGTGACGCCTCGCAAATCTACAGTGGATGTAAAGATCTGAACGAATATTTACAGAAACGAATAGCCGATAGGAAAGAGCAAGCGCAATCTGTCAAAAAGAGGAATGATACACTATCCAAGAAACCGAAAGGCTTCCGGTTATAGCCCACTATAACTACACGCTTCGCTTTCGTAGTTGTGGGCTCTCCCGAGGGGATTAGGGTTTTACCCTAATGACCCACTCAGGGCGTTTCTCCCCTGAGAACCCAGAGCAAAGAGTGACCCTCTCTTTGCAATCTCCGCTTATGGGTTGCACCCCTAAGAACCCCATGCGTTTACGGACAGCGGAAAAGCAAACAATAAAGTACAAACCAAAAAACAAGTATCTATGGCAACAAAATCAAGCATACATATCAAGCCCTGCAACATCGCATCGAGCGAGGCTCACAACAGGAGGACTGCCGAATACATGCGCCACATCGGAGAGTCCAGAATCTATGTCGTTCCTGAACTATCCACCGATAACGAACAGTGGATAAATCCCGACTTCGGCAGTCCGGATTTGCGGATGCATTATGACAATATCAGACAGATGGTAAAGGAAAAGACCGGACGTGCCATGCAGGAAAAGGAGCGTGAACGCAAAGGCAAGAACGGTAAAATAGTCAAGATTGCGGGATGCTCCCCCATACGTGAAGGAGTGCTGCTTGTCAGGTCGGACACCACACTGGCAGACGTGCGTAAATTCGGTGAGGAGTGTCAAAGACGCTGGGGAATCACACCGCTGCAAATCTTCCTGCACAAGGATGAAGGGCATTGGCTGAACGGTCAGCCGGAAGCGGAAGACAGGGAAAGCTTCAAAGTCGGGGACAGATGGTTCAAGCCGAACTATCATGCCCATATCGTTTTCGACTGGATGAACCACGAAACAGGAAAGAGCCGAAAGCTCAATGACGATGACATGATGCAGATGCAGACCCTTGCATCCGACATCCTGCTGATGGAACGCGGGCAGTCAAAGGCTGTCACTGGTAAGGAGCATCTGGAACGGAACGACTTTATCATTGAGAAGCAGAAAGCTGAACTGCAACGCATGGATGCAGCCAAACGGCACAAAGAAGAACAGATAAATCTTGCCGAGCAGGAACTGAAACAGGTGAAATCAGAAATACGCACTGACAAGTTAAAGAAGACAGCCACCACGGCAGCGACAGCCATAACTAGTGGAGTTGCTTCTCTTTTCGGGAGTGGAAAACTGAAAGAACTGGAACGTGCCAACGAAAAACTGCAAGACGAGGTTTCAAAACGGAACACCAATATTGAAAAATTGCAGAGCCAAGTACAGCAGATGCAGAAACAGCATGATACGCAAATCCACAATCTCAGAGAAATGCACAGGCAGGAACTTGACATGAAAGAAAAAGAACTGTCACGGCTCGCCAGAATCATAGACAAGGCTTTCAGGTGGTTTCCGATGTTCAGGGAAATGCTGCGCATGGAAAAGTTTTGTGCCATGCTGGGATTCTCTAAAGAAATGACTGAAAGTCTTATAGTCAAAAAAGAAGCCCTGAAATGTAGCGGTAAAATCTATTCCGAGCAACACAGGCGGAACTTTGATATAAAGGATGATATTTTAAGGGTGGAAAATGACCCTGACGATGAAAGCAGGCTGAACCTGACAATAAACAGGAAGCCGATTGCCGACTGGTTCAGGGAGCAATGGCACAGGCTTAGATATGGAGCAAGAGTGCCGCAACAGGAAGAAAGAAAAAGTAGAGGATTCAAATTATAATAGAAGCAATTTGATTAGTAATCTAAAAGCACTCCGATAACGATTAGAGTGCTTTTAGATTGTTTATCATTAATTATCAAAGCAAGTGCAGTTTAAGATTTTACTGAAGTTTGCATTAATAAAGAATATACTACAGCTGATATATGCGCAACATATTGTGACGCTTGTGATTCATTTCCCTTGAAATCCTTAACAAATACCGCTAAGGTATAACTGATATTATTAGGCAGACATATATAGGCAACATCATTGTGAGCTGCAAGAACACCATTTTCATTAACATCACCTGAACCTGTCTTATGCGCTATAACAACCCCTTCTTTATCAAGAAGTGGAGCTGCTATCCTATCTACACCTGTTTTGCATTCTTTTAACGTATTCTTAATGAAACTTTGTTTCTCATCATCGATAAGACCTTCAGTAAACAAACGATTCATCAACATTGCAGCACCAAGAGGAGATGTATAGTTAGAGTAAGCCTTGTTATGGTCAGCCGACATTTCCTCTTCCGTATAAGCTATCTGAAAACTTGAACGAGGAATGAGTGTGGCTATAAAACTATCTGTTTGAGCGACATTAACCATATCCTTAAACATAAGGTTGCTTGCATTGTTGTCACTCTGAGTAAGAGTATAACGCAGCAAATCTCTCACTGTCAATGATATGACTGGCCCTGAATAATCTTTCAGCATAGGACTCCAAGTCTTTGGGTCAAGTTTATCCCTATTTATATTTACTAAGGTATCAAGTGAAATTCCTTTATTGTCAAAGTCATTACAAAGAGCTAATGCCTGATGAACCTTAAACACACTCATCATAGGATAAACACTCTTATTATTGACCTTAACCGTATCTCTGTTATTAACAATAACCGCCACACCAATTTCGCCAGGACAAGCTGAGACAATTTGAGAAATGCTATCAGTCAAAACATTTGTTAAAGGAGGATTTGCGCTATCTTTTGTCGCTGATTTATGGAACAATGAAAATACCAAGATGAAAATGCAAACTAAAGCTATACTCAAAACTACGATTTGTTTTTTTCTGTTTTTTTCCATGTTTATATTATTTATATTTGTTTGACGAGAATATCTTTATTTGCCGACAAAGGTACATAACTTTACGGAAAAATATGTTTCTAAAACCCGTTGGCGGAATTAATTTAAGTTGATAAATATGAGTAAAAAGTTGTACATGTCGCTGATTTTTAGTAACTTAGTGGTGATTAAAACATTAAGTTCAAACCATCGTATGTACAACCTTTATGCAAAATTCGTCAAAATACTTGAGATATGCAAGCAATTCTCTGAAAATCTCGTCAATGATTCGGGTAATGTTCCACGTCGTGGTCCTGTTCCCAAGTTTTCGGATTTGGAAGTGGTGGCGCTATCCCTGACGGCAGAGACCGAGAGCATTGATAGTGAGAAGTGGTTGTTCGACTATAAATTGCAAGAATACAAGGACAGCATTCCCAATCTCATATCAAGGAGACAGTTCAATGACCGCAGGAAGAAAACGTCAGGCCTGTGTGAGGAACTGCGCAAGCGGATTGCCATGGAAATGGATGGCGGAGAGGAACAATTCTTTGTTGACTCCAAGCCGATAGAGGTCTGTAGGGTTGCAAGAGGAAAACGTTGCAAGATGGGGCGTGCCGGCAATTTCTCGCAAGCTCCCGACTTCGGCTTCTGTGCTTCGCAGAACACGTATTATTTTGGTTATAAGTTACACGCTCTCTGTGGGTTAAGTGGAGTTATCCATTCCTATGATCTGTCAAAGGCAAGTGTGGCTGACCTCCATTATATGAAGGATGTAAAACATACTTATCACGACTGTAGCATCTATGGTGACAAAGGGTATATTGGAGCTGACGTACAGCTTGACTTGTTCGAAACCGCACACATAAGACTGGAGTGTCCGTATCGGCTCAACCAAAAGGATTGGAAACCGACATTCATTCCGTTTGCAAAGGCAAGAAAGAGGATTGAGACAATATTCTCACAACTTACAGACCAGTTCTTGGTCATCAGGAACTACGCGAAAATAACGAATGGTTTGTTTGCCAGAATCATTGGCAAAATTAGTGCACTTACCATTCTGCAATACGTAAACTTCATTAACGACAAGCCCATTGGCAGAATTAAGTATGCACTAAATTAATTCCGCCAACAGGTTTCTAAAATATATAAATAGACAGCTGTGGGGAAAATGTGGGGAAAAATTAGATAATTAAAAAGGCTAAATGACTGGAAATAATCACTTAGCCTTTTAATCCGTACCCAGACCCGTACTTCGTAATTGCTGCGCCCATCATTCAAGACTGTCAAATCGGGTCTTTCCTGTCAAGCCAATGATGCCTATGCGTATGCCAAACACATGGATTACGGATTTCTCGTTCCGTGAACAAACACTTTATCCGCAACTCTGCTATGTGGTGTATTGGCTTAACTCCATTTCTATGGGCAACACTTTTGTTGCAGATTTCAAGCAGCTTTTATCGAAATACCCATCAGTAAGAACTCGTTTATTAGGCTTTCCTCATAATTGGGAACAAGAGCCTTTGTGGAGATAAAATAATTGCCCTGTTTCTTAAAAAGCACTGGGGCAAACCAGCTCCGTCTTTAATTGTTTCCAATAAATGGATTGTTTCAAGCCCCTATAGAAAGAGAACAAAAATTCCTGTGTGAAAATTAATCTACGACAAGGAGCAAGCAAGGAGCAATATCAAACAAAAATCAATACCTTTGCAGTACATATGAGATAGACCAAAACAAAAGTGGAATATCGGAAACGAATAGCAAGGAAAAGAGAAGAAACGACCCAAGTTGATGTCCTTTTTGAGTTAATAATCAATAAAAGCGTTAAATCTTCACCCTTTAGAATGTACCATTAAAGTTTACGACCATATTTCTGACTTATTACTCACAAACTATTGAGAAATAACTGGTTGCAAATACGATACCTATACTTTCAATCATAGGGTTGTAAGGAGGTTTGGGCACCGGGGTCTGTTTACGGGTATGGCTGTTTCTTATCATGATATCCGCAAAGAGCATCCGGTACTCCGTCTGCCCGAATCCGCCGTTCGGATCTGTGAGTCTAATCCTGAAGAAGCCTTGCTGGGTTTTCGTATATTGATATTGCTCTTCTTCCGTGGAGACCGTAATGTTTTTGAACGGTTTGTCGTAAACGATCTCGCTGTACTCCGAGAGCTTTCCCCTAGGGGAAGTATGCTTGTTTTTCGTATTGAAAAGACAAGATGTACTTCCCGGTAATTTTACCCATTTCTGGTCTGTTAGTTTTTCCCATTCAACTTTGAAGGTGGTATTATCGATAGGTGTCTTATATGCTTGATACAAATCATAGAAACCTCCTTCCGAATAAGGTAGATCCGCCCATTGTAAAGTAATACCCATGGATTGGATAGGCTTGATCGCTATCTCATAATTACCGAATGCGAACCATGAGCCTTTTTGAGCTTCTAACCCGAATAAAGGGAAATGTACGCTTGCGTCTACTTCTCCCAGAGGATTATAGATTTTCAAGGATGACATGCCGGATACATGTACCTTTATCTTTAAGCTAGTAATAAAAATACGGTGTACCCAAGAGTAGGGGAATAACCAAGCATCCGTGTTCATCAATATACGGAGCGCTGGGTTCCGTGTTTGGCAACCATGAGCTTCAGAGCAAGGTGTTGTAGGGTCGAATTTCTCATTAAGGACGAATTTCAGATAAAAGGAGTTTTCGTTGATGAATGTCAAGGTGTAGGCGTATATCGGGGCCCAACCTTTCTCTGTGCTTAACTCCAATAGGAAAGCGTCGTTTAATACACGCCCGGTTTCGTGGGAAGATTGTTCCGTGGTAGCGATTAATTCTTTGAAATATGATATGGAGTCTTCTTCTAATCCGAATGTGATATGTATATCCCGATGTCCTTCCCGAAGTAATAACATGGGAGATTCGATCATCAGTCCGGCTTGTATAGAGGATTGGTTCTCAAAGATTAGCTCTGAGTCCAGATTGGGCTTCTTAGAAGGAACGTTTCCGATCCTGTCATTCAACTGTTTTTGCCAGATGGACGTAACGAAGCCTAATCGGCTCGCTGGAT
>ERZ833608.1956-NODE-1956-length-11967-cov-6.215581_pt1 | contig 11967 bp, 7 predicted proteins | sample MGYA00519694_ERZ833608 | MGnify/ENA primary metagenome ERZ833608 (study PRJEB31850, sample SAMEA3708742) | human gut metagenome | biome: human gut; feature: human-associated habitat; material: faeces | place: China | collected 2014 ... | reverse complement strand
CGATTTTATCATCTATACTATCCTTTGCAGTCAGCACAATCACCGGAAGCCTTCCCTGCTTTCTTATCTCTTTTAAAACCTCTTCACCACTTGCACCAGGCAGCATTAAGTCAAGCAGTACAAGCGTATAAGCCTTTTCTTTTATATCCAGAAGCAGCTTTGCCTCCGTTCCTGAAAATGCCTGTTCACACATATAACCTGCCTTCCTAAGTACCTCGCAAAGAAGGTTATTAATATTTATATCATCCTCTACAATTAGTATATTAGGCATAATTTTTACTCCTGTATTTCCAATATTTTATGTCATCAACATATTAATGTTATTATGAGTATATCATGCAATTATAAAATTTACAAACTTATTTTTTTATTTGTTTTAACAATTTACATGCAAATGCTATTTTTATTTTACTTTTTAGTAATAAATTTTAACTTGACGTAACAGCTTATATTTATTATACTCTAAGTATAGTATGAATCATACAGAAATGGAGGAGTTTCATGGATAACTATACACCAGATCCTTTTAATGATAATTCAGGCAACAACCAGAATAATAATCAGAATAATAGTAATAATACTTCCGGCAACGGAACTTACGGCAGCTATAATGATACATATGATGCCAATTACAGACCATCAGATGACTATTCAAACAATAGTTCAACATCCGATAATTCTGACGGCAATAATTCTTCTGACAACAATTATTACAATAACAATTCCGGCAGCAATAATTCCAATAACAACAATTATGGCAACGGATATAATAATTATTATAACAACAATGGCAATTCCGGTTACAATAATGGCTATAACAGCTATGGTAATAACAACGGCTATAATAACGGCTACAGCAACAACAATGGTTACAATAACGGCTATAATAACGGCTACGGCAACAACAACGGCTATAATAACGGCTATAATAACGGCTACGGCAACAACAATGGTTACAATAATGGTTATAGAAACAATGGCTATAATAACTACAATAATCAGTACGGAAACCAGTATAACAACGGATATAATCAATATAATAACGGATATAACCGTCCGCCATATCCATCAAGCCAGAATGCACCATCTTTTGGCACATGGCTTACTCTGAGTATATTGTGTGCCGTATTTTTAAATAAAATATGTGGTGTAATCGGAATAATATTTATTATCATGGGTAACAACGCTTTCAAAATCGGAAACTTCGATGATTATGAAAAACAGCTCAAAAGATGTAAGATTGCTCTTCTGGTAGGTCTTATCCTCGGAATCTTAACAATCGTATTTTATGTTTTTGCTTTCATTAATACATCAGGTGACATGTCTATGTATTATTAATCATTGAAATTAAATATATTAATTCATTGAAAACAAAGGCACAGCTTACAGAAAAACTTCTGTCGGCTGTGCCTTAACTTTTTGTTCTAAACTTTTAGGGTTTTAATACATTTTCTCTTTGCAAACAACTGTTGCACCGACAAGTGAACCGGCACTTATAAACATAACAGCAAGCCAGAATATAAGATTGCTGTTGTCACCTGTTTCCGGAACTGTCTGTACAGGAGCAGGAGTATTATTCGAAATGTCAGCAGGATTTTTCTCAATTTTCTCAATTACAGTATTCTCATTGCGTTTGTAACCGCAAACCGAACACTCCTCATGTTTAAGTCCTGTTGCTGTTTCAGTTGCTTCTTTGTCAACTTTCCATTCAAAAGTATGCTCTGCCAAATCTTTTACACTTCCGCTCTTATCAGTACATGAAGCATCACTACATTCATGCCAGTGATTTGTTTCGTCATTGTTCCACTCACCGTATGTATGTGTATGAGCAGGAGCTTCATCAACTGTTACCCTCAAATTAAAATCAACTGACTGACCGCTGCCGCAGTCATAAGTATAAGTAACAGATTTTGCATTTTCATTAACGGTTAATACATTACCGCTTACCGTTCCGCCTTTCCAGTTGCTTGCTTTGCTCACATCAAAGCTTCCCGGCAAATCAGAAAGATTGATTCTACGGTCAGAATCGGCTGTAATATTATAAATATTATACTTACCGCTAAAACCATTTATTAAAGTATTATTACTTAAATCTAACGATGTAAGCTTATTATCGTTACAACGAAGCACCTCAAGGTTTGTATTATTGCTCAAATCCAATGCTGTCAACTTATTGGAAAAACACTCAAGGCTTTTTAATGCCGTATTTTTACTTAAATCCAATGAAGTTAATTCATTATCACCACACAAAAGATTAGTAAGAGCTGTATTTTTACTTAAATCTAATTCTGTCAATTTGTTTTTATAACAAGAAAGATTTTTTAATGCCGTATTTTTACTTAAATCTATAGATGTAATCTCATTGTGCCAAAACTCAAGATACGTAAGCTCTGTGTTATTGCTTACATCAAGTTTTGTAAGTTTGTTGCCTTCATTGCTTCCGCAGCTAAGATAAGTAAGTGCTGTGTTTTTACTTACATCTAATTCAGACAACTGATTACTTCCGCAGTCAATCCTTGTAAGAGCTGTATTGTTATTTACATTCAACTCTGTCAGTTGATTATACGAACAGCTAAGTTCTGTAAGGGCTGTGTTTTTGCTTACATTCAATTCCTTTAATTGATTGTTTGCACAAGCAAGATAAGTAAGAGCTGTATCTTTACTTATATCCAATTCTTTCAGTTGGTTATTTGTTACGGTAAGTTGACCAAGAGCTGTATTGTTACCCAAATCCAATTCCGTAAGCTCGTTATTTGGGCAGTAAAGCTCTGTCAATGCTGTATTTTTACTAACATCAAGCTTTGAAATTTTATTATGACCGCATTGAAGCCTTGTCAATGAAGTAAAATACTCAATTCCTTTCAGGTCAGTTACATCTCCGCCTTTCGATGAGTCCCCGTTTATTGAAATACTCCTAATATTTGATATTTCTGTGTCACTTAAAACGCCATCGTTATTTTTATCATATTCCGCAACTTTCTCCCTGAACAAGGCGTCCGGAAAATTTGTTTCGTTAATCGCAACGCCGTTTTCTGTGGCAGAAGCCGTTGCTGGCAACAAGCTTAATGTCATACACAGAACAAGAAAAATCCCCATACATCGTCTTTTCATTTTGTTTTGCTCCTTTGTTTATTAACATTTTATTAATTTTTTCTTAATTAATTATACTCCCCGATTTGTATATTGGCAAGAATAATTCATGACATGTTACTTTCTGCCTGTCACCTTCCGCATAACAACATTTGTTATGGCATATGTGGCAATATATATTTCAAGAATCACAACAAATCTTTTTACAAGACGAATTATAATCCATTGCCCTATTGTAAAAGACGGATTACACCCCTCCATGAAAGTAAGACTCATAAGCGGAGCTTCAAGGTACGGCATACCATACATTGTATACATAGTATACATATCCATGCCGTATATAAAGCAAAACAGAATTATTGTAAGCACAGCACCCGTTAAAGCTCTGTGTATCTGTATCCAGCATCTTCCGTGCCTTGAGGCATTTATTATATAATTCATTCCCGTTCTGTATTCAAGCACAATATTTTCAGCAACTATAAGAATTATTGCGGCAGCAAGTGCCAAAAACAGTACAGTCTCCCTTATAATCGAATATTTTCCAAAAATCTCCTCATAGCCCCTGTCCGAAATCATGTAGCCGTCTACTCCGTATTTTTCGTTAATTTCCTGCAAATACTCCTGTTTTTTCATGTATTCTGATACCCTGCCAAGTTTAACCGCATATAACGAAACTGTTGATGAGCTCTCTGTAACCTCCTCAAGCGTTGCTTCTCCTGCATTGTAACGAGCCATACAATCTTGTGCATCTTTAACCGCACTCTGATAATCATTTAATCTTTCATTAACCATATCGGTTATATAATGATATTCTTTTCCGCCATTGGTAATATAGATATTATCAAGTTCTTTTGCGCTGTCAGAAAATGTCATTTGTCCGTATCTCACAAAATAAACCGCCAAAATCGCCAGCACGCCTATAACAATCAATCCTCTGCCTGTTATAAGCAGTTTATGGAATTCCTTTGCCGTAATCGAAAATCCCGACAATAAATGCTGATACATTTCCCATATTTTATCCGCAATTCTTGCAAGCACTGATTTTTTCTGTTCCGGTCTCATATATACGGTTCCAAGAATTCCTCCCGCACATGCGGCAATAAAAAGCACCGTCGTAACTGTCAGCATTATATTTGATTCGGAAACCACAAATGTTCCTTTGCCGCGATTGGCATACGTGCTTATTATATCATTAACCTTTAACAGTCTTATAAGATTAATCTGCTTAAAAATGCCATATACGCTCTGTGACTGTATTTTTTGATACAAAAACATTTCCACACCCATAAATACCGCAATTACCGTAACCGCTATATTGCGGTGCCTTATAAAAACAAATGCCATCCATACAATCGCTGTCAGCGTAAGCACTGCACAAAAACTATATAAAAAATCATATATTATATATTCAAGCTGACTCATCGGCAATGAAAATCTCGAAAAGCTTTCAATATTCTGAATCGGTGCATTAATTGACGCCGTTTTGTATAATATAAACGATGTCAAAAATGTTGTAAAAAACAAAACTCCCGTAATTATAAATGCAGAAGCTGTAATAATCATTGTCCTGTTAAACGCAAGTTTTGCCCTGCCGCTTTTTGATGTATGAACAATGCACCACATTCCGTTTTCCCGTTCGCCGAAAAGTTCATACAGGACAAACACATTAAGTATCAATGACAGATAATAGATATAATAATATGTAACAAAACTGTCTACTGCTTTATTATCGGTAAGATAAACCTGTACGCCCTCTACCCGTTTGAAATCCTTTGCCGTCTTTTGAATATTGTTATATGTAAATGACTTTTTATCTGCAAATATCGAAAAACTCTTCAGGGTATCTGCGTTATTTTGTATATTTTTTATATCTTCAGGATATTTTACTATGTATTCTAATTGTTCTTTTATTTTGTTTAACTGCCTTGAATATACAGTCTGCTCCTCCGGTTCCAATTCGTCATATTTACGTTTTATTACGGAATCACTTTGTATATTGGCAATTTCCAGAGCTTCCTCGGGCTGCATATCCGACAGTTCTCCGATTATCCATTGACGGTAATGTGTCTCCTGCCTTATATCGGACATACTTTTACCCTCGGAACTGCTGTATACAAACAAACCGATATTTAACAGCATTGTCACTGTAAATACCATTATAAATTTTATGCCAAAAACCCTCTTAAACTCTTCCATAATAAGTTTCTACTCCGCATTTTCCCAAACACACGCACCGTTTCCGAGACTGCTCTTATCTATATAAACAAGCTTATCACTCTTTGTCCCAAATAAATATTTTTCATCGCCGAAATATAAATTCTCTATTTCATTTCCAAGCTTAATTGTATCTATCTGTTTTCCCGTCGTATCAACAACTTGAATTTCACGTTCAACGGTCTTAGATAAATCTGTCGTACTTCCCATTCCGCCATTACTCATATAAATATATCTGCCATCATATGACATTACCGCAGATACCATATTTTCGGACGCCTTGTATATGAGTTTATTATTCTGTCCGTCAAGCGACTGAGAATACAATCCTTTTCCAACAACAAAATAATATAACATTCCGTTGTCAGCATCGACACAGAAATCACATATATTCATATCCGAAACCTTTTTATTCTCACCGTCGGTATAATCATAATAATAAAGCTGAAAATTCATATTGGCTTTTAATGTCTGCTTATTTATGGAATACTGAAAAATTTTGTAAAAAAGTTTATCTCCGTAACTTCTCGCTCCCATCACAGCACTGTTTTCACCCTCATATTCGACTATATCCTGTGAACTTCCATCTGAAATATTTATTTTTTTAATTATCTCTTTACCGCTTTCAGAGCTTCCTATATGACCTATATGGTCGTACGCATATACATATCCGTTATGAAACACCATAGAAATTGATGTTATCCTGTCATTTGCAAACAAATTGGCAACATCTTTTCTGTCGCTTCCGTCAGCCTTAATACTTACAAGCTTAGCCATTCCGCCTTCCACACGTACAACATATATATTATTTTTGTAATAATAAATCGGAGAACTCAGATATTCATCGGTATCCAGCCAAGCATTACACGTTTTTGAATTATGACTGCACTCTGCTTTCGCACATACCGGAACAGACCTTTTTGATGACTCGTCAAAATATTTCACTAAAAGGTCCTTTCCGTCATAATGCAGGTAATAATATCCGTTTTCCGCCTTTGAAATGCTGTGAATATCAGGATTCCAATAATTCTGCTCATCACCCGACAATTCACCTACATTCATATTTATGCCTGACTTCTTCCTGTTAATTGTAAAAATCACCGCCACACATACCACTGCTGCCAATACTGCTGCCACTATGTATTTTATTTTTTTGCTCATAAATACCCCTCCGCTTGTTTCTGATTACATACTCTAAAACACCTTTTGTTTTCCGATAGACACACTATATTTGTATTAAACATATCATCTGTAGTCAAAACATTCAAGTTTTTTGTAGCATCTTGTAATAAACAGTAAGTTTTTTCACAAACAACAGTATTTTTTTGTATACACTCCAGCTTTTTAGCCACATTACATATCAGTAAGCTCTTTTACACCTCAAATCTGCAATCTGCCGTCTCTATCGTAGACGGGCGGTGTGCTATCATAAGGATAAGCTTGCCCTTTTTCACCGACATAACGGTTTTGTTTATATATTTTTCCGTCTCATTGTCCAACGCCGATGTCGCCTCATCAAATATGATTACAGGTGCATCTTTGAGAATTGCTCTGGCTATTGCTATTCGTTGCTTCTGACCTCCCGAAAGCATATTTCCTCGTTCGCCCGCAGGCGTTTCATAACCGTTTTCAAGCCCCGATATGAAATCGTGTGCTCCCGCCTGTTTTGCCGCATTGTAAATTTCTTCATCTGAAGCATTTAATTTTCCCATTCTTATATTTTCCTTAATCGAACAGTTAAATAAATACGGTTCCTGCGGTATATATGCGATTTTATCACGCACATTTACAAGTCCGAGCTCCGTTATGTCAGTTCCGTCAATAAATATGCGTCCTTTCTTTGGCTGATAAAATCCAAGCAGAAGTTTTGTAAGCGTACTCTTTCCGCGGCCTGATTCTCCCACCAGTGCATAACTTTTTCCGCTGTCAAAAAATGCACTGTAATCTTCAAATATATTTGTATTTTTACCCGCGTAACCGAATGTTATATTTTTAAATTCTACCGTATGGTAAGCTTCGCTGTTTTTTTGACAAATATTATCTTTTGCATTTTCTTTATCCTCGCCGTAAAAATTCTCGTTCGGAGTATCAAGAAACTCGAGAACACGCTGTGCATTTACAAGCCAGCTTGACAGACTCGGTATATACACACCCATGAGCAGAAAATTATACTGAAACGCTCCGTATATTGAGTACAGGCTTATAAGATTTCCCAGTTTTCCCCCTGTTTTGGTTGTATATAATATTCCAAGTGCAAGAAAAACCAATGCCCCTATAAGGTCAAATGCCGCTCTCAGTGCCGAAATCAAAGCCTCTGTCCGTCCCTGGATTTTCATGTTTTTACCGCAATTTTCATTGGCATTATTATAAGAATCGCTTATAACTTTTTTAAGCGGAAACATTCTTATTGTTTCCATTCCCTGAAGCATATTTGTTACGGATTTGCTTATTTCTTTATTTGCATCTGAAATTTTGCGGCTGTATTTTTCAAGCACAGGTATCATCACAAAATTTAATGTAAGCGAAATTATACATAAAACAAGCAGACCCGCCGTAACAGGAGGGCAAAGAACAAACATAGGAATTATGCAGACAATAACCATAATAACAGGCATCATGACACGCCTTATTCTTGAACCGAATACTCCAGATGCCATGTTTGTATCATATGTAAGTTTCGACATAAATTCTCCCGTATGATGATTGTCATAGAATTCCATAGGAAGCGACAGTGCCTTTCCGTATACAGTATTACGCATATTCGCACCTGTCCGCTTTGCTTCGTCGTTATACAAAACAGCCAGCAGTGTCTGTATAATAATTTTAAATATTATTGTAAGAATTATATATTTTACCAGTTTGGTGTCGCGTAAATTTCCTTTTGACACGGCAGTGTCCGTAATTATACCTATAATTCTTGAAACCAGAACCACCGAAATTCCATCTGCAACTCCCATTCCTATTATTTCCGCAAAATAAAGAACTGCACGAACTCCCTGAAATCTTTTTATCAGCTCTTTTAATATTTTAAAATTATTCATAGGACACCTCATCTTTCGTATCGTACAGCCTTTTATATATTCCGTTTCCGGCTATCAATTCATCATGCGTACCGCTTTCGGCTATAACACCGTTATCCACAACATATATGCAGTCTGCATTTTCTATTGTATTAAGTCTGTGTGCTATCGTAATTATTGTATGATTTTCTTTAATTTCTTCTATTGCCTGTTTTATTTTTTCTTCATTTTCAATATCCACGGACGCTGTCGGCTCATCGAATAATATAAGCCTGGCATCTTTAAGCAAAGCCCTTGCAATCGCTATTCTCTGCTTCTGTCCGCCCGAAAGCATATTTCCCCGTTCCCCCGCATCGGTATTGTAGCCCTGAGGCATTTTCATAATATCATCGTGAATTCTTGCTTTTTTGCAACATTCGATAATGCATTCCATACTTACCGATTCGTCTCCGCAGGCAACATTCCACGCAATCGTCTCTGGAAACAGATAAGTATCCTGCGAAACAAGTGCTATATCTTTTCTTATTAAATCAATATTTTCTTCTCCGATTCTCTTTCCGAAAATCTCCACTGTACCGCCGTTTACTTCATACAAACCGCAAATCAGCTTAAAAATCGTGCTCTTTCCGCCGCCCGATGAACCGACAAACGCAACATTTTTTCCCGCTTCTATATTAACATTGAAATTTTTTAAAACATTATTTCCCTTAACATACGAAAATGTAACGTCTTTAAATACTACTGCCGCATTATTGTTCTTCCCGGTGTTATCGGATTTTTTAGAAAAATCTCCTGTGTTATCCTCGGAATTTTCCATATTTGTTTCAACAGGATAATTCATCAGCTCTTTGAGCCTGTTTTTTGAAACCAAATCAATTTTTGCGTCAATAATCATATACGGAAGATTTCCAAGAGGCTGCAAAAGCCTGTCCATAAAAAGTATGAAATATGTCATCCCGCCCACAGTCAGATTTCCCGACAAAACTCTGTGTAACGCAAATATACTCAAAATAATATAAGGTGCCGTAGATACAAGGCTTCCCGTAGCCCAGCCTATTGACGAAATTGCATTTCTTCTGTATTCAAATTTTAATATTGTTTTTAACGTATTTTTTATCTTATTTTTAAAATAATTTTCAAGGTTAAAACTTTTTACAACACTGATACCGTTTATGGCATCATATGCTAGTTCATTTACTTCATCGTTATATTCAGTATGTTTTCTCGTAAGCTTTGACACCATATTTCCCGTAAAACTTGTGATAACCGCCATTACGGGTATAATAACAAGAAGCAGAAGTGCCGTCACTCGGTCAACTTTTATAAGTGTAATAAAAATCGTCACGCTTGTTATTATTGTTTTTACTATATCAGGAAGAAGCTCAGAATAATATTCCGAAATTTTAGCCACATCATCAATAAAATTATTAAGCACTCTCGCCGACAAATGCGAGTCGAAATATTTAAACTGAAGCTCCGGTAGCTTCTTTCCCGCCTCTCTTCTGAAATCAGTCTGCATATTTACCGCAAATACTTTTGTCGCATATGTCTGAATATATGTAAAAATAAATCCCGCCGCAACAAGAACGGCAACATATATCCAGAATTGTTTATTGATATACTCCGAAATTGTATTATTAAACAATGCGTCTATCGCCTGCGATATTTTTGTATTTCCCAAAACCAATACTTTTGTTGCAATATACGCACTTAATATTTCAATAAAAAACAGCGGAAAATTTTTTATAAAAATTTTTGTAAAAATATTTTTATTCTTCATCTTATGTTATTCTCTCCTTGCATTGTTCTTTAATAACATTTTATAATATAATTATATAAAAAACATTCATTATATTATTAATCCGATTAAATTATTACAATTTTCTATTATTTTACAAGGAGATTTTTATGGCAATTCCTCTTAAAAAAGGCTACAAGTTCAGAGTTGAGCATGTAACAAAACCCGCTTCCAATTACATGCCTTCTTTTGACATATATGAAAAATATTACGGAATAGGTTATCTGGTAAAAGGCGACCGACAGGTCTCGACTCCCGAGCGTACTTTTTTCGTCCATGACGGATACCTCTCACCTGTCAGCATGGGCGTATATCATAAATCATCACCTTTATCGGACAGGAATTACGAGGTTTATGCGGTGCGTTTTGTCAGCTCGGTAACAACAAGAATAAAAGAAATAATAGGCGAGAACGAATTTAACGATTTAATGCTGCACACTGCTTTATCTGTTCCCGACGAAATAAAGCCAAAGATTATCGATATTTATGAACAGATGCTTATTGAATATGATAATTACGACAGCGTTGCGGAATTCGCCCTGCAAAATCTGCTCGAACAGCTCATACTTATAATGTACCGATACGGTACCGTAGCAGAAACGTCCGAAATCCACATTTCGACGGCAGACACCGAAATAATGGATATTCTTTCTTATATAGACACGAATTTTATGAATAATCCTTCAGTCTCCGAGCTTGCAAAAAAGGCAGGATTATCCGAATCTCATTTTATGAAGCGTTTCCGCGACGCAACAGGCTGTTCATACAAAACTTACGTCAACAGATACAAAAACAAAATCGCACAGACAATGCTCACCGAATCGCCAAAAAGTATCCAGGAAATATCCAACGAGCTTGGCTTTTGCAATTCCAATTATTTCTGCACTCTTTTTAAACAAATAAACGGTATGAGTCCTCTGCAATACAGGAAAAATTCATTGTCATAAATTTAAAATTTATCATTGCAAATATTATGTAGAATCAGTTTTGTATTTTCATTTTATATTTTAATGCAATATAATTTTATATAATGCTATTGACAACCCTTTTATATAGTGTTAGTATTTTTAATATACCTCATTTTCATTACTCAATCACTTAGCTGTTTTCCAAAAGTGAGCAAACTCCCTATAGCTCTCTTGTGCTCGTTGTATCATAATTAAGATACTGTCGTTTGTATGTTTTTACAATTTGATTTTTATATTTTATTTTATACAGAAAGGCGATTAATGAGAAAATTAAATACTTCCATCTCTAATAATAAAGATACTGTTCTAAAATCATTCTGGCGTGATAATGCACATTTTGCCGACCTTTTTAATGCCGCTGTTTTTAACGGAAAACAAGTTTTATCCCCCGGTAATCTTATTGAAATGGATACCGAATCTTCATCAGCAATTTACTCTAAAAATTATCGCGAATCCATACGACGCAGCCGCGACATTGTAAAAAAGATGTCGCAAGGCATTGAATATAACATTCTCGGACTGGAAATACAGGATAAGATTCATTATGGCATGCCACTTAGGACAATGACATATGACACCCTCGGGTACATAAAAGAATATAATGATATAAGAAATCGTCATAAGCAAAATAATGACCTTTGTCACACATCTGAAAGCTTTCTTTCGGGAATCAACAAAACAGACAGATTCCATCCCATAATAACAGTTGTTCTTTATTATGGCGAATCCTATTGGGACGGTCCTACATGTCTTTCCGACATGATGACATCTGTTCCCGACAACATAAAACCCTTTTTTTCCGACTACAAGTTAAATCTTATACAGATACTTGATTCTGATAAATATACATTTTATAATGAAGATGTAAGAGATGTGT
>ERZ833608.1955-NODE-1955-length-11970-cov-3.280319_pt1 | contig 11970 bp, 6 predicted proteins | sample MGYA00519694_ERZ833608 | MGnify/ENA primary metagenome ERZ833608 (study PRJEB31850, sample SAMEA3708742) | human gut metagenome | biome: human gut; feature: human-associated habitat; material: faeces | place: China | collected 2014 ... | reverse complement strand
ATAGACTGCATCATAAAAATTTGTCTGCTCCATCGCCCGGTAGCTCTCGCCGATGCAGGTATCATAACGCTCTGCCATATAGTTTTCTTTGCCGAGACTCCGGATCGTTCTGATGTTGTGAAGCGTCTGCGGAACATGGCCCAGGGCACGGCTGACAGCACGGCGGTTTTCGATCTGCGCGGTCAGCATATTTTTCTGCACGATGCGCGTAAACCAGAACAGAAACGGCAGCACAATGGCAAGCCCCTTGTTCCGAAACCAGATGACGGCAAGAATACTGACGATCTTGCATGCATCGGAAAACATGCTGATAATGCCTGATGTAAACAGGTTTTCCACCGTATCAACATCCCCGACGAACCGGGAAACCACTGACCCCGGCTCCTGATGTGTCAGTGCATCTGCCGTCAGATCCGTATATTTATCCATCAGGCTGCTTCGTAGTGCGTGCGTGATTTTCTGCCCGAACACAATCAGCAGTCCTTCCCTTGAACTTTCCAGTGCCCCCATGAGCAGTGTAAATCCAAAATATGCCAAGATCAGATAAAATGATACCACATTTCCCGTCGTCATGGTATCTATAATAGTTCCAAGAATGAGCGGTGGAAGAAGCGCTGTCAGGATTGCACCGGCCACTGCACACACGATCCCGGCGGAAAGCCACTTCTGTTTTTTTATCGTCCGCCACATGACACTGCCTACATTTTTACTGCTATGCGTCCCGCTGTTCAATTTGCTGCACGTCCCGCTATGCATTATTCTGCACGCCCCCTTTCTTTTCTGCCTTGTTCTGTTTCAGCACATTTTCCTGCATTTACTTTCTCCGCCGTACTTCCCTTCGTCTGCTCCTCATAAAGTCTTGCATATTCCGGGTATTTTTCCATGATCTCCTCATGTGTGCCGACCGCCGCATGCCCATGCTCCATCCAGATCACCTGATCCATTTCCGGGAAAAGATAGAGTCTGTGGGATAACAGGATCACGATGCTGTCTGACGTCATCGCCTTTAAATTGGTATATACTTCCTGTTCCGTATTCCGGTCAAGTGCGGAGAAAGGATCATCTAAGATCAGCACCGGTCTTTTATGGCACAAAGTTCTCGCAAGTGCAAGACGCTTTGCCTGACCACCGGAAAGTCTGACTCCTCCACTTCCCACAACCGTGTCAGGTCCCTGTTCCATCTCTGCAACTTCTCTATCAAAACATACTGCTTTCAAATAAGTTTCTGTATCCTCATTTTCTCCCATCAGAATATTGTTTTTTATACTGTCATCAAATAATTCCGGGTCGTGTCCTAAATAACCAATGGTTCCGGTCAACACACTATTTCCCATCTCGTTTAACTCTCTGCCTGCAAAACGGATACTTCCCTGATAAGGATATTCGCACAGAAATGTCTTTCCAAACGTAGACTTGCCGGACGCAACGGCACCGGTAACACCAATGATCTGTCCCGGTTTTGCAGAAAATGTGATATCCTCATAAATATCTGTCCCGCCCGGATATGCAAAACTCAAATGGGAAACCGTAAGCTCTGCCTGTTTTTGCACTCTGCTTTCACTTTCATGTTCCACACATTTCATGAGGGGTTTGATCCTCTTCCAGGAAACCTGTGCCTTGTGAACTGCGTTAAAAAGTTTTGCCGCACTCGATGATTTTACCGAAAGTTTGGTAAAACAGGTAAGAAATGTGGTAAATGCCGCAACATCCCAGACTCTCCAGCCACTTCCAAGCACGTTTTTACTTCCAAAATATAAAATGAAAATGACACCCGCCATCGAGATGACACGGTAGATCGGCGGAAATGCCGCGCTCCATATATTCGCCCGCACCGCAGATTTTTCGTAAGCTGAAAGATTTTTCTCATACGCATCTTTTCGCTCCTGCTCGCATCCATAAACACGATAGGTGACCGCATTGGATGCCCGGTCTAAGGTGGCGGCACTTAAGATCCCGGACTGCTCCTTATAGGCTGCCCCGGTTCTCTGCACAATTCCTTTCATCTTCTCTGCCAGAAAATACGAAACCGGCGGGAACAGCATGCTTAAAAGCGCAAGTCTCCAGTCATAAAAGAGAAGCATTCCGGCATATGCAAGCAAAGCTACCCCTGTATCAAATATCTCCGTGGTAAATTTCCGCATGCCCTCCGCACAGTCATCCACATCCAGAATCGCTTTTGTCATGACATTTCCGGCGCCTTCCTCTTCCAGTTCTGCCCGGCTTTTATGCACAAGGCTGTCATACAGAACATGTTTCATGCGCCGGTTGACATTGTTTGCAAAACGTCTCACATAAAAACGCTTGATATATCTGGAACTCTGCACCACTGCGATTGCGATCACATAGGCTGCGACCAGTTTTCCCATATCAGGAAATCCTGCCCTGCCGCCAAGGATATCCACCAGACAGCCCGCCATTTTTCCCTCAAACCATGGTCCGGCAAGGAGTCCTAAATTGTAAATCAACCCGGAGACTGTCACCGCAAGAAGAACTTTCCACTCCATTTTAAAATAGGAAATCACATGGTCTGCCTCAAATTTTTGTTTTTCACTTCCAGCATTTTTTCTGTCGTACTTATCACTCATCTGACTCACCATCCATTTCCATCCTGTCGTCTGAACCGGACTGCACGAGTTTTGACACATCGCAAAACTCTGCCCGCCGCTGTTCCTTCGACCGCCAGTAAAGTTTATCTAACGTCTCAAGAAATGCCGCTTTTTCCTCCTTGGGCAGCTCCGCTAAAAGCCACTCATAAAACACGCTCTCAATGGACGCCTTTGAATTTTTTAACTGTTCCGCTTTCTCTGTCGCATACAAAAGCTGGCTTCTTCCATCCTCCGGGTTCGGTTTCCGGTAAAGATATCCTTTGCTCTCTAAATTAGCCGCACGCCTTGCAGCAGCCCCTTTATCAATCTTTAACTGCTCTCTGACTTTCGCCTGTGTGACGCCGGGATTGTGCCGGATGAAATGGATAAAATCAAATTCTGCCGTTCCGATTCCTTCCTCTTTCATCATCTTTAATGTAAACTTGCCCGCTTCACGCGCGATCTTTGTGATTTTTCTTCCTGACTCGTCCATTGCGATCTCCACTCCTAACCAACTCTGAAAATTAAAATCTAACTTATGACTTTCCCATTAGCATACAAAAAATAGATGTACCTGCATCTAACCAGATGATAGTACATCTATTTTTGTGTGTCAATTTATCTTTTTCTTACTTTGCACAGGAAAAAACTTTTTCCTGATTTGATTCATCAATGAAATCTTTCTTACTTCTCACTCCAGATTTTTCTATATTTCATAAAATAGTAAATACTCATGATCATACTGAGTATCTCGCCCGTTGTGATCGACAGCCAGACTCCGTCCATTCCAAGCAGATTTGGTAATATCAGTACCGGCAGCAAATATCAATATGCCAGTACACTAGCCCATGTTTCTGCTATTTTTACTCCACCTTCGGCAGCCCTGCAAATCCCACTGCAAGCTCTTCATCGGTCGGAATATAGTCTGTCATCTCTCCATTGTTAAACTTCTCATATGCAACCATATCAAAATAGCCGGTTCCGGTAAGTCCAAAAACGATAGTCTTTTCTTCTCCGGTTTCTTTACATTTCAACGCCTCGTCAATGGCAACACGAATCGCATGAGAACTCTCCGGTGCCGGAAGGATTCCCTCTATTCTTGCAAACTGCTCTGCTGCTTCAAATACAGAAGTCTGCTCTACACTCCTTGCCTCCATCAGTCCGTCATCATAAAGCTGTGACAGAGTTGAACTCATGCCGTGATAGCGAAGTCCTCCGGCATGGTTTGCAGATGGAATAAATCCGCTGCCAAGTGTATACATCTTTGCTAACGGACAGACCCTTCCTGTATCACAGAAATCATATGCATAGCGGCCTCTCGTAAGACTCGGACAGGATGCCGGTTCGACTGCGATAAATTGATAGTCTTTTTCACCACGCAGCTTTTCACCCATAAACGGAGAGATCAGACCCCCAAGATTGGAACCGCCGCCTGCACATCCGATAATGATATCCGGCGTAATATCATACTTTTCCAGAGCAGCTTTTGTCTCAAGTCCAATGACTGACTGATGTAACAATACCTGATTTAACACACTTCCCAATACATAACGATATCCTTCTCTCGTCGTTGCAGCTTCTACTGCCTCGGAGATTGCACAGCCAAGACTTCCTGTTGTACCCGGATGCTCTGCTAAAATCTTTCTGCCGACTTCTGTTGTCTCAGACGGTGACGGGGTTACACTTGCTCCATATGTGCGCATTACCTCACGGCGGAATGGTTTCTGTTCATAGGAAACTTTTACCATATAGACTTTACAGTCAAGATCAAAATAAGCACACGCCATAGAAAGTGCAGTTCCCCACTGTCCAGCACCTGTCTCTGTTGTCACACCTTTTAATCCCTGCTTCTTTGCATAATATGCCTGTGCAATCGCAGAGTTTAATTTATGGCTTCCACTTGTATTGTTTCCCTCAAATTTATAGTAGATCTTTGCCGGAGTCCCCAGTTTTTTTTCCAGACAATATGCTCTCACCAGTGGTGACGGACGGTACATGCGGTAAAAATCACGGATCTCCTGTGGAATATCGATGTATGGGTTGGTATCATCGAGTTCCTGTTTTACCAGTTCATCACAGAATACATGCCCCAGTTCCTCCGCGGTCATCGGTTTTAGAGTTGCCGGGTTCAAAAGCGGTGCTGGTTTGTTCTTCATATCAGCGCGCACATTGTACCATTGTGTCGGCATCTCATTCTCTTCCAGATAAATTTTATACGGTATTTTCTTTTCGCTCATCTTCTCCTCTTTTCCGCAACTTTTATCGTTACTTTACTGTTATGATTCTCTGATTCATGATTTTATCTATATTTTAGTATGTTAGCACATTGAAGCGCCGCAGTCAATAACTTTGGATCTTAATATCGGCATCGACGAAAGCCGTAACACCTGTTTACCCCAAATTGCGTTTCTTTTTATTCCACTCTTGCAACACTGCTGACACCCTCCGGCGTCCGCTGCTTTGTCACAATTATTTTTTTGTCGATCTGGTCTTTTAATTCAGATACATGTGAAATAATTCCTACCAGACGATTTCCCTCGGTGAGCTGCAGCAATGCTTTTAACGCCTGTTCTAAGGCATCCTCATCGAGTGATCCAAATCCCTCGTCCACAAACATGGAATCCATACGGATTCCACCCGCATAAGACTGTATCTCATCCGACAGTCCAAGCGCAAGTGACAATGATGCCTGGAAAGACTCCCCACCGGAAAGCGTCTTTACACTGCGCTTTGTCCCGTTATAATGATCAATCACACAAAGTTCCAATCCTGCTTTTTCCTTGCGGCTTCCTGTCTCTTCCTCACGTTTTAATTCATACTGCCCGCTGCTCATCGTAAGCATCCTCCGGTTTGCTCGGATCAGTATCCTGTCAAAATAAGCCATCTGCACATAAGTTTCCAGTTCAATCTTTGCCTTACCGTTTAACATTCCACTTGCCGTATCGGAAAGAGATTTCATCCAGACATACTTTTGTTCAGTCTGTGCGATATCTTTTTGTTTTTTGCTGACATTTTTACAGATTTCCCTATTAGTACAATAAGATGTATATTTTGAAGTCCTGTTTTCTTCCATCTCATTTCTTTTTGCACGCAGTTCTCCCGCCTGCTTTTCGATCTCTTCTTCCGGAAACGATATTGCTTTCTCTGTTTCCTCAATCTGACGAAGCAGCATCTGAATGACGCCCTTTTCCGTCTCTCTGTTTTTTTCGTAATTATGATACGCTTCTCTTGTCTTTTCTCTGTTCTCTTCTAAATTTCTTTTTTTCAGGGTAAACTCGTTTATCTGTGTCTGTACCCCCTCTTTTGTTACATCCTTTACCTGCTCTTTCAGCTCATTGAGATTCTTTTCTTCATTTGCGTACTCTGTCTGCAGACGTACCAGCTCCTGTTCTGCCACATTGATCTGGTCGGCAAGTGTTTTTATTTCTGTTTCATCGAGCGGAATCTTTTTTTCTAAGGCAGTCTTTTTTCGTTCGTCTTCCTGTTTTTTGGAAAGTTCCGCTTTTTTCTCATCGGCTGCTCTTTGCAGCATAGTAATCACAGACTGTACATGGTATGGTTTTGCATCAAAATCTTCTATTGACAAAACCTGACTCCCATCAGCGTTTTTTATGGTCTGTAATGTATTGACATCTGTATCTCCAGTTAAAGTGCTCTGATTACATGTAATTAAATTACATGCAGATTTTATATCGTCACTGATCTGCTTTTCGGCAGTTTCCCTGTTTCCAGTCAATTTTGCAATTTCTTCCTGAATACTGCTGATTGTTCCTCTTATCTTTTGTATTGTTTCTTCGCTTTCTTTTAATTCATCTTTGATCTGCTCTGCACGTTTCCTGTTATTTTTTGCCTGTAAAAACTGCGTGTTCCGTTCGTTTTCAATCTGCATAAGCTGTGCAAAAACAGTTTTTTGATCCTCTGTCTGCTCTATGCCAGTTCCACAGTCTGCAACGTTTTTCTTCCACTGCTGTTTCTGCTGTGTGCACCGTTCTGTCGCCGTGGCAAGCATCTGTCCAAGATTAATGTTCTGTTCGTTTAACATAACCAGTTCATCCTGCGCAGACTGCATCTGTTCTTCTAATACATGCTTGACATCCAGATCCTTTTTCGCTTTTTCTTTCTGATCTTTATATTCTTCCCTTCTCGCCTCATCAGCACTCTTTTGCCTTTTTGTCTCCGTCTTTATTTCATTTAAAGACATTCTGACATCAGGCTCACCAAGCAGTTCTCCTGCATCCTTTAGGACTGCTGACATTTTCTCATTTTCCTGTGTCACGAGCTGATGCGCTTTTTCACTCAGTCTGCTGACTGACTCCCTTGCCTTTTCATCCTCCGCTTTTGCCTGTTTTAACACTTCCCGATCCGGAGTTTCCTGTGGTATGACTGCCAGTGTCGGATGATGTATGGCTCCACAGACCGGACAGGGTTCGTCTTCCTTTAATCCCTGCGCCAGCATTCCCGCCTGTGCATCCCAGAATTGCTGTTCTATTCTCCGGTATTGTTCACTGATCTGTTTCTGCTCTGCGGCTGCTTTCTGATACTGTTTTTGAGTTTTCTCCCTTTCTCTGCTGACTTTCTCCCAATCCTCTAACCTGTTTTCCAGCTCTTCGAGCCTGCGTATCCTCTCTGATACTTCCAATATTGCTTTCTCTGCCTGTTCTCCCCTGCTGTCTGCACCGGAAAGCTGCTCCCACGTTTCTTTTTGCTGCTGTAAGTCCCTGCTTTTTACCTCATATGATTTCTGTACGTTTTCCAGTTCTGTACCAAGTCTCTTTACTTCTCTTTCTGATGTGTTCAACTGTTCTGCAATCTCTGTCAGATCCTGTATTTTCTGTCGGATTTCTTTTACTTCCTTCTCATAGGCAATCTCCTGTCCTGCCGCATCCTTGTTCTGCTCCTGTTCTTCTTTTAACAGTTGCCGCTGTTCTAAAAGACTGTTTTCTGTTTTCTTTTTTAAATCAAGTTTTTCATTTTGATCTGAAATATGCTCCTCCAGCGCACGGCTCCTGTCTCTCTGATTTTTCAGCGTATCCATTTTTTCTGTGATCAGTCGCATTTCATGCTCTATGCGTTGTATTTCCGCAGTAATGCCCTCATAAGATTTTAAGGTCTCTTTTTCCTGCTGCAGTTTTCCCTCCAGTTCTGTTCGTCTCTGTTCATCCTGCCGTTTTTTCTGAACCTTTTCTTCCATATCCTGGTGCTTCTTTTCCTGCGACAGACCAATTTCCTGTATTTTTTCAAACAACACCAGCTTCTGTTTATATTCTTCAATCGTTCTGCCTAATTTTTCACAGCATTCCGCTTCCTCTCCTGCCCTGTCCATATCCGCTTTTGCCTGCACCAGAAGCGCTTCTAAGTCCTTCAGCTTCTGCTGTTTTTCTTCCAACAACCGCCTTCTGTCTGCATTTTCACGCACTTTCCCGCTAAGTTCATCCATATTTTTTATTTGCTGATCCAGCGCCTCTTTTTTCTTTTGCAGGCACTCCAACGCAGATTCTTCCGCTTTACAAAGTTCTTCTAAAAGTGAGATTCCCTCCTCGATCCTGCCGTCAAATTTTTCCTTTTTTAAAAGATTTATTTTTTCTGCGATCCTTGTCCCTTCTTCATCCAGAGAGTCACTCTCACAGACAATTCCCTCCATATACTGATTGATGCTGCGCCGCAGTTCATCATATTCTTTCCATTGTTTTTTTACGGCATCTTTCAGTTTGTCCTGCAGCACACGATAAATATCCGTCCCGAATATCTGACGAAAAATCTTTCCTCTCTCCTCCGTATTGGCAAACAATACTTTCTGAAAATCCCCCTGTGCGATCATTGCTATCTGGGTAAACTGTCTGCAGTCTAAACCGATCAGCTCTGTGATGGCGCGTGTGACCTCTCTGCTTTTTGTCACTGGTTCTCTGTCATCCGGGTATTCTAGTGTGGCATTCGCCTTTTCCGTTGTCATTCCCGTCCCACGTCCCTTCGGGCGCATATATTCCGGGTTACGCTCTACTGTATACCGTTTATTTGCGTACTCAAATGTCAGACGCACGAATGTTTTCACGTCATCTTTTGCATATTTGCTGCGGAACATATCCGCTTTGCGCACATCACCACTGGCTTCCCCGTACAGCGCAAACGTGATTGCATCAAAGATCGTGGTCTTTCCTGCCCCGGTATCCCCTGTGATCAGAAATAATCCCTGCGATCCAAGCCGTTCAAAATCTATGGTCTGCTCCCCCGCATACGGGCCAAATGCACTTATTGTAAGACTGACTGGTTTCATAAATCGTTCCTTTCCTGCCGCTCCTATTTTCTCTCAAATCCCAAATATCTCGTTCCCTGAAACATCAGTTTTCCTGTATTTGCTTCTCAAACTATTTTTTCAGGAACTTATCAATGCACCAGCTCTTCCATCAGTTCTCTGACAAAATCCTGCTGTTCTTCACTCATCTGCTGATTATTCTGTATCTCGTAAAATTCTTCAAACAGTTCCATCTCTGATTTTTGCTCCACATGTTCGGTCACCTCAACCTGCCTGCTCTGTCTGGTCCTGCTGTTATCATAGACAAGCTGCATCAGATTCGGGTATACCGTCCGAAGCTTTGCCATTCCATCCGGCACATCCTCCTCATCGGTCAGTGTGATCTGCAGATAATCGTCTGTTTCTGTGCCCTCATAGAAATCTTTCGACATCAGTTCCATGTATGTTCCCCGGATCTTTCTCAGATCACGAAGCGGTTTTAACGGAACTTTTTCAATGAAGGTATCTCCCTTTTCCTTTATCTCCATGACAACAACAGACTTTTTCTGTTCCGCCTCGGAAAAAGAATATTTGAGCGGGGTTCCGCAATAGCGCAGTGTCTCCCTTCCGATATGCTGCGGGCTATGAATATGCCCTAATGCAACGTAATCAAAAACATCAAACACTTCCGCCCCGATCTGATCTAATCCACCCACCGAAACTTCCTCCGACTCACATCGCGAAGCCCCTGTCACAAACTGATGTGCCACCAATATATTCCGCTTTGATGCGTCCACCGGCATATGAGATACGACAAACTGCAGGGCATCCTGATATGTTTCCACTGTCTCCACATCATCTTCCTGTGCCAGATCCTGTTTTGTCCCGGCATCTTTTTTTCCAATGGATATCCCCTCTGTCACTTTCCTCCACGCATGGCGCACGACCGCCGGGCGGATAAACGGCAGCAGCCAGATGCAGAGTTCCCCATATGCATCCTGACATGTAACACACCTCACCTCTCCATCATAAACCGGTGAAACATAGACTTCCCGGCTGCTCATAAGCTGTGCACCAAATGCAATACGTTCCGCGGAATCATGATTTCCACTGACTGCAAACACCTTTTTCCCGCAATCAGCAAGTCCCGTGAGAAACTGATCAAACAACTGTACCGCCTCCGCAGACGGAACCGGCTTATCATAGATATCCCCCGCGATCATAACCGCATCCACCTGTTTTTCCAATGCGATCTCTTTGATCTGCCGTAAAATATATTTCTGATCTTCGATCATGGAAAACTCATTGACTCTTTTTCCAATATGCAAATCCGAGATATGAAGAAATTTCATGCTCTCCTCCTATACTATTTCATTCGTAATACTTTACTTAACTATACCATATAGCGTCCCAAAATACAAACATATGTTTTGTTTTTGTTGCTTTTTCACAAAAAAACAGATCTCAGAAAATAAAAACCACTTTCTGGAGATCCATTTTTCTATTTATTTTGTTTCCATTGTAACAGCAATGCCGAATTGATGATGACGAGCACAGAACCTGCATTATGTACCAATGCTCCCACGACCGGATTTAAAATTCCGATGATTGCAAGCACGATCGCCACAAAGTTAAGCCCCATCGAAAAACTCATATTGCATTTGATCGTGATCATCATCCGCCTGGATAATGCAATCAGATGCGGCAGTTCTTTTACTTCATCATCCACCAGCGCAATATCTGCTGCATCCAACGCAATATCACTTCCAACACCGCCCATCGCAATTCCGATATCCGCTTTTTTCTGTTCCGCCGGCAAGGTAATCTGCGCTAAGACATCCTCACACGGCACATCCTCGTCAACCATACGGTCGATTGCCTGTACCTGACCAATGATTTTTGACAGTCTTATTTTTCACTTATCTCTTCCCGTATCTCTATCGGATGCGCATCGGTAACAAAGATCATTCCATCATACAATTTTTCCGGCGATTGTGATACGCGGTAACTTTGAGGAAAAATGCTCATAAAAAACGCACTATAGCCCTCTCCTAACGATCCCATAGAAACATGATCTGTAATCTGCTCTTTCAGTTGTGAATTTTCCGGAACCTTTGAAAAATCCAGCCAGCTCATATCATAACCGGCTTTCTTCGCGGCTTTCGCTAGAGGATCATAGGAATAAAACGTGTGCGTGATACGCTTTCCATCATTTTTCGGAAGATTGCAGTTCGTCTTGTAAAAATCCGTTCCAATCGCAAAATATCCGTCCCCCAGTTCATCGGAAAGAATATTCCCCATCACTCTGGTACCTGCGCCATAATTTCCAAACCGCTCTATATGCCCATTGTGACCTGAAATAAAAATACAGGAATTGCCCCTCTGCTCTTCCATAGAAAGGATCCACAGCACATTTTCTGCCATCAATTGGTCTCTGAGCACATTTCCTTCTACGGCAGAATTGATCACTTTCCCAAGAGAAATATTCTGCAGCAGCGTATCTGCCAGATGATCCGCCTGTACAATGTCCTTTACATCTGATTTTTGTAATTCTTCTTTTATTTCTGTGATCACTCTGCTCTGCTGTTCAACATCATACTCACTGTGCTGTTCTTCTGTATCCTCCAGTTTCTTCAGTTCTGTCACATCTATCCCCGCCTTTTCACATGCTTCAATCAGATACTGCAGATTATAGGACCATCTTTGCATGTCAAACCCATAAAACCTTAAATCATCTCCATCTTTTGCAGTCTCATTGTATTTTCGCATATAAGAGATCAGATCTGCCATCTCATCAGTTCTGTATATTGCAAAACCAATCGCCGCGGCAGCCTGCTCTGCCGTTCCTTCCCCACCGTGAATGTAGCGGTTCACATACTCGCATCCACCGTAGTCTCCCTCCAGTGCAAATGCTCTTATCCCGGCATTTTCCACCAGATTTTGAAATACGGAAAGTTTTAACTGCTGAAACTCTGCATTTCCATGGGATGCCTCCCCCAGTGCCACAATTTTTGTTTTCTCCGGTATCTTTAAGTCCTCCACCTGCTCTGCATATTGTGCAAATTCCGTTGTATCTGCACTTGGTCCGGTTCCAAATCCTCCAAAATGGGAATATATGCTGCCGGCGGCAACAATACCTGCTAATACCATACCTGC
>ERZ833608.1952-NODE-1952-length-11980-cov-194.291992_pt1 | contig 11980 bp, 10 predicted proteins | sample MGYA00519694_ERZ833608 | MGnify/ENA primary metagenome ERZ833608 (study PRJEB31850, sample SAMEA3708742) | human gut metagenome | biome: human gut; feature: human-associated habitat; material: faeces | place: China | collected 2014 ... | reverse complement strand
ATGAAACTTTTTTCAAACTTTTTTTCGCGGGGAACGAGTAACAAGGCAAAAGTACTTCCTCTGCTTTGAAGGAACAAATAATTAAGACGATTTTTTCATGTTTTGTGTTGAAGAACATAAATATGTTTATTTCACGCGTATATATATAATATAGGTGCGCTGGGGAGGCGTCGCCCCAGGTGAGGACGCGTCGCCTGCACACCCATATTATATATACTATTTAGAAATTCTGATAGATTTCTCTGCCCTTCATGCTCCATTCAAGGAAATAGATATGGTTAATTGTACACTTGAATAAAGAAGAAAGTACAAGAAGCCAATTTATATAGTATTAATAGTTTTTTAAGATTAAGGACTTTTTATTCTTATACAAAACCTTTTTTTTTTTTTTTTTTTTTTTTTTTTCTTTTGGGGGGGGGGGGGGGGTAAGACTCGGAGTTTTGGCGCATTAAGCATATTAAAATCTTATTTATGTTTAATTTCTTAAAATTCTTCTTATTTCAAAAGCGTTAGTTCTATAAGTTAAAATTGTATGTCCATTTCCGAAAAAAGTTGAAATTTTGTTGGTAGGATTTAAGGTATTAGGAATATCTTTGCATCGAAAATAAGGAATGCGAGTGGCATCTACCGCTAAGCGATTACTTAAAGATGACATCTTCTTCAGTTTTACCCAAAAGCCTATTTACTACAAAGGAAGGAGGATAAGAAAAAGGCATATAGACTTTAAAATATGAAGGAGGTGAAAGCTTAACAATGAAAAAATTAAAATACATCATAAGAAGACAATATCTAAACCAACCTTAGAGCTATGAGATGCAAGCCTGAACAGATATACAGACGGATGTGTTACTTAGTGGAACGCGACCAACTATATCTTGACCCACACCTATCGCTCATACGGCTGAGTGCTATTACGGGTACGAACACGCTGTACCTATCACGTGCGATCAACATCTGCACGGGGCACAATTTTAGATCGATGCTCAATGACTATCGTATAAAGTACGCCGTAGAATTGTTGAAGAAGAACGTTGCGCCTCGCTTCAGTTTTAAAGACTTCCACCAGCGCTGCGGCTACCTCTCAAAGAGCGCCTTCTATACAGCCTTCAGACAGCGACTGAACATGACCCCCAAGGAGTACATGGCTGACTTTATGGAAACTGCCGATTGGGCAGAAATTGACAAACAAGAGAAACAAAGGGAGCAAGCTCCCCAAAGCGTATCAGCACATGTGGCCATATAAAATATGAGTAAACATGGGCTGTTACAGGTATAAAATAGAATTTATCAACTCAATATTAACTAAAAACTATCAAACACAATGAAGAGAAAGTTTATTAGTGCGATGTTGTTCGGTGCGCTTTTGATTGCACCCGCTACAACGTTTGTCGGCTGTGCTGACTACGATGACGACATCGAAAATCTGCAAGGTCAGATCACTAACAACGCCACCACTCTTGATCAGTTGACAAAAGAGAAGATTCAGAACGTTGAGACTGAAATCGAATCTTTGAAGGCAGCGAACAAGCAGTTGCAGGAGGCTTTAGACAAGGCTAAGTCTGAAGGTACTGACGCTGATGCTGCTACTTTGGCTGCTGCTCAGAAGTTGGTAGAGGACGCTCAAGCTCAATTGCAAGCTGCCCTCGACGCTGTTAATGGTGACATCACTGGCATCAATGGTAAGATTAGCGACTTAGACGCTCGCTTGCTCGCTCAAGACGGCCGTTTGAAGTCAGTAGAATCATTGCTTGCTGCTGACGGTAAGTTGACTTTGGCTATCAACGATGCACAGGCTTTGGCTGAGAAGGCTTACAACTTGGCTGAACAAACTGCAGCTACTGCTGAAGCTAACAAGCAAGCTATCAAGGACGCTGCTGCTAATCTGAAGTCAATCAAAGAATCACTCGAAGGTCAAATCAATACTTTGGGCGAAAAGGTAAACGACCTTTCAAAGGAATTGGCTAAGCAAAACGCTGACATCACAGCTCAGATTAACTCTTTGAAGAGCCAATTGGATGATGCTAACAAAGGTATCTCTGCTAACGGCGATAAGATTAAAGAAAACAAGCAGAAGATTGACGAAATCGTAAATCAGTTGACTGATCTTCAAAAGCAGATTGCCGCTAACAAGTTGGCAGTTGAGACTTTGGAGAGTAATTACTTGTCTAAGGTTAACGATATCGTTAAAGAACAAGGTGGCTTAAAGACTTCAATCGAAGGCTTGAAGAAGGCTAACGAAGCTATTGAAGGTCGCTTAAACTCTGCTGAAAGTCGTTTGGATACTATCGACAAATTAATCAAATCTTTGGCAAGTTCAAGCGATGTTACGAAGGACATTCAAAAACTTCGTGAAGAAATTGAAGCTAAGATTGGTAAGTTAAACGAGGAGGGCAAAGACGATACTGTTGCTTCTTTGATTGCTGGTATCAATGGCAACATTACAACTATCAATGGTAATATTGAAACTATCAATAAAAAGATTGAAGCCATTGAAGGTTTGGTAAATGTATTGTTCACTGACCTAAGCAACCTTATCACAGGCGTTATCTATCAAGATGCTAAATTTGACATGGTTTATGGCAAGATTACTGCTGCTAACCTCAACGCAAGTAACTGGACCGATGCAACCAGTCAAATGACTAAGCCCAACGATAATAAAGTTTACTTCCCCTCAAAGGGCAAGGCAAACAATATTACTCGTGTGATGGGTACATACATGATGCAGCACACTGGTGGTCAAATCTATGCTACAATCAACCCTGCTTCTATCGATTTCAATGGTAGCAAGCTCAACCTTGTAGATAGCGAAGATAATGCACATGGCCAGTTCACACTCGGTGCTGCAGAAACTGCTAACGTTAAACTCCAACGTGCAGCTTCAAAGAATGGTCTTTACGCATTTGAGATTCAGAGCAAGTTTGCAGATAACTCATCAAACGCTCCTGTAACCAACGATAGAGCAGTGTACGCTCTCCAAGCAAGTTACAAAGCACACGAGAACGTAACTAACAAGGATGGCAAGACTGAGAACAAGGAAGCTACTCGCAAGATTTACTCTAAGTACGACATCCAACTCAACCCGACTGCCGCTTCAAGAGTCGAATACAATGACTTCGAAATTCCTGAAATCACAGCAAAGCGTCACACTGGCACTGGTGTAACTTGGTCAGGTGTACCTGAGGAAAAATACAACTTTGATTTTGAATCAGTAGATGCTAACATGGTTGTTACCTTCACACTGAAGACTGATAAGCCCGTTTATGCCAAGTACATAGAGCCAACAGTAGGTAAGGAAAATCTTAATCTTAATAATTGTGCTGGTCTCTCCAAAGCTATGACTGCAGAGGACGAAAACTTCGAAACGATTACCGTTGACCTCTCTAAATGTCTGAATAAGGAAGTAGCTTTTGATTACTACATTTGGAACTACGATGGTTCTGTAGAAAAGAAGATCTACGTTCTTTACGTAACTCGTCCAATGATTAATGCGGATGAACGTACAGAAACAGTTAAGCCTGAAGGCAACACTACTCAGACTCATACTACTAGCTTCGACAAGACTCCTTGCTTGAACGGTTCTTTCAATATCTGGAAGAGCAACGCAAATAATTTCTCTATCGAGAATATTCAAGGTTCGGCTCTCACAAGCGTGCAGCTTGTCAACGCCCAAGGTGCAGCAGTCATCAATGTTAATCAATCTCAATTCAACAGCAATGTAGCTCTCAACAACCATGACAAGATCAAGGGTCTGAAGTTCAACTATGATCCTTCACAAATGGTATATGGTGAGACTTATAGCTTTGACGTTGTATTCAGAAACAATAATAGCGTTAGCAACAACCTCGTAAACAGAGTAACAATTAAGTATAGCCTCAGAAGCTATGGCAATGACTGCGCTGCACTCATTAGTCCGTTAGAGAAAGCATTCGACTCTAACTGGGGTACTACCATTGCATGGGCAACTTACGAAAGCGGCCATGCAACTTACAAGCTTAACGCTTCGTTCAACCACCTCGATAGAGTAACCAATGGTTGCTACGCTGCTATTAAAGATGTTACAGATTACTATGTAGGCACTCCTAACGATCGTAGCGGATACAAAACATTGAATGGCGTCTGGTTTGAAAAGAACGCAAATGGTGACGTTATTGTCAACGCTCCTCTGATTGCAGTAAGCAAGATGGACGCAGCTGGCAAAAAGCACGTAGGCTTCGTTTACGACATGAAGATTGGCGTAAAGCATTATGGATTGGAAAACCTTTGGTACGCTGGCTTGCAGAAAAACTTCAAGCTCGTATTCAAGAGCCCCATTTACAATGCACGTGACCTCAGCATCGCAACGAAGACTGTAGGTTATCCTGGTGAAATTATAATCAGTAACAATGATATTACAGGATACGATCCTTCTAAGTCTGGTAATGTGAAGATTAACTTCCTCGGTGCAAACCAAGACAACCGCATCGCCAAGATGGTTGTAACTCTTCTGGATAAACATAAAGAAGGTTACCTTGTTGAAGCAGCTAAACTTGTTAAGGCTGACGGTAGCGAAGCTGTTAACGGCATCGGAGCTACTGGCATCAAGATTAAGGCTGGTGGTCTTACCGCACTTCAGGGTGCTGACAACATCCGTTTCAACCTTGCAATTACGGACGTATTCGGTTGTACAAGAAATGTTGAATTCACTGTAAAACTCGACCCGAACCACCTTCCTCTGGCAATCAATCACCGTCGCTAATAAATCTCTCTCATAACTAGTTAAGGGTTGTGGCATCTACACTTCTTCTGAGGTGTAGATGACTACAACCCTTATAATCATATAAAGAAGAATGATGAAAAAAGTAACCTATTTACTATTAGCTTCATTGATTGTATCGATGGTGGCTTGCAGCAGTAAGAAGAAAAGAGTAGAAAAGGTAGAAGCACCAGAGGAGCCTGATTCGACTATTATGGTGCAACTGCAGAAGGTAACGGACGATTCGATTACTTTCCTGCAGATTGATGCGAAACGTACACGCACGCTTGGATATGCAGACGCTCGCCGTAGCAATTCGGTGCATGGTACGCTCGCGGTGGGTGACACCTTGGCTGTAGTACCGATGTTTAAGCAAAAACAGGCACTATCGGTCGTAAACGTATCAGAACTGACGGGACTATGGATGTTTGAGGGCAATAGCGGCACAGGTATGCGTCTCAACGCTGACGGCGCAGCTTGCGATGTAGGTCCCTCAGAGGTGACACTACGCGAGTGGAAATTGCGTAATGGCCACTTCATCTTAGTGTACGTACCTGCTGACGGTTCGGACTATAACGAAAAGTCTGACACTTCGACTATTATCTCACTCGACAAAGACCACTTTAGCTATACGCTAAATGGGAACGAAAAGAGGTGTAGCAAAGTAAAAGGGCTGATAACGAAGTAAACTGCAATTTATCTGCCTAATTGGGGGAACGCGTCCTAACCTGGGGGCGACGCGTCCCCGCGTCGGCATTTGCTTGTCAAGGCTCGATGCCTTGACAAGCAAATGCTCTTCTATTTAAAGCATTACCATGTTGGGGCCTCGAGCCCCAACATGGCAATACCGACGCGGGGACGCGTCGCCCCCAGGTGAGGACGCGCCCCCCAATTAGGCAGATAAGTTGCAGCTTATACCAAAACATTAAAAAGAGTGCATAAAAATACCGTTATAATATTGACTTGCAAAATTCGTCGATAGAATAAGGTGATTTGTCTAAAAAGTTTGGCTTGAAGAAACATAGTAATGTATCTTTGCGTACAGAAAAAAAGATAATATAGACCATAAGCATTTTACTTTTGAGAGTTTGTTAGGTCTATGTTATAACAAGCTATAAGGTAATAGTGTTTTTTAGGTAAATGACGAGAGGCAATATTCGCTGTGAAGCGCGTACTGCCTCATTTTTTTATACATCTTCCCCACTCCATTTCATCTGTTTCTCTGAACTAAGGCTAATCCCAACATCGTAAGTAACCCATTCAATAAGAGCAATTCGTAACCAAAAGTGTAACCCCATAGCAGAGGGGCATAGTGGTCGAGTAAACCACAAATGACGGGGGCAGCTAAACAAATATAGGGGGCAAGACGGTCGTTGACAGCACGATGTGTGAACAAGCCAAATGCATAAAGTCCTAATAAAGGACCATAAGTATAGGAAGCCATGACGTAAATGGAGTTGAGCACGTTGTCATTACCTATCACTCTAAAGGAGATGATGCAGAGCATGAAAAGCAGTGCTACAACGAGGTGAACACAGCGGCGCGTCGCGACAGCTCCGTTATTAGCTTCACACGACTCGTCCATACCTAATAAGTCGATACAAATAGTAGTAGTGAGTGCTGTCATGGCAGAATCGGCACTCGAAAAGGCGGCAGCTACTATGCCTATGGTAAAGGGAATGATAACCCAACTGCCCAATGTACCCGAACTTACAAGCCAGGGCAATAGTTGATCACCCACAGTGGGCGGCGTGAGTTGTTGCGCTGCACAAAGAGTATAGAGCAAAATGCCTAAACCTAAGAAGAGAGCATTGACGGGCAAGAAAGCGAGACCATAGGTACACATATCCTTTTGCGCCTCGCGTAGGGTGCGGCAGGTGAGATTCTTCTGCATCATATCTTGATCTAATCCTGTCATCACAATGACAATGAACACGCCACTCAAGAATTGGCGCCAAAAGGCCTGCCGGCTCATTGCGTCCCATTCCCACACGCGACACATAGGACTATGCGTAATCGTAGTGATGACTCCCGCAAAGCTTAAATTCATCTTATCGGCCGCTACTATCATGATGCCTACGGCCGCTAAAAGGAGACAGGCCGTTTGGAGCGCATCAGTCTTAACAATCGTCTGAATACCACTACGCTGAGTGTAGAGCCAGATGAGTAATAATACAAATAACGTGGTGAGGACAAAGGGTACAATTCCATCACCCAACAAAGGAGTTACTACAAACTGCGCCAAGACAATACATACGAGATAAAGGCGCGCTGCTGCTCCCGTAAGTTTACTCAACACGAAGAAGAGTGCTCCCGTGCGATGGGTGCGTGCGCCAAAGCGCTGTCCTAAATAGGCATAAATACTGGTAAGCCGCAACCGATAGTATAAGGGTAAGAGCACAAAGGCAACGACTGCATAACCTACAATAAAGCCCATACACATCTGTAAATAGGTCATGCCCGTCGAAGCGGCCCAACCTGGCACGGAAATAAACGTTACCCCCGATATGCTGGCACCTATCATGCCAAAGGCTACCAACCACCAAGGCGATTGGCGTCCAGCACGAAAGAAAGCATCATTGCCCTTGGCGCCCTTTACTGCTGCACGATGAGAGAGGAATAATAACAATAAAAAATAGCCCACCAGAGTGATGAGCATAAATAAGGCTGATGACATAAGGGAATAGGGAGGTTATGTGAGATAACTAAAGTTTCGGGTTTAGCAAGGGCGGGCCCGCCCTTGCTAAATCCGAAACTTGAATTAGTTTATATAATCATGTTCAGAAATAGCCTTTACATAATTGAGACTAATTGAAGTAACGCAGTCCAGCAGCACACCCCATTGAGAGGATACCAAGGATTACAGATATGGTAGTCCACTTCTGAGCTTCAGCTGCACGAACACAAGCTGCATTGTACTGCCCTTGTAAATAAAGCGAGTTGACCTGCGAAGCTTTAATAATAGCGACAATTCCAAAGGGCAAGCAGCAGCAAATGGTGCTGAGAATAGCACCCACCATGTGATTATCAGGACATGGAGGTTGCGGAGTATTATTTTGTATCATAGTGTAATTCTCTTAGAAGTGATCAGCAAAAGCAAGTCCAAAACACGCAACAAGATAGATCGCACCAATTACGAGAGAGAAGACGGCAGCATAAATAGACCATTTCTTAGCCTTCTGTGAGGCTTCAATAGCACCTTGAACGTCGCCCACGACATATCGATCGTTCACCCTGCAAGCATAAACAATGGCCACGACGCCAAATGGCACGCAACAAAGCACGGTGGAAAGTATGGCCCATATTAGATTGCTATCAGGACAAGGCTGCATAGTTTGCTGCGGTTGCTGAAACGACTGCGCTTGCTGTTGGTTATATCCCCCATTATTCGCATAAGGAGGTGGAGTAGCCTGTGTCTGTTGTGTAACAAAGACGTCATGCAATTCGTCCACACTGCCTGCACGCGTCCAATCCGCCATGCCCTCACACCATACTAACGTGTCGGGCGTAATATTATATATGGTGAAATTGAGCGGGCTGATAGGGCCCTTCTGCTCATTGTTGCTATCGATATAAAAATAGTCCTTCATAATATTCAAATTTTATTATAATGCAAAGGTAACATAAAGTATGAAAAATAAACATTTTGCTACTTATAAAATTGAACATTAAGATGCGCTTCGTGCTTTGGGGGGTAACATTAAGGCGCGCTTCGCGCTTGTTTTTTAACATTAATGTTTCATTAATCGACCATTAATCTTTTCATTAATCTTTTTCGGGGCTATGTTGTTTCGTGTGGGTAAACTGCAATTTATCGGCCTAACAAGAATGAATATTAACGAAAAAAATTAATGAAATAATTAACGGATAATTAATGATAATTAATGTTCAAAACAAAGCGCGAAGCGCGCTTAAACTTAAACGTTAACTACGTTATGTTATGCGCTTCGCGCTTTGTTTTGAACATTAATTATCATTAATTATCCGTTAATTATTTCATTAATTTTTTCGTTAATGTTCATTCTCGTTAGGCCGATAAATTGCAGTTTACCCACACAAAACAACATAGATCCCTTAATGTTCATTCCTGTCGATTCAACAAATTACACGTTTATACCAAGACGACCGTCACCTCCTTAGCTCCATGTGCGCCAAATACGAGGGCTTGCTCAATGTCGGCCGTTTTAGAAGGGCCAGAGATGAAACAAGCAAAGGGCACTTCAGGACGATTGGGCAAACGAAGGTAAGCCTCATGCATATTGTTGACGATGTCGCTACGTTTCAACACGATGATGAGTGCTTCGGCAATGAAGAAGATCGCGCGGTGGCGCACATATTCCTCTATCCAGCAACAAGCATTCTCGGCCACCCCCAAAGAACTGCTGATAATGGCCACGTCTGTGCCGTTCAACTCAGCCGGCTCGTTCACCATATCGGGGTTGAACACGCGGCCTGGCAAGCAGTCAACATTGGGCAATGTGTTTATCGTATTGGCTACCGTGGCGGCATTAGGATAAAGTTCAGCCACCAATTCGGCCACACTCTTGCCTTCGGGCAACAGAACGGCCCGTCCCCCACCCTGTTCCAATACCTTCGAAAAGGCTGCCACAGGGTCGGCAAAGGTAAGAGCATGCGCTTCGAGCGACTTCAGATCGGGACAGTCGTACTGTACCTTCGTATTTTGGCGGATAGCAGATAGTATAGCTGATTTACTTGACATGGTTGCGTTTCTCCTCCTTTCTCTTTGTTTCTTCGTTATAAAGGTCGTCAAATGTGCGTTGAGCGAAATGGGGCATTTCACGCTCAGCGCCCCAAGCATTGAGTGCATTCTCTACCATAAAGTGTGGCACATGATTAGCTAATGGGGCAAAACGCAAGGCTGCGTGGTAAAGTTTGCCATGTTCGAACAAGAGCTGCATACCACGTGACATGAGGTGCTTTGTCTTGTTTTCAACCCCTAATTGGGGCAACTTTTGTCGCCAGAGGTAAATTTGATCAGCCAAATCGACCTTTGCAGGACACACGTTTTGGCAAGAATAGCACAAGGAACAAGCGGAAACATTGTCTTTGTACTTCACAGGGTCGTTGACCATACCTAAGTTGATGCCTATTGGGCCAGGTATGAAATAGGTATAAGCATAACCGCCTGAACGGCGATAAACGGGACACGTATTCATACAAGCGCCACAACGCAAGCAGTTGAGCACCTTGCGGTGGTCAGCATCAGCCAACAGGCGACTGCGCCCATTGTCGACGATAATAATATGGAGTTCACCTCCCTTACGAGGTGAACGATAGTGAGAAGTATAAGTAGTGGTAGGTTGGCCTGTTGCAGAACGTGCTAACAAACGGGTAAAGACGCCCAAAGCCTCACGATTGGGTACTATCTTTTCAATACCAAAGGCGGTGATTTGCAACTTCTTGGTATTTAAGGCCGTACCCATATCTGCATTACCTTCGTTCGTACACACCACACATTCCCCCGTAGAAGCTACAGCGAAGTTGGCTCCCGTCATAGCGGCCTCAGCTTCAATAAACTTCTTGCGCAAGTTGCGACGTGCTACATGCGTGAGATACGTCTGGTCGCAATTACCCGGCTCGCAGTCCTCCATCTCACGCGTGAAGAGTTCGCTTATCTCTTCTTTCTTAACAGCAATGGCCGGGAGTACGATATGTACAGGTTTACGATGCAACATTTGAAGGATACGCTCTCCCAAGTCGCTCTCTAACACCTCAATGCCTTGCGCCTCAAGATAGGGGTTCAGCTCACACTCCTCAGCCAACATTGACTTGCTCTTAATAAAATGCTTTACCTTATGTTGGTTTAAGATGTCGGCTACGATGTGACGATACTCATCGGCATCTTTTGCCCAATGAACGATCGCCCCATTGCGAATAGCATTTTGTTCAAACTCTTCAAGCAAGTCGGCCAAATGAGAGTTGCTATACATTTTAAGCTGCGAGGCAGCTTCGCGCAGCTCTTCCCACTCGGGCACGTCGTGCGCCATGCGGTCGCGCTTCTCGCGCACCATCCATAGCGTTTTGTCGTGCCAAGTTGCTTGCTGCTTATTCTTCAAAAATTCGGTAGCTTGTTGTGCATGCTTAGACATTGCCTGAGAGTATTTGTGCTATGTGTAGCGTTTTTATATTCAACTTTTCGCGAGCGATGATGCCATTCTGGTGCATTAAGCATGAGCAGTCGGCACCGACGATATATTCTGCACCAGTATTGACATGGCGCATCACCTTATCACGTCCCATTTGTCCCGATACAGCATGCTCTTCAACGGCAAACATGCCGCCAAAACCGCAACACTCGTCGCGACGCTCGGGTTCAACGATTTCAATGCCATCGACCAACGATAGCAGATTGCGCAACTTATTATAATAAGGTACACTCTTTTCACTGGGCGACGAAAGGCCTAACAAGCGCACTCCGTGGCAACTATTTTGAATACTTACTTTGTGGGGAAAACTTACGTTAAGTTTGGTGGGACGAATGACATCGTGAATGAACTCACATATTTCGTACACGCCCTTTTGAGCTTCACACGTATGATCGGGCAATAGGGCATTATAATGGTCGCGCACAAATGATACGCAGGAGGCGGAAGGGCCTACCACATAGTCGTACTGCCCAAAGAGTGCTTGAAAATGTTCAGCTAAGTGGCGTGCCTCTTGTTCAAAGCCCGCATTGCCCATGGGCTGTCCACAGCAGGTTTGTCCTTTAGGGTAAACTACGTCAACGCCCAACTGTTGCAACAGATGAAGAGAAGCCATGCCCACTTCTGGAAACACAGCATTGACATAGCAGGGGATGAATAATGCAACTTGCATGTTAGTACTTAGTTTTTGTTATGTTATGCCAACAAAATTACCAAAAGTATTGAACAAGTATGGTGTTCGCTTTTTTATTTTTTATGTAATGAAAAGTCTCTTAACATTGTAAAGCCGAAGTTTGCACAATAAGGGAAGAAGTTGTGCAATACATATATATAAGTAGGTGTTCAAAATTAGTTTATATAATTTTGAACACCTACTTATAGAGACGATTCATCTTTAGTGACAAACATAAACGGCTATTTGTCTCACATATTCCATACTTTTTCAGAACTTTTGATTTATCTTTCATGTTTCATTTTTATGTTTCAACTTATTGATTATCAATACTTTTAAAAGCTGAAACATACGACTTTTATGTTTCATTTTAAGTTTCATGTTTCACTTTTCAAAACACTGAGGGAGCGC
>ERZ833608.1940-NODE-1940-length-12033-cov-2.831775_pt1 | contig 12033 bp, 10 predicted proteins | sample MGYA00519694_ERZ833608 | MGnify/ENA primary metagenome ERZ833608 (study PRJEB31850, sample SAMEA3708742) | human gut metagenome | biome: human gut; feature: human-associated habitat; material: faeces | place: China | collected 2014 ... | reverse complement strand
TTAGAAAATGATATTCTTTAATTATGAAATTCAGAAAAGAGTGTATATATGGGTATAGTAAATATTTACATTCAACGATTACCAACAACACTCTGACGAAACAGAAATAATTTGAAGGAGGGCATGTGAATGAGAAAAAGAACAGCAGCGAGATCGATGGCAGCCGTTGTCGGAGCAGCGATGGTGCTGACAGCATGCGGAGGCGGAAACAATGCGGCGGCAACGACCGCGGCGGCTACCGCGGTGGCAACCGCTACTAAGGTCTAGCGAGGCCAGGTCTTGAGCCTGGGTATAAGTTGCGAGGAGGGTGCCCGGAGGTCTTCGGGTGCCCTCCTCGTGCGTATGGGGGAGTGTTGTTTGCCATGACTGACTGGTTGTCGCGGCTGTTCGTGAAAAACTGCGGGCGCGTGAACGACCCTGAGGTGCGCACGTCGTACGGCCTCATGGCCGGCGTCGTGGGCATCGTCTGCAACGTGGCCCTCTGCCTTGCAAAGGGTGCCATCGGCCTTGCGTCTGGGTCCGTCTCGATCGTGGCGGACGCCCTCAATAACCTCTCCGATGCCTCGAGCAACATCGTGACGCTCGCCGGCTTCAAGCTCGCGAGCAAGCCCGCCGACAAGGGCCACCCCTATGGCCATGGGCGCTTCGAGTACCTCGCCGGCCTCGTCGTGGCCGTTCTCGTGACGGCCGTTGGCGTGGAGCTTGTTCGCTCGGGAATCGAGCGCATCATCGACCCCCAACCGGTCGAGTTTGGTCTGCCCGTCGTGGTGGTCATGCTGCTCTCCATCGCCGTCAAGACGTGGATGATGGGCTTCAACCGCACGATCGGTCGTCGCATCGAGTCCGAGACGCTTGAGGCCACGGCCGTCGACTCGAGAAATGACGCCATCTCGACGCTCACGGTCCTTGCGTGCTCGGCTGCCTCGTATGCCACGAACGTCCAACTTGACGGTTGGGTGGCGCTCGGCGTTGGCGCGTTCGTTCTCGTGAGCGGCCTGGGGCTCGTGAGAGACACGGTCAACCCTCTGCTGGGCCAGGCGCCCTCGGAGGAGGTCGTCAACCGCGTGCACGAGATAATTCTCGGCAAGCCGGGCGTGCTGGGCATGCACGACCTCATGATCCATGACTATGGCCCCGGCCGAAAGTTCGGGAGCGCCCACGTGGAGATGCCCGCGAGCGGAGACCCCGTTTGTATCCATACGCTCTTGGATGACATTGAAAAGGAGGTGGAGCGCGAGCTTGGCATCGTGCTCACGCTCCACTACGACCCGATTGCGTGCGACGACGTGCGCCCCCGTCCCGAGGGCAGGGGCAAGCTCGTCGGTTAGCGCCAAAGGAACCAAAGGGGACGGGTTACTTTGGTCCCCCGAGGACGGGGAGGCGCCAAACGAACCCGTCCCCTTTGGTCCTATCCCCTTTGGTCCTAGAAGTTGAGGCGCTCCTCGATGACCTTCTTGAGGTCGTCGATGCCGGTGCCCTTCAGTGACGAGACGAGCACGCTGCGGACGCTCTCGTCCACGCACAGCTGCTCGCGCAAAAGCCTTGCCTGCGCCACGCCCCTGGAGTGGCTGAGTTTGTCGGCCTTCGTGAATGCGATGGCGTAGGGGTGGCCAAGGCTCTCGAGGTAGCCGATCATCTGCGCGTCGAGCGGGCTCGCGTCATGACGGATGTCCACGAGTGCCACGACGAGCTTGATGTTGCGCTCGCCCTCGAAGTAGCCGTCCATGAGATTGTCCCAGCGCTGCTTCTCCGTGGCGTTCACGCGCGCGTAGCCGTAGCCGGGCAGGTCCACGAAGTCCACGCCACCGATGGCGAAGAAGTTGATCGTGGTGGTCTTGCCGGGCTTGGAGGAGACCTTCACGAGGTCCTTGCGCCCAAACAACTTGTTCATGAGCGAGGACTTGCCCACGTTGGAGCGGCCCACGAAGGCAATCTCGGGGCGGTCGTTGTTGGGGAGCTGCTCGGCCGTGCCGGCGCTCATCGTGAACTTCACGAGGTTGTAGTTGATCATGTGCCTCTCCGTTTCTGCGCGACGTGTGACCGCGCGGGCATTCTTGGCGTTGCGCTACTCGGCGAGGTCCTCGATGGAACCTGCGCGGTAGCCCTTGAACACGACCTCGCCCTCGTCCTGCGTAGCGTCGAGGTCAACGTCGGCCACGATGCGGAAGTCGTTATCGCCGCCCGCGTCATGGAAGATCTGCGTCACGTGCCACACATGGTCCGTGAGCTCGTCCGTCTCGTCAACGATAAAGTATGCCGTCGACCGCGCGTCCCCGTCGAGAAGGACTTCGCCGTGGGCCTCGTGGAACCGTTCGAGAACGTCTCGCCAGCGGCGCTCGCCCATGCCACAGGGCTGGTCGAGCTCGCCGAGCGTGGGAATCTCCTCGGCGGCGAAGAGACGGACGCGCCGCCACAGGGCGTTGCGCACGAGCACGGTGAGGCCATGGCGGTCCCGCACGACGGCCTCGGCTGCACTTGGCGGCAACTCCTCGCCGACCTGCCCGGACGCCTCCCACTCGTCCACGAGGCTGGAGTCGGTCGTGCGCACGACGAACCCGAGCCAGGCCACGATGTCGTCCAACCGCTCGGTGCGCTTGTCGAGCGGCACGGTCTTGTCGAGCACGCGCCAGGCGTCCGAGAGGTAGCGCAGCAGCGTTCCCTCGGAGCGCGAGAGCTTGTAGCGCTGCACATAGGTCTTGAAGTCAGACATCGTCTCGAGCATGTCGCGCAGTACCGACTTGGGGCGCAGGCAGTAGTCGCGTGCCCAGGGCACCTGCTCGCAGTACGTGGCGAACGCGGCGTCGAGCTCGCTCTCCAGTGGCTTGGGGTAGGTGACGTCCTCAAGCCTCTCCATGCGCTCGTCGTACTCAATTCCCTGCATCTTCATCTCGGCGATGGCGCGGCCCTTTGCCTCGCGCTCCTGGGCGCGCAGCACCTGCCAGGGGTCCTCGAGCGTGGCCTCAACCATGGAGACGAGGTCCATGTCATACGTCTCGCTCTCTGGGTCGAGAAGCTCGAGCGCGGCGAGCAGGAATGGCGAGAGTGGCTGGTCGAGTGCGAAGTCTTCGGGCAGGTCGACCGTGAGCGAGTGGGACGCCGGGCTCGCGAGCGGCGAGGTTGCGGCCGCCGGCAGCAGCTCGGCGAGCTCGAGGGAGGCCCGATCGCTCTGTTCGGTGGGCTCTGCCGGCTCGCGCGTGATGACGCCAGCGTCCATGAGCGTGGCGAACACCTCGTCGGTGCGGGCTACGAGCTTGGCCTTCTCGAGCGGGGTCTGCAGCGAGTCCGCGACGAGGCGCATGATGCGCGCATGGGAATCGCCGCCCTGCTCGGTTTCGGCGAGCACCATGGAGTGCGTGACGCGCAGGCGCGGGGTGAGCGTCTCGGGCTCGGCTCCGCAGAGGTGCTCGAACGTGTCGCGGTTCCAGTTGACGAAGCCCTCGGGCGGGCGCTTCTTCTTGACCTTGCGCTGCTTCTTGGGGTCGCCGCCAGCCTTGAGCAGAGCCTTTGCGTTCTCTATCTCGTGCTCGGGGGCCTCGGCGATGACGCGCCCCTCCGTGTCGAAGCCCGAGCGGCCCGCGCGGCCCGCGATCTGGTGGAACTCGCGGGCACGCAGGCGGCGCATGCGGTGGCCGTCGAACTTGGTGAGCGCCGTGAGCAGCACGGTGTGGATGGGCACGTTGATGCCCACGCCCAGGGTGTCCGTGCCGCAGATGACGGGCAGAAGGCCCTGCTGGGCGAGCTTCTCCACGAGCAGACGGTAGCGCGGAAGCATGCCGGCGTGGTGCACGCCCACACCGCAGGAGAGCAGGCGCTGGAGCGTCTTGCCAAAGGCGGTCGTGAAGCGCGTGCCCTTGCATGCCTGCTTCACGGCGTCGCGCTGCTCCTTGGTGGCCACGCCATAGCTCGCGAGCGACTGGGCCGTGTTGAGCGCAGCGTCCTGCGCAAAGTGCACGATGTAGATGGGGGCGTCGCCGTTGCGCAGCGCGAGCTCAACGGTTGCCTCGAGCGGCGTGTCCACGTACTCGTAGGTGAGCGGCACCGGACGCTCGGCGTCCGTGACTGCGTCAACCGTGCGGCCCGTCTGGCGCTCGAGCAGCGACGTCACGGCCGAGACGTCGCCGAGCGTGGCGCTCATGAGCAGGAATTGCGTGTTGGGCAGCGCAAGCAGCGGTACCTGCCAGGCCCAGCCGCGATCGGCCTCGCCAAAGAAGTGGAACTCGTCCATGGCCACGGCCGCAACGTCGCTGCCGGCGCCCTCGCGAAGCGCCTGGTTGGCGAGAATCTCCTCCGTGCAGCAGATGACGGGTGCGTCGGTGTTGATCTGGGTGTCGCCCGTGATCATGCCCACGTTGTCCTTGCCAAATGCGTCCACGAGGTCAAAGAACTTCTCGGAGACGAGCGCCTTGATGGGGGCGGTGTAGTAGGCGCGCTTGTGCTGGCAGATGGCCAGGTAGCACAGGCCCAGGGCAACCATGGACTTGCCCGAGCCCGTGGGTGTGCCCAGGATGACGTGGCCGCCCGCTGCGAGGTCCAGAAGCGCCTCCTCCTGGTGGTCCCACAACTCCATGCCCCTGTCCGCGCACCAGTCGAGGTAGCGCTCGAGCGCCTCGTCCGCGGACAGCGGGGCCTCGGGCTCATAGTCCGGCCATGCCTCCGGGTCAAACCACAGGTCCGGCACGAGCTCGCCGAGCGAGCCTGGCGCGAATGGGTCCCTGTCGTGCGTCTCAGTTGCTTCGTCTGCCACAATGCGTCCTTTGAGCTGCGATTGAATTCACGGGCTCTATCTTATCGAACGGGGCGGACAACGGGGCGGCTGGCGAGCGACCCGCAGGGATCGTCCCCCCCCCTGCGGGTACTAGCGGAGTCGCTTCTCGAGCACGCGGGCCACGGCCGTGAGACACATGACGATGGCGTAGTAGATGACGGCCACGACGATGAACGGCTCGAACGCGCGGTACGTGAGCGCCTGGACGCTCTGGGCGGCGCGCATCATGTCCATGAGGCCGATCGTCGCCACGAGCGATGAGCTCTTGAGCACGGTGATAACCTCGTTCACGAGGGCGGGCGCCACCGACCGCAGTGCCTGCGGGATGATGATGCGCGCCATCATCGTGGTGTAGGGCAGCGCGAGCGCTCGGGAGGCGTCGTACTGGCCGGCGTCGACGCCCTCGATGCCGCCGCGCAGGGTCTCGGAGACGGTGGCCGAGCCGTTGAGGCCCAGCGTGAGCACGCTTGCCGCAAACATCGATATCTTGAATCCCGTGAGCTGCGGTGTTGCAAAGTAGGCGATGAAGAGCAACACGATGAGCGGAATGCCGCGGAAGATCGAGGTGTAGAAGTCCAGCAGCAGTCGCAGCGGCCGACAGGGGAGCACCTTGAGCACCGCGATGACGGCTCCCAGGGCAAACGCCAGCACGAGGGCGGCCCCTGTCACCTCGAGGGTGACGGCGAGACCGCCCCGGAACATGGACGCATATGGCTCAACGACCGAGAAATTCATCGCGCGTCTCCCGCTGGTTGTGCGTCGCGGCTAGTTGGCGGCGGTGACGACGCCGGTCGTGGGCTGGCCGGAGGCGCTCGTGTCGTCGCCCCACTTGAAGTCCTCGCCCACGTACTGGCCGATGAAGGAGTCGATGGTGCCGTCGGCGAGCATCTCGGCGACGCAGGCATCGAACGCGCCCACGAACGAGGCGCCCTTCGTGGCCATGATGCGGTAGACGCCCACGTAGTCCTTCGTCTCGGCGCGGTCGAGGAAGCCCAGGACAAGGCCCTCGTTGGCATCGCGCATGGACTGGCCCTCGGCGCCATCGCACAGGTAGGCGTCGATGCGGCCGGCGAGCACCTCCTGCAGGCACTGGTCGCCGCCGTCGTAGGTGTGGATGTCTGCGTCGGGCAGCACGGCGGAGATGAACTTGTTCTGGACGGTGCCCGTTGTGCAGGCAATGGACTTGCCCTTGAGGTCGTCGACGGTCTTGACCTCGTCATTCATCGTGAGCACGCCCACGAGCGGCTGGTAGTAGCCGCGCGTGAAGTCGTAGGTCTGCTCGCGCTCGGGGTTGGACGACATCGCCATGGTGAACGAGGTGTCGCTGCTCTGGACGGAGGCGAGGGTGGCCGCGAACTCCTGCGGCTCAAAGTCATAGGTGAAGCCAAGGCGGTTGGCCATCTCGTCCGCGATGGCGATGTCGAGGCCAACGACCTTCTGGCTGCCGTCAGACTGAACCTCGAGGTAGCGATAGGGGGCAAAGGCGTCGTCTCCCACGAAGGTGAGCTTTGCGCCCGCAAGGTCTGCCGCGGTGCCCGTGCTTGCGGCGGCCTCGGCTGTGGCGGCCGGCTGCGTGGAGCCGCAGCCGGCGAGTGCGAGCGGGGTGAAGGCTGCGCCGGCGGCCATGAGCTTGAGGAAGCCGCGGCGGTCGATGCCACCCGGCGTGGTGTGGTTGGGGGTCATGTTGTTCCTCTCGTTGGCAATGGTCTTCCCATAATAGCCTAGTGAGAAATGGGGATTATCGAGCGCGGGCATTGAGGTCAGATCTCGTCGTGTGCTGGGCGCGTGACGCAGGTTCTGGATGCGAACTCGCCGCCCTCGTGTGTTGGCTATCATCGTTGCTACCGTAGGCTAAACAAAGGAGCGGAAATGGCGTGCGAGGAAAAGGCGGGGGCGAGGACAACCATGGCGAGGTTCGCCTCGCTCGTGAGGCAGAACGCACGACTCGTCGTGGTTGCGGTCTGCGCCATCGTGTTCCTCCTGATTCTCGATGACGTGACGGAGGCGGAGTCCATGCGGCTCGATCGCGCCGCCTACTGGCTCATCGTCCAGCACCTGCGCACGCCGTGGCTCACGCCCGTGATGGAGAGCTTCTCTGCGCTTGCCACGCCCGTGTCCATGCTCGTGGTGCTCGTGGTCGTGGCCGCCTTTGCCCCCGGCAAGAGGCCAGGCTGGTGCTGCGCCGTGAACCTTGGCCTTGTGGTGCTCATCAACCAGGTGCTCAAGTTCATCATTCAGCGCCCGAGGCCAGATGGCTTTCGTCTTGCCACAGTGAGCGGCTTTAGCTTTCCCTCTGGGCACTCCATGGCCGCCATGGCGTTCTTTGGCCTGCTTGCCTGGCTTGTCTGGCGCTACGAGAAGGACCGCCGCCAGCGTGCGCTTCTGGTTGCGGCATTCGCCCTCGTCATCGTGATGATTGGCGTAAGCAGGATCTACCTCGGCGTCCACTACGCAAGCGATGTCATTGGCGGCTTCTGCCTGTCCGTCATCTGGCTCGCCCTCTACACGCACATCGCCGTGCCGCTCTTCCTTGGAAACGAGGACAGGCCCCTGGGATAGGGGCCTGTCTGGTTCGCTTGGTGTCTGTGCCGAGGTACTTGGCTACTTGCCGGACGCCCGGTCTGCCACGGCTGCGGCCGAGATGCGCCACGAGCGGCCCTTCTTGTGCGCCGGTAGCTCGCCAGACTCGATGAGCTTGTAGATCGTGGGCCTGCTCACGCCAAGGATGGCCGTAGCCTGGTCAACGCTGAGCGTCTCTGGGGCGCTGGCCCCGGCGTCTGCCGGGGAGGCCGAGGTCTCGTGTACCGGGAGCTGCTTGCGTGCGGCCGGCTCGGTCCCGGCATGCCCAGTCGGCCTTTCGGACGCCTCCGCCCGCTCCTCAACCGTCTTTGCGGCACGCTTCCTGTTTCTCTTTGGCTTCTCGGGGCCCTCGCTGCTCTCAGTCTGCTCGATTCCCCTGGCGCGGGCGCGAGACCTGCGGCCCGGCTTGACGTCCGCCTTCTCGGCGGGCTGTTCCTCGCGGGGGGTTTCGGGCTCGTTTGCGGCCTCGGGCTCCTCCGCCTCGCGGCGCTTGCGGTTGCGGCGGCGCTTGGGCTTCTCGGCTGGCTCGCCCTCCTCGCTGCTGGCGCCGGCTTGCGTCTCGGCGGCGGGCTTCTCCTCGGACTCGGGCTTTGTCTCGGCGACTGCGGGCTCCTCAACCGGACGCTCGACGTGCGTGCTGGTCCAGGCGGCAACGACGTGGGCCACGCACTCCTCGTCCACGTTGTCACGCGCGTCCGCCGCGTCCATGGACTCGTAGATGGCGGCAAGTGCGGTGTCCACGCCCTCGTCGATGGCGCCGCAGGACAGTGCGAGCTCGTTGAGCCTCTCGCACGTGCCCAGCGGGTCGGCCGCGAGCTGGTCGATTGCGCTGTCCGGGATGACCTCGCCTACGCCCTCGATGGCCGCGACGAAGATGGAGACGAGACGCCCCAGCGCCTCGGAGGTTTCTGATCTCATGGGCTTGCGCCCTCCTGTTCTCGTGATTGATAGCGGGACCACGTCTGGCATGTTCATTCGGCCCCGTCCAAAAGCACAGGTAGAGGATAGCATGAACGAAAGAGGGCCCCGCGCAAGGCGAGGCCCTCTCGGATGCTCATGTCGAACCGTGCGTTGCGACTTTGCTAGCTCAGCAGCATGCGGTCGTTCGCGAGCTCTCCGCCCGAGACCTCCTCGAACTTCTGCAGAAGGTCGGGCACGGTGAGGCTCTTCTTCTCCTCGCCACGCACGTCATAGATGACGTTGCCCTCGTGCATCATGATGAGGCGGTTGCCCAGGCGAATCGCGTCGTTCATGTTGTGCGTGATCATGAGCGTCGTGAGCCCTCGCTCGGTGACGATCTGCTCGGTGAGGTCGAGGACCTTCTTGGCCGTCTTGGGGTCAAGGGCGGCCGTGTGCTCGTCGAGCAGCAGCAGCTTGGGGTTGGTGAGCGTGGCCATGAGCAGTGTGAGCGCCTGGCGCTGGCCACCGGAGAGCAGGCCGACCTTGGCCGACATGCGCGTCTCCAGGCCCAGGCCCAGCGTGGCGAGCAACTTGGGGTACTCCTCCTTCTCCTCGGCGGAGATGCCCCAGGCAAGACCGCGCTTCTGGCCGCGGCGCTTGGCCAGCGCGAGGTTCTCGGCGATCTGCATGTCTGCGGCGGTGCCGCGCATCGGGTCCTGGAACACGCGGCCCAGGAACTTGGCGCGCTGTGGCTCGGTCATGCGAGAGACGTCGGTGTCATCGAGCTCGATGGTGCCCGCGTCGAGCGGGTAGACACCCGCAATCATGTTGAGCAGCGTGGACTTGCCGGCGCCGTTGCCGCCGATGACGGTCACGAAGTCACCCTCGGCAAGCTCGAGGTTCACGCCCGTGAGCGCGCGCTTCTCGGTCACGGTGCCCTTGTTGAACGTCTTGGTGACGTGCGAGAGCTTGAGCATCGTCGTCATTACTGCTCGCCTCCCTTCGAGTAGGCCCGGCGTCTCTGGATGCGCTCCGTCACGACGGGCACGCACAGGGCGATTGCCACGATGATGGCGGACAGCAGCTTCATGTCGTTGGCGTCCATGCCCAGCTGCAGCACGATGGCGCGGATGAGGAAGTAGACGATCGAGCCCACGACGGCCGAGATGAGCCTGTGCGCGAACTTGGAGAGGCCGCCGGGCAGCATGCGTCCGAGCACCTCGCCGATGACGATGGCCGCCAGGCCGATGACGATGGCGCCCGTGCCCATGCCGATGTCGGCATACTTCTGCTGCTGGCAGATGAGGCCGCCGGACAGGCCGACGAGGGCGTTGGAGAGCGTGAGTGCGATGACCTTCGTGGTGTTGGTGTTGACGCCAAGCGCGCGAATCATGGCCTCGTTGTCGCCGGTGGCGCGCAGGGCCGAGCCGATCTCGGTGCCAAAGAACCAGTACAGGCCCGCCACGATTGCCACGGCCACGATGAGGCCCACGATGATGGCGCACACGTTCGCGGGTAGTCCCGTTGCGTTGCCAAGCTGCGTGAACACCGTCTCGTTGGTGAGCAGCGGCGTGTTGGACTTGCCCATGATGCGCAGGTTCACCGACCACAGGCTGATCTGCGTCAGGATGCCGGCGAGGATGGCCGGGATCTCGAACGCGGTGGCGAGAAAGCCCGTGACTGCGCCGGTGATGGCGCCCGCAAGCATCGAGGCCGCGATGGCGAGCGCCGGGTTGACACCCGCGACCACGCACACGGCGCACACCGCGCCGCCCGTGGCGAAGCTGCCGTCGACCGTCAGGTCTGCGATGTCGAGCAGCTTGTAGGTGATGAACACGCCGAGCACCATGATGCCCCACAGGATGCCCTGGGAGACGGCGCCGAGCATTGCTGTCAGCATGAACGTTCCTTCCATTGAAATGCGCCCCGGCGGGTGCCTACCCACCGGGGCGCGCGACGCACAACTCGCTCTAGTTTAGCGTGAGCCCGCCCGCGTCGGGGCGGCGCGCCCGTGGCGCGGGCCCGTCTGGCTAGGCGTCGAGCACGGAGAGGTCGATGCCGAGGGCCTCGGCCATCTCCTCGTTCTTGATGGTCTGGAGCTGGTCGCCCGTCTCGGTCTCGATGGCCATGTTGGCGGGGGTGTCCTCGCCCTTCAGGATCTTGATGGCCATCTCGCCGGCCATCTTGCCAAGCTCCTTGTAGTCGATGGACACGGTGCAGATGCCCATGCCCATGCACATGTTCTCCTCGCCGGTGATGAAGGGCAGCTTGCCCTCCTTGGCAATCTGGCCCACCTGCGCGGCGGCAGCGGCGATGGTGTTGTCGGTGGGGGAGTAGCCGGCGTCGACCTTGCCCACCATGGACTCCACGACACTCTGAATCTCGTTGGAGCTGGAGACCGTGAAGCGCTCGGTGGTGAGCCCGGCCTTGTCGCATGCGGCCTCGGCCATCTCGATCTGGAGCTGGGAGTTGGACTCGGCGGTGCAGTAGAGCATGCCGATGTGCTTGGCCTCGGGCAGGACCTTCTGCAGCATGGCGATCTGGTCGTCGACGGGGTTCATGTCGGACGTGCCGGTGAGGTTTCCGCCGGGCTTGTCGTTGTCGGCGACGAGGCCGGAGGCGGCGTAGTCGGTGATGGCGGAGCCCACGATGGGGATGTCGCTCGTGGCGGCCGCCATGGCCTGGGCGGCCGGCGTGGCGATGGCGAAGATGAGGTCGTCGCCGTCACCCACGAGCTTCGAGGCGATGGTGGCGCAGGCGCTCTGGTCGTTGTTGGCGTTCTGCTGGTCGATGGTGTACTTGATGCCCGAGGCGTCGAGGGCCTCCACGAAGCCCTCGTTGGCGGCGTCGAGTGCGGCGTGCTGCGTGAGCTGTAGGACGCCGATCTTGTAGGTCTTGTCGCCAGAGGCGTCGGAGCTGCCGGAGCCGCCGCACGCGGTGAGGGCGAGGGCAGCCGCGCCGGCGGAGCCGGCCAGGAACGTGCGCCTGGAGATGGAATTCATGGGTCCCCTTCCTTTGCGCGGGGCCGTGGCGTTTGCTGGGCCCCGCGAATCGATGGTGATAGCTGAATAGTACCTGCTGGAGGGGGAATTCACGTCAATGCGTCGGCGCCGCCCGGCGGGGTGAAACCACCTTGTAACGTTTGAGAGGCGGGCTCGATGCGGCCCTGCCGCCAGGTAAGCCCCCGATCGTCCCGAATGGCTATGCCTCCGGCAGCCTGTCGCAGTTGATTGGCTCATAGAACAGCTCGCGCAGTCGTTTGGGGTCGTGCGTCTGGCCCAGCGCCCACATCGTCTTCGCCACGAGCGCCTCGCAGGTCATGTCCGCGCCCTTAAGGATGCCCGGATGCTCGGCGTAGGCGCGTCCCACCTCGTAGACGCCCAGGTCAAGGCCCTCCTCGGGCACTTGCGTGGTCACCACGAGCGTGCGGCCGGAGCCCACACAGTCAAGAATGGCGTCCTCGTAGGAGGCATCGCCATAGGAGGGAATGCCGCCGATGCCAAAGGTCTCGAGGATGACGGCGTCGTAGTCGCGCTTGAGCAGGCCGAAGATGCTGGGCTGCAGCTCCGGCGTGAGCTTCAGCACAATGACGCGCTCGTCGACGCCGTCGTAGACGCGCGGGGCCGCCCCGATGCGCTCAGGCGCCACGACACCCGCCGCCTCGCCGGCGCGCACGATGCGGTTGTTGCGGATGTAGGCCAGCGAGGGGTAGTTCATGCTGCTGAACGCGTTGAAGCTCATGGTGCGCTGCTTGCGGGCGCGCGTGCCGGCAATGGCTACGCCGCCAA
>ERZ833608.1936-NODE-1936-length-12052-cov-11.487955_pt1 | contig 12052 bp, 7 predicted proteins | sample MGYA00519694_ERZ833608 | MGnify/ENA primary metagenome ERZ833608 (study PRJEB31850, sample SAMEA3708742) | human gut metagenome | biome: human gut; feature: human-associated habitat; material: faeces | place: China | collected 2014 ... | reverse complement strand
TCGGCCTGCGCCTCGCGGATCATGTCGGCGCGGGTCTCCTCGTCGGCGTTCGCGAAGGCGTCCCACCATTCGGGGAGCCACGCCGGAACCTCGCCCACCTGGCTGCGCAGCAGCAGGAAGTCGTACCCGGCGCGGTAGCGCGGATGGCGCACGATCGCGTACGGCGTCTTGCCGGTGCGGCGCTCAAGCCGCGCCTGCATGAGCCAGAGGTCGTGCATGTCGGCCTGGAAGCGCCGTTGAATCGAGATCTTCTGGCACTCGGTCTCGAGCACCTCGACCGAGGCCTCATGGAGCGCGGCGAGCCGCGGCACGCCGCGGGTCTCCTCGTTGTAGCGCCAGCGGCGCAGAACCTTGGGCCAGAGGAGCGTGCCGAAGAGGAAGAAGGGGGAGATCTTCTTGCCGACCGCGAGGCGCTCGTCGGTGCGCTTCAGGGCGAGCATCAGGAACTCCTCGCCCTCGGGCGAGGAGAGCATGTTGTTGAGGACGGGCAGGAGCGCCGCGGCGAGGCCGTCCTCGCGCAGGCGCTTCACGCAGGCGACGGCGTGGCCGCAGGTGAGGAGCTTCAAGACCTCGTCGACGAGGCGCGCCTGCGGCACGTTCGTGAGCAGCCTCGCCATGCGCGCGATCGGGCGCTCGGTGTTGGACTCGATCGTGAAGCCCAGCTTGGCCGAGATGCGCACGGCGCGCAGCATCCGCACCGGGTCCTCGCGGTAGCGCTCCTCGGGGTCGCCGATCATGCGCAGGCGCTTCTTCGCGATGTCCTCGAAGCCGTGGTGGTAGTCGTAGACCTCCTCGGTCTTGGGGTCGTAGTACATCGCGTTGATCGTGAAGTCGCGGCGCGCCGCGTCCTCCCACATCTCGCCGAAGACGTTGTCGGAAATGACGCGCCCATCCACGTCCTTCCTCACCCCGGCGCCCTCGAGCGCGCGGAAGGTCGAGCACTCGATGATCTCCTGACCGAAGATCACGTGCACGAGGCGGAAGCGCCGGCCGATGATGATCGCGCGCCGCTGGCAACGCTTCACCTCTTCGGGCGTGGCGTCGGTGGCGACGTCAAAGTCCTTCGGCGTGACGCCGAGGAGCAGATCGCGCACGGCGCCGCCCACGATGTACGCGCGGTAGCCGCGCGCCTGCAGCGCCTCGCAGCAGCGCTTGGCTTGCCAGGCGACGAGTTCGGGGTCGATGCCGTGCTCGTCCTTCGTGATGATGCGTGGTTCGCGCACGAGGACCGAGCGGTCCTCAGCACCGAAAAAAGACTTCACGCGGCCAACAATAGAGTCAAACATGTGAGAGGTTCATCCTGCTTCTGTTTTGAAGAGCTCGAGCGTGCGCCACCCGCGCGTCCGGGCGATGCGCCCGAGCTCCGGGTCCGGGTTGACGGCGACGGCTCCGCCGGCGGGCCTCCAGCCCGCGGCAAATTCTAAAAGAGGAAGATCGGCGGCGGAATCCGACCACGCCTCGATCCATTCAATGCCTTCGAAGACGTCTCCGGCCCGGGCCTCCGTGCGGCGCATCCAACCGCGCAGCAGCGCGACCTTTCCCGCGCCGAAGGAGTCGGATCCGACGAGACGCCCCGTGAAGGAGCCGTCCGCGCGCTCCTCGGGCGTCGCGGCGAGAACCTCCTCAATACCGAAGAGGCGCGCGATGGGTTCGGACACGAACCGGTGCGTGCCGGTCGCGAGAATCACGCGGCAGCCTGCGGCGCACCGCTCCGCGACGAGCGCGAGGGCTTCGGGCCGCACGGCCGGGCGCACGACTCGGTCGATGAACTCCGAGCGCCAGCGCTCGAGCTCCGCACGGTCGTGACGCGCGAGCATCCCGAACTGATAGTGGATGAAGTCGAGCGCGTCGAAGGCCCCCGAATTCCAGTCCTCGACGAAGCGCCCGAACTGCGCCTCAAGCTCTCCGCGCGCCGCACCCGAGCGCTCTGCGAGCCAGTAGGTCCAGGCGTCGCCCGAGTCGATCGGCAGCAGCGTGCGGTCCAGGTCGAAGATCGAAAGCTTCATGGGTGTTGGGAGTTCAGGGAAACAAGAACGCCGGCGCAGGCGGACGAAAAACGGGGCTTCAGCGGCCTTCGGCCGCTTGCGCCGCGTCGGCCGCATCGGCCGCCTCGACGATCCGGGCGGCCTCGCGCACGACCGAAACGGTCACGCGGCGCTTGGCGTGCAGTGCGATCTGATTGGCGACGTCCATCACGCGCGTGAGCGAGCGCATGTCGCGCGGCAGGTGCATCGACATCCACTGCTCCATGTCGGGCGTGAGGAGGATGCCGCGCAGAGCCGCCTGGCGCGAGAGTTCGCGGAACCGCTCCGCCTCGCCCAGGGGCGTGAGCGCGTAGCAGGTGCCGCCCAGGAGACGGTTCTTCACGCTCTCGGGGAGCGGGAGATCCTTCGGGGGCAGCCGCCCGGCACAGACGAGCCGCGCCTCGGCGTCCGCCCAGACAGCGTTCTGCAGCTGCAGCAGCTCGCGGGCGTACCCGGCGTCGAGCTGATCCACGTCGTCCACGGCGTAGCGCACGACGCCGGGCGTGAAGCGCGGCACGCGCACACCCGACTCCTTCGTTCCGGGCAGGAACGCCTCGATCAGGTGCGAGAGCCCGACGCCCTGCGGGCCGTAGAGGTAGAGAAACTTCGGCCCGCGGCCCGCGGCCATTGAACAGAGCACGGCGAGCGCCTCGGTGTTTTCGCCCGGAATGAAGTTCGCGAAGGTGGGCCTGTCGCGCTCCTGAAGCTCAGGGAGGTCCAGAAGGTACTGGTCGGGAAGAGAGCTCGAAGTGTCCACGGGTGCGCGGGATGAAGAAAGTGGGTTGCGGTCTCGGGAGGGAGTACGTACTGTCAGGGACGGCGTGCGCCGGTTTTCCGGAACGAAAGGAGTGTACTGCTTTTGCTCGGAAAAATCGGGCTCGGCGAGCCCGATCGGCGCAAGCAGGGCGGGCTTTTCGGCGCTCGGGCGCGCCCCGAGGTCTTATACTTCCGCAACTCTTTTTCCCGACGCCCTCCGCCGCGGCCCGCGCCGCGGGACCCGCCCGGGCTTCGCTCCCGGCCGGTGGGTGCCTCACCTCCCCCACGCTGTCACGAGTTTCTCCATGACCCAGCTCTCCTACGCCGCCGCCGGCGTCTCCATCGACAACGGCGATGAACTTGTCGAACGCATCAAGCCTGCCGCCAAGCGCACCCTGATTCCGGGCGTGCTCGGTTCGATCGGCGGCTTCGGCGCGCTCTTTGAAGTGAGCCGCGAGTACCGCAACCCGGTCCTCGTCACCGGCACGGACGGCGTGGGCACGAAGCTCATGCTCGCCTTCAAGCTCGGCCGCCACGACACGGTGGGCCAGGACCTCGTCGCGATGAGCGTGAACGACATCCTCGTCCAGGGCGCCAAGAGCCTCTTCTTCCTCGACTACTACGCCTGCGGCAAGCTCGACGTGGACATCGCCGAGCGCGTCGTGAAGGGCGTCGCCAAGGGCTGCGAACTCGCGGGCTGCGCCCTGATCGGCGGCGAGACGGCCGAGATGCCGGGCATGTACCCCGAGGGCGAATACGACCTCGCGGGCTTCGCCGTCGGCGTCGTTGAGAAGGACGAGATCATCGACGGCAAGTCGATCCAGCCGGGCGACGTCGTCCTCGGCCTCGCCTCCTCGGGCCCGCACTCGAACGGCTTCTCGCTGCTGCGCAAGGTGGTCGAAGTGGCCGGCGCCGACTGGGACATGCCCTTTGACGGCGCGACCCTCGCCGACCGCGCGATGGCCCCGACCCGCATCTACGTGAAGCAGGTCCTGAACGTCATGAAGCAGGTGAAGATCAAGGGCATGGCCCACATCACCGGCGGCGGCCTCATCGAGAACGTGCCCCGCGTGCTCCCCGAAGGCGTGCAGTGCCGCATCGACGGCAACTCCTGGACGCGTCCGGCGATCTTCGAGTGGCTCGAAGAGAAGGGCAACATCGACCGTCACGAGATGTACCGCGTCTTCAACAACGGCATCGGCATGGCCGTGGTCGTTGCGGCCGAGGACGCCGAGCGCGCCGTTGCGGCCTTCGAGGCCGAGGGTGAGAAGGTCTTCCGCATCGGCACGATCGAGCCGCTGCCCGCGGGCGAAGCGCCCTGCGTCGTACTCTAAGCCGCAGACCGCCGGTCAGATCTGATCAGATCAAAAGGGCCGTCTCCCCGCACCAGGGAGGCGGCCCTTTCCTTTTTCAGGGGGCGGCGGCGAGCGCGAGGCGCTCGACCGCTTCGAGCGCACCGGGAAGGAAGGGATCGAGCTTCGTCACGCCCTCCATGGACCGCAGCCACGTGAGCTGGCGCTTCGCGAGCTGGCGCGTCGCGGCGATGCCGGCGAGCCGAAAGTCGTCGTACGTGCGCTCGCCGCGCAGGTGCTCGACCGCCTGACGGTAGCCAACCGCGCGCATCGCGGGACTCTCCGGGTCGAAGTCGGGCCGCGCCGTCAGGGTGCGGACCTCGTCGAGAAAGCCCCCGGCGAGCATCGCGTCGAAGCGCGCCTCAATCAGCGCATGAAGGCGCTTGCGGTCCCCGGGCACGAGCGCCGCGGTCGTCATCGGGAAGGCGGGCCGGGGCTCGCCGCGGTGAAAGCTCGAGAGCGGGCGCCCGGTCATGCGCCAGACTTCGAGCGCCCGGCCGATCCGCTGCCGGTCGTTGGGCGCGAGGCGCGCTGCGGTCGCGGGGTCGACCTTCGCGAGGCGCGCGTGCATCGCGGGCCAGCCGAGGCGCTGAGCCTCTTCGGCGACGGCTGCGCGCACTTCGGGCGGCGTGGTCGGCATCTCGTCGATTCCTTCGCGCAGCGCCTTGGCGTAGAGCATCGTGCCGCCCACGATCAGGGGAATGCGCCCGCGCGCGCGGATCTCGGGCACGAGCCGCGTGCAGTCCTCGACGAACTCCGCCGCACTGTAGGGCTCGCCGATTTCGCGGATGTCGATCAGGTGGTGGGGCGCGAGGGCGAGCTCCTCGCGCGTCGGCTTCGCGCTCCCGACGTCCATGCCGCGGTAGACGAGCGCGGAGTCGATCGAGATGATCTCGACGGGGTGCTTCTTCGCAATGGCGAGCGACAGGGCGGACTTCCCCGAGGCCGTGGGCCCGAGGAGAAGGAGCGCCTGCGGGCGCGCGGCTTCGTCAATGGCAGCGGTCATCAGCGGCCCCTCATGAAGAGTCGGTCAAGTTCGGTCATGCTGAGCGTGGTCCAGGTGGGCCGCCCGTGGTTGCACTGGTCGGCGCGCTCGGTGCGCTCCATGTCGCGCAGCAGCTCCTCCATCTCGGGGAGCGACAGCCTGCGGTTTGCGCGGAAGGCGCTGTGGCAGGCCATCGTCGAGAGCATGCGGTTGCGCAGCACCTCGATCGCCTCGGTCGCGGCGTAGTCCTTGAGGTCGTTCAGCACCTCGTGGAGGAGCGCCTCGAGCTCGGGCACGGGCACGTCGGAGAGCATCGCCGGGATGCTGCGCAGCACCACGGACCCCGAATCGGCCGCGGTGACGTCGAGCCCGAGGTCGCTCAACTTCTCCGCCGACTCCTCGAAGGCCGCGTACTCGAGCGGCGTCACCCGCACGACGATCGGAATGAGGAGCGGCTGCACGGAGAGCTTCTTCGCGTCCATCGCGCGCTTCAGGCGCTCGTAGAGCACGCGCTCGGCCGCGGCGTGCATGTCCACGATCACGAGCCCGTCGGCGTTTTCGGCGAGAATGTAGACGCCGCCCACCTGCGCGAGAGGCCGCCCCAGGCGTCCCGTGCCGCCCGTGTCGGCGGCGTCGCGCCCGTCGCGGTCGGTGAAGAGCGTCGGCGCGGCCTCCGGTTTCGGAGCCGCCTGAGTTGGCGGCTCCGGCCGGGAGGGCTCCGCGGGTTCGTCCGAAGGGGCGTCGTCGCGCGCCTGCGCCTCCGGAGGCGCGCCGCCGTAGAGCGCCATCGCCGAGGCGACGGCGGCCTGCGAGGGGCGCTTCGGAGCGCCGAAGCCGCCCGATCCGCCGAAACCGCCGAAGGCGGACTGAGGGGCGCACCCTTCGCCCCCGCGGGCGCGAAGACCGGGGAAGGCCGGCCGGTCGGCGTCGGGCGGGAGCCCGAAGGGCGATGCGGCGGCGCGGGCGGGCGCGGGCGCTTCTGCTGCGCGCGCAAAGGGATCTGGCCGGACGGCCGCGACGGCGGCGGCGGCCCTGGGCGACGGCGCGGCATCGGGCGCGCAATGCGCCGTGGAGTCCGTCTCCGCCTTGAGGGCGTCCCGGAAGAGCGCCGCTTCACGGCTCGCCGGGACGGATCCTGCGGCCAACTGGTCGGCGATGGTCGCCCGGCCGTCCGCACCGGCGAGCGGCGACGCGATCACCGCGCGCACCGCGTCGGAGATGAAGCGGTGCACACGACCGCTCTCGCGGAAACGCACCTCGGTCTTCGTCGGGTGCACGTTCACGTCCACCTCTTCGGGCGGCAGCGTGAGAAAGAGGCAGTACATCGGCTGCGCCTGCCCGTGGAGCACGTCCTCGTAGGCCAAGCGCACGGCGTGCGCGGCGACGCGGTCGCGGATGAAGCGGCCGTTCACGAAGAGGTACTGCGCCTCGGTGCGGGTGCGCGAGACCGTGGGCAGGCCCACGAGCCCGGTGAGCCGCCAGCCGCCCGATTCGGCGTCCACCTCGCGGCAGGCCCCCTTGAAGTCGCGCGGCATGAGCGCGGTGATGCGGCTCGCGGGCGATTCGACCGCGAGCCTGAGGCCGGGGCGGCCGTTCACGAAAAGGGAAAGGGCGACCTGCGGATTCGGGAGCGCGATGCGCTCGAGCTGCGTCACGACGTGCGCGGCCTCCGTGCTCTCCGTCTTCATGAACTTGCGCCGCGCCGGCGTCTTGTAGAAGAGCCCGCACACCTCGACGCGCGTCCCGGGCTCCATCCCGGGCGCGGGCTCGACCACGCCCCCGGCGATCTCCCACGCCTCGGCGCTCCCGGGCGTGCGCGAGCGGATCGAAAGGTCGGCGACGGAATCGACCGACGCGAGCGCCTCGCCGCGGAATCCCAGAGTAGCGACGTGCTCGAGCTCGTTGAGGTTCTTCACCTTGCTCGTCGCGTGGCGCTTGAGTGCGAGCGGCAGCTCCTCCTTCGGAATCCCGCAGCCGTTGTCGGTGACGACGATCCGCGAGAGGCCGCCCTGGTCGATGCGCACCTCGATGCGGTCCGCGCCCGCGTCCACGGCGTTTTCAACAAGCTCCTTCACGACGGAGGCGGGCCGCTCGATCACTTCGCCCGCGGCGATCTGACTGATGAGCTGGCTGGAGAGTTCGGCAATGGGACGGCGCGGCATGAATCGAAACAAATGGTTGAGGAGTGTGACGGGCTCCGCTGCGGGCGCGCCCGCGGCGGAAGGCGGTAGCGGCGCTTCCGGAAGGCCCCTTCGCCCCAGCGGGCGTCCGTGCGGATGAGGGGCGCGACGCACCTCTGCCGCTATGATAGGGGGCCGGACCGGGAGGAGAACGAGAATTCCTCCCGCCACTCCCGGCCCCGCACGCGGATCGTCCTCTCCGCGGCCTTCCGACACTTCTTCTCATAGGCCCCGCCCGTCATGGACATCTTCGGACTCATCGTCGAGCTCTTCACCAACGCCGACCACTTCCTCGTCTCGCTTGCGACGAACTACGGCTGGCTCATCTACCTCGCGATGTTCATCATCTTCTTTCTCGAGACGGGCTGCGTCGTGATGTCGTTTCTCCCGGGCGACTCGCTGCTCTTCGTCGCGGGCACCGTCGCCGCGGCCGGCACCGCGAGCCCCTGGGCGATCATGCTCTCGGTGATCCTCGGTGCCGTCTTCGGCAACTCCGTCGGCTTCTCGACGGGCAAGTGGTTGGGCAACAAGATCTACGACGGCTCCATCCGGTGGATCAACGCCGACAAGCTCCAGCACGCCCGCGCCTTCTACGTCTCCCACGGCGGCAAGACCATTCTTCTCGCGCGCTTCGTGCCGATCGTGCGCGCCTTCGCGCCCCTGATCGCCGGCGCGGCGAAGATGGACGGCCTGCGCTTTGAGCTCTTCTCGGGCGCGGGCGCCGTGCTCTGGGCCGTATCGATCGTGGGGGCGGGCTACCTCTTCGGCAACATCCCCTTCATTCAGCAGAACCTCTCGAAGATCCTGCTCCTCGGCATCGTCGCCGCGGTGATGGGGCCGGTGTTCGTCGGCCTCGCGGCCAAGTGGCTGCAGAAGCGCCACGAGGAGCGCCTCGCGCGCGAAGACCACTGAAGCGCGCCTCTGCGTCTTTCGAACTACCTATGGCGACTCGGCCGGCCGCCCGAGTCGTCGCTGCTTCGTCACGATTCCGTCACACTTGGGGAAGTAGACTGAAAGGAGGATTTCATGTTTTTCCTCCCTGTCCTTTCTCAGGACAAAGTGACGGCAATGACTCTCAAAGAAGACGTTAAGACCCCGGTTTCCCCTACGACGACGCCGGAAGCGGCCGCTGCGCCCGCAGCGGCCCCCGCAGCCGTTCCCGCCGCAAAGGCGTCCGAAATGAAGGCTCCCGCAAAGGCGGACGCTCCCGCAGCGCCCCTTGCGGCGGAAAAGCCTGAAGAGACCGTGAAGGCCGCAGCCGCGGCGACGCCCGCGGTTGCCGAAGAGCAGAAGCCCGCGCCAAAGAAGCGCGCTGCGGCGAAGGCCGTCAAGACGACCAAACCCGCGAAGAAGCGCGCCGCCCCGAAGGCGAAGGCCGCTCAGACGACCGAGGACGCTCCCGCGCCGCTGCCGCCCGTCACGGGCGTGCCTGATCTCGACGATCCGCTCCTCTACATCAACCGCGAACTCAACTGGATTGAATTCGACCGCAAGGTCCTCGACGAAGCGTGCGACGCGAAGACGCCGCTCCTTGAGCAGCTCAAGTTCCTCTCGATCTTCCACAACAACCTCGACGAATTTTTCATGGTGCGCGTGTCGAACATCATTCGACAGTTCAAGATCGGCGCGCCCTCGTGCTCCGCGGACGGCCTCGCCCCGGTGAAGCAGCTCGCCGAGATCCGCCGCCGCGTCCTCGGCATGCTCGCGCGCGCGCAGAACCACTGGAAGGAGCTCGTCCCCGAACTCGCGAAGAATGGCATCTCGATCGTGCGCTACAAGGACCTCACGGAGAAGCAGAAGAGCTTCCTCGAGGGGTACTTCCTCAACGAGATCTATCCGATCCTCACGCCGCAGGCGATTGACGCGGGGCATCCCTTCCCGACGATCTCGAACATCTCGCTCAACTTCCTCGTTGAGCTCGAGGGCCCCGACGGAAGCGTGCGCTACGCCCGCCTCAAGTCCCCGAACAACATGCCGCGCTTCATCTTCGTGCCGCGCACGAAGGAGTCCGCCTACGCCGAGCTCGGCTTCAACCCGAACGGGCGCGACGACGACATCATCCTGCTCGAAGACCTGATCCGCGAGCACCTCGGAAAGCTCTTCCCGGGCCACAAGGTCCGCAAGTCGATGCTCTTTCGCATCACGCGCAACACCGACCTCGAAATTGAAGAGGACGAGGCCGACGACCTCTTGGCCGCCGTCAAGGACTTCATCGACCAACGGCGCTTCGGCGACGTGATCCGCCTCGAGCTCGAATACGGTTCGGACCAGGCGCTCACGAGCTTCCTCACTGAGAAGCTCGAGCTCCTGCCCTTCCAGATCTTCCGCATCCGCGGCCCGCTCGCGATGAACGAGTTCATGCCGCTCATCGGCCTCGACCGCCCGGCCCTGAAGGATCCGCCCTACAAGGGGCTTGAACCCGCCTTCATCGCCGAAGGCGACGTCTTCCCGACCATCAAGAGCCGCGACGTCTTCCTCTACCACCCGTACGAGAGCTTCAACGGCGTGCTCGAGTTCATCCGCCAGGCCGCGGCCGACCCGCAGGTGGTCGCGATCAAGCAGACGCTCTACCGCTGCGGCTCGAACAGCCCGATCGTGGCCGCGCTCATCGACGCGCGCCGCCGCGGCAAGCAGGTGACTGCCGTCGTGGAGCTCAAGGCGCGCTTTGACGAAGAGCGCAACATCAACTGGGCCGAGGAGATGGAGAAGGCGGGCGTAAACGTGGTCTACGGCTTCGTCGGCCTCAAGATCCACGCCAAGCTCTGCCTCGTCGTGCGCCGCGAGTCCGAAGGCATGTGCCGGTACGTGCACATCTCGACGGGCAACTACAACCCGAGCACGGCGAAGATCTACACGGACTACGCGCTCTTCACGGCGAACCCGGACATCTGCGCGGACGTCTCGGACCTCTTCAACGTGATGACGGGCTACTCCAACCAGACCGCCTACCGCGAGCTCGTCGTGTCGCCCCACAGCACCCGCTCCTCGATCATCGCCCACATCGAGCGCGAGATCGAATGCCACCGCAAGTCCGGCAAGGGCGAAATCATCCTCAAGTGCAACCAGCTCGTGGACCGCGCGGTGATCAAGTCGCTCTACGCCGCGAGCCAAGCGGGCGTGAAGATCTCGATCATCGTGCGCGGCATCTGCTGCCTGCGTCCGGGCATCCCCGGCGTGAGCGAGAACATCTCGGTGCGCAGCATCGTGGGGCGCTTCCTCGAGCATGCGCGCGCGTACTACTTCCGGCACGGCGGCGATCCCTTCATGCTGATCGGGTCCGCCGACCTCATGCCGCGCAACCTCGACGGGCGCATTGAAGTCCTCACCCCGGTCCTCGACCACGGGATCCGCAACCGCATCAAGGCGACCCTCGACCTGCAGCTCGCCGACAACACGCAGTGCTGGGTGCTCCACTCCGACGGCATCTACGAGCGCATCACGCCGCCGAAGAACGGCCGCGCGGTGGACTCGCAGGCCTACCTCGCGAAGCACTACGGCCACGCGGAATAATCCGCGGCTGAAGGGTGCGTTCTGAACGCACCCAAGAAGGAGAAGAAGGGCGGCTCCCGCTGAGGGGGGCCGCCCTTCTTCGTCTGTTGGAGATCCGGAGGCCCCGCAACGGCCCCCTTCAAAGCGGAAATCAGCGCCCGCCCGCCGTGAGGGCGACCAGACGTAGCGTCACCGCAAGGCTCTTCAGCCACGAGCTCATCGGCATGAATTCGCACGAGCTGTGGAAGTTGTGCGCGCCGGTGAAGTAGTTCGGGGTCGGGATGCCCTGCGTGGAGATGAAGGAGTCGTCCTTGCCGCCGCGCATCGCGAGGTTGATCGGCTTGACGCCCTCGAGCCCCATCGCCTCCTCGAGGAGGTCGACGCAGGCGCGGTTCTCGGGCTTGATCGCGTCGGCGATGTTGCCGTAGACGTCCTCAAACGCGAGGGCGATCTTCGCGCGCGGGTAGCGGGTCTTGAGGTACTCGGCGGCCGCCGCGATCAAGGCCTTCTTCGCCTTGTAGCCCTCGAGGTTGTGGTCGCGGATCTTCATCGAGACGGAGCACTTTGAGGGGCCGCCCGAGATGCCGTTCACCCAGACGAAGCCTTCGGTGCCGGCGGTGCATTCCGGCGTCTCGGTGCGCTCGAGCATGCCGATGAAGTCGTGCGCGGCGAGGATGGGGTTGACGAGCACGCCCTTGGAGCTCATCGGGTGCGCGGTGACGCCCTGGATGTCGAGCCGCGCACTGCCGGCGTTGAAGGTCTGCCAGACGATCTCGCCCAATTCGCACGAGTCGATCGTGTAGGCGAAGTCCACCGGGAACTTCGAGAAGTAGATCTTCTTCGCACCGCACAGGCCGATCTCTTCGTCGGGCACGAAAGCGACGTAGATGTCGCCGTGCGGGCGCGCTTCGTCCTGGATGATGTGGAGCGCCGTCATGATGTTGGCGACGGCGGACTTGTTGTCGGCGCCCAAGACCGACGTGCCGTCCGTCACGACGAGGTCGTCGCCCACGTAGCGTTCGACCTCGGGATGCTCCTTGACGCGCATCCAGAGGTCCTTCTCCTTGTTGAGGCAGATGTCGCCGCCCTGGTAGCCGTGGATCACCTGCGGATGGATTTCGGGCGACAGGCCCGCGTCCACCGTGTCGAGGTGCGCGCACCAGCCGACCTTCGGGGCCTTGGCGCCCACGGGGAGGTTGGAGGGCAGGTGTGCCTTGACGCACTCCCCGCCCTGAAGGACGGGGATTCTCCACTTGACCAACGCTC
>ERZ833608.1935-NODE-1935-length-12058-cov-3.022744_pt1 | contig 12058 bp, 11 predicted proteins | sample MGYA00519694_ERZ833608 | MGnify/ENA primary metagenome ERZ833608 (study PRJEB31850, sample SAMEA3708742) | human gut metagenome | biome: human gut; feature: human-associated habitat; material: faeces | place: China | collected 2014 ... | reverse complement strand
GCAGATGCTTAAGAAGTATATGCTCGAGACGCGTTTGCCAGACAAGGACAGAAACTCGTCAACAGAACGTTACGTAACGCGGAAGGGGGCTTCCCAAGAGCGGCTTTAACCAGGCGCGATATGCCTCGGTGACGCCGTTGCCGCGGGCATTGATGAACTCTCCCGGCAACGTACGCTCCTCAAGCATCACGCGCTCGATGGGAATGCGCGCAAGTCGCGTCTCGTACGGATCGCTGGAGATGCGCTCAATGCCCACCATCGTGCCCGAGTCCCCCTCGAGGGCCGCCCGCACGGCCTCGCGACCGCATGCGATGGCCTCGTCGCGGTCCACGGAGCTCTGCCAGGCGATCGAGGAACGCATGAGCAGACCAGGCTTCTCGGATCGCGCGCGACACCCCAGCTCGGAGATGATGAGCCGCGCGAGATGCGCCGAGACATCCCCAAAGTACGTTGCGCGCCCCGTGCGCAAGAGTGGCTCCGCCACCGGCTCGCCGCCCGCCTTGTGCAGTCCCTCGCTCACCACGATGACGCCGGAGCGCTTCTCGTCCACGAGACGGGCCGCGTCGGCAAGAAACGATTGCTCGTCAAAATCACGCTCTGGCAGGTAGATGAGGTCCGGGCCACACGCACCGCACTCGTCTGCGAGCAAGGATGCGGCCGCTACCCAGCCGGCGTTTCTGCCTAGTGTCTCGATGACCGAGATGTGCGCCGGGAGCCCATGGACGTCACAGCAGAGCGCGCCCACGCTCGCCGCCACGAAGCGCGCCGCACTCGCAAAGCCGGGGGCATGGTCTGTCACGGCAATGTCGTTATCCATCGTCTTGGGGATTCCCACCACGTCAACTCCCACCCCCTCAGCCTGACACGCACGCCAGATCTTGCCGCACGTGTCCTGGGTGCCGTTGCCTCCCGTACACAGCAGCCATCGAATTCCCTGACCACGTAGCGCGTGGGCAATCCGTGCGTAGTCGTCGTCCTCGAGCGGCTTTCTGCTCGAGCCGATGGCCGAGGATGGTGAGCTTGGCAGCATCTCGAGCCGAGACACGGACACGCCCGAGAAGTCGAGCAGGTTGCCGTCCGTAATGCCGCCGACCCCTCCGACGGCGCCGAGCACGCGGCCCACGCGGGGGCTCTCGAGCGCCTCGGTCACGGCACCGTAAAGCGACGCGTTGATGACGGCCGTGGGGCCGCCACCATGCATGATGAGAAGGCCGTCCGCTCCCATGGCGCCCTCCTACCCCACGAGCTCGTCGACGAGCTCGGCGAGCTCGGGAACCTTGCAGCCCTCACGGAACACCGCCAGGAAGTTTGGCGTGATAGCCTGGCGCACGATGGCGGGATCGATGGCGCGGATGGCATCCGGCAGCTCCTTGGCCACGGCGCGCTTGACACCGTCGAGAATGCCGGCGTTGCGGTTCTGCTGGGGCCTACGCTCGGGCGGGTAGCCCTGGCCAATAGGCGCGGAGAACGCCGAGGTGAAGATGTTTCTGAGGTTGATGTCGGCACCCCAGCCAAAGCCCTTGGCATAGGGAATGGACAGGCAGTTGCCGGCGTTGATCTGCGCAAAGAGATAGGCATCGGCCGGCTCCACGCAGTAGCCGCACGCCACGCCCGGGAACATGTTGCAGGAGAGCAGCGCGCCCTGGCCCGTGCCGCAGCCTGTCACCACGAAGTCAACCGCACCGGAGTTGAGCAAAAGCGATGCCTGGATGCCCGTCATGACATAGGTGATGCAGGGGTTGCCAGCCGGATAGTCACCGGGGTTTCCGCTCGAAACGTCCGTCTGCGACATGCCGGCATTCACCACCGTGTGCCCAAGTGGCTCGGCAACCTCCTTGAGGATGCCGAGGATAAGCGCGTTCTTGGGTGCCTGTGAGAACTCGTTGATGAGTGCGATCTTCATGGTGCGGTCCTTTCCTCGATGACAACGACGCCGAGCCTACCGTCACTGACGACTGACTCACGCGGCGCCTTACGAAAAACGAGGGACGCCCTTCCGCAGCGGGCGCCCCTCGAGAAGGAGGGCAGATCTTGGGACTAGTCGAGCGCCTCGCCGTGGAACTCGAAGCCATAGCGACCGCAGGAGCCAATCATCTGCATGTAGTCCTTGATGTACTGCTTGGCCGCCTGCTCGCCCCACGCCATGAGGTCCATGTAGTCGATGTTGGGGCTCTCGTTGAGCTTGTCGTGCATGGCCTTACGCTGGTGCTTGAACAGGTCCGTACAGACGTTGATCTTGTTGATGCCCAGCTCCACAACACGGCGAATGTTTGCCTCACCCGCACCCGAACCGCCATGCAGCACGAGCGGCATCTTGAGCGCGGCTTTGAGCTCGGCCAGGCGATCGAAGTCGAGCGTAGGCACGAAGTCGGCCGGATACTGGCCGTGGGCCGTACCGATTGCCACGGCAAGCGCGTCGCACCCCGTGAGCTCGACGAACTCCTGGGCCATGTCCACCTTCGTGTACATGTCATCCGTGCGGCCGTCTCCCGCGGCAGCCTGGCCCACATGCCCAAGCTCCGCCTCGACGGAGAGACCGTGCGCATGAGCCATGGCGGCAACCATGCGTGTGCGACGTACGTTCTCCTCGAAGTCATAGCTAGAGGCATCGATCATGACGCTCGAGAAGCCCGCGCGAACGGCACGGCAGGCGTTCTCGTACGTATCACCGTGGTCGAGGTTGAGCGCCACGGGAACGTCGACGTCCTCGGCAATGGCCCGCACGAGCGGCGCCATGTACTCGGGCGTGGCATGTGCGTTCATCTGTCGGGGCGAGATGTCAACGATGACAGGCGAGCCCTCCTCGGCTGCCGCGCTCACGATGGCTCGTGCCTGCTCAAAGTCCACGCAGTTGATGGCCATGACCGCATAGTTGTGCTCACTGGCGTGCTGCAGCATTTCCTTCATCGAGACGAACATGTGCATACCTCCGATATCGATTGGATCGTCTGGGACCATCCTTGCCAACAAGGGGATGCCCCGCCCACCGTTTCTGGGGAGGAGAGGCGGGCGGGGCACAAGAGAGGGCTAACGGGAAACCGGGCCGAGGTTTCTGTCGATGGAGTCATCGAGGAAGGCCATCTCCTCGGCGGAGAGCTCAAGCGAGAACGCCTGGCAGTTCTCCTCGGCCTGCTCGACGTTCGCCACACCTACAAGTGACGTCGTGACGAACTCCTTCTGGGCCGCCCAGACGAGTGCGACGTGGGACAGTGGCCGTCCGTGACGCTCCGCCACGACGTCCATGTCCTTGAGCAGCAGCTGGATCTGGGAGAACATCGGGTCCTTGAAGTAGGGATAGAACGTGTAGCGGATGTCCTTCTCGTCAAAGTGCGGCAACTCACGGAATGCCCCCGAGAGGATGCCCGCGCCCATGGAGCCATAGGCCATCGTCATGATGCCCTGCTCGTGACACCACTCGAGATCGGCCTGACGCTCGCGGTTCACCATGGAGAACGGCAGCTGGACGGCATCGACGCGCGTGAGCGCCGCCGCCTCCTCGATCTGCCCGCGGTTCACGTTCGACAGACCCACGTGGGAGATCTTGCCGCTGTCGAGTAGCTCGTTCAGGGCACGAGCCGTCTCTGCCATGGGAACGTTCTCGTCCGGGTAGTGCATGATGTACAGGTCAATGTGGTCCGTGCGCAGTCGCTCGAGAGACGCGTCGCACTCGGCAATCACGTTGTCATAGGAGTTGTTGATGACGCGCTTGCCCGTGGCCGAGTCGTTACGATTGCCAAACTTGGTGACGAGGAACACGCGATCGCGATAGTCGCCCTGGGCAAGGGCGGCGCCCACGACCTTCTCGGAGGCAAAGTCGCCACCGTAGACGGGCGCCGTGTCGACGAGGTTTACCCCACCGTCCACAAGCACATGGATGGCCGCAATGGATGTGTCGTCGGCAACGTCTCCATAAGACAGACCATAGGCATTCGTTCCTCCCATGGACCACGTTCCCACACCAAGCGCCGATATCTTGGCATCGCACCTGTCGCTATAGCTATAAAGCATCCATGCCTCCGTCTCTTTGCGCCTTCTTGCCATTCCGAGTATCCCGAGCACCAGCCCGTCCGTCAGAATCGTCGAGCGAGTTTTGACACTTCGGACGGAATTCGCGGGGTTTGTCGGTCCCATGCGAAGTCGCATCAGCCGTTGTGTCGACGCACACGGGCATCTGTTTGACTTGCTCGACAAAACGGACGGAAAAGCCATCAACGTCCATGCTCGCCAGATAGGGACGTCGTCACGGGGACGGCGCACGGTGGCAAGGAGAGCAACGTGACAAGAGAGGCAGAAGGCACATCGCAAGACCTCGTCCGCGAGCTTGCCCAAGACGCGCTCGAGGTGCGCAAGGACCTCTTGCGTCTCTGCGCCCAGACGCAGATACACATTGGCGGCGACCTGTCCGTGACAGATGTCATGTGCGCCATCTGGCAGCACTTCATCGTCTATGACCCGGACAACCCACGTTGGGATGGGCGCGACCGCTTTGTGCTGTCCAAGGGACATGCATCGGCCGTGACGTCGTTCAACCAGGCGCGGCGTGGCTGCTTTGATATCGAGGACATCTATCGCGAGTACGCTCATGACAACGGGCGATTCGGCATGCACTCGTGCAACCTCGTAAACCCCTACGTGGACGTCTCCACGGGCAGTCTCGGCCACGGCCTTCCCGTGGCGTGCGGACTGGCACGGGGCCTTCGCCTCAAGGGCAACGCAACGAGCCGCGTGTGGGTCGTCATGGGTGACGGCGAGCTCGACGAGGGGTCGATCTGGGAGGCTGCCGCGTGCGCGGCAAAGTACGGCCTTGGCAGCCTCGTGGGCATCGTGGACAACAACCATCTGCAGCTCGACGGCCCCACGAGCGAGGTGCTCGACCTGGGCGGCACCGCGGAGCGCTTTGCGGTCTGCGGCTGGAACGTCGTGGAGGTCGAGGACGGCAACGACATGGCGCAGATCGTCTCGGCGCTCGAGGGGCTGCCATCGGCAAACTCGAAGGTTCCCACCGTCGTGGTGTGCGAGACGACAAAGGGTCGCGGGGTGCCATTCATGGAGGGCGACAAGCTCTGGCACTGCGCCCAGATAGATACGAAGTCGTGCGAGGTGGCAATTGCCAACCTCGAGCACGAGTTCGAGAAGAAGTGGGGTGAGCGCTAATGGGAGACCTGACCGCATCGGCAGCGCAGACGACCGCCAAAGAGGTCATCGGCGCCAAAATGCTCGAGCTGGCAGAGAGGGACGCACGGGTTGTTGTGGTGAACGCAGACCTCACGCGCTCCTCGGCGCTCGACGAGTTTGCCGAGCGATTCCCACAGCGTTGCTTCAACGTTGGGATAGCCGAACAGCAGATGGTGAGCTTTGCGGCAGGGCTGGCAGCAGAGGGATTCATGCCCTTCTGCTTCACGTTCGGCCCGTTTCTGTCCATGCGTGCCATCGAACAAGTCCGCACAGACGTGTGCTATCCGGGTCTTCCCGTGCGCTTCATCGGGGCGAATGCCGGCTACAGCGCGGGCGTCATGGGTGCCACGCACTGCGCCCTGGAAGACGTGGGCATCCTCTGCTCCATCAGCGGGATGACGCTTGCCGAGGGCGCAGACCCCTACGACGCCGCGGCCGTCCTCGAGGCATCGCTTGCGCTCGACGGCCCCCTCTACCTGCGCACGAACCGTGAGAAGCAGGGACGGGTGCTGCCGGAGGGTACGGCATTCGAGTTCGGCCGGGCGCGCGTGCTGCGAGACGGCAGAGACGGCGCCTTCCTCGTGAGTGGCGTGTGCGTCCAGGCGGCGCTTGAGGCAGCAGAGCGCCTGGCCAAGGAGCGCAGGGCAAGCGTACGCGTCATCGACCTAGCAAGCGTGAGGCCACTCGATGAGGCGTCCGTACTCGATGCCGTGGGATGCGGGAGCGTCGTCGTGGCGCAGGACGCCAACATCCGCGGAGGCCTTGGTTACCAGGTGGCAGCCGTCATGGCACAGGCAGGCGTCACGTGCAAGCTCAAGATGCTGGGTTGTCCCGACAAGTACGTGCCCATTGCCACTCCGTCCTATCTCTATCACGCCAACGGCTACGACGCTGACGGCCTTACCGCCGCCATGGAAGAGCTGCTCTAGCTCAAATAGCTCTAAAAGAGACAACCTCTTTTGCAGACGCCACGTAAAGGGAGCCACCATGTCCTACATCGAACTCGACCAGACCCGACCGCTCGACATCGTACTGCTCGGCCGCATCGCCATTGACTTCAACCCGGCCTACTCAGACTCCGTCAAGGAGGAGTTCAAGCCGCTCAAGGACGTCCACTACTTCGAGAAGTACGTGGGCGGCTCGCCGGCCAACATCGCCGTGGGTGTCACGCACCACGGCCTCAAGGCGGGCTTCATCGGCAAGGTCTCCGATGACCAGTTCGGCGACTTCGTGACCGAGTACTTCGACGCCCAGGGCATCGACACGAGCCACGTCACGCGCTGCACGAACGGCGAGAAGATCGGCCTCACGTTCACCGAGATGCTCTCCCCGTCAGAGAGCCACATCCTCATGTATCGCAACTGCATCGCGGACCTTCAGCTCTCCGTGGACGACATCGACCCGGACAACATCGCCAGCGCCAAGATGCTGCTCGTCTCGGGCACGGCGCTCGCCGAAAGCCCCAGCCGCGAGGCCGCCATCAAGGCCGCGCTCGTCGCGCGCCAGGTGGGCACGCCCGTCGTATTTGACATCGACTACCGCGCCTACAACTGGAAGAGCGCCGACGAGATATCCATCTACTACTCCTACGTCGCCAACCTCGCCGACATCATCATGGGCAGCCGCGAGGAGTTCGACCTCACCGAGGCGCTCATCCGCCCCAGCATGACCGATGAGCAGAGCGCCGCCTACTGGCAGCAGCGCAACGCCAAGATCGTCGTCATCAAGCACGGCATGGAGGGCTCCACCGCCTACTGCGACGACGGCGAGAGGTTCTCCATCAAGCCCTTCCCCGTCACCGCCCGCAAGGGCTTCGGCGGCGGCGACGGCTACGGCTCGGGCTTCCTGTACGGCTTGTTCCAGGGTTGGGACATCCAGGACTGCCTTGAGTTTGGCTCTGCCGAGGCATCCATGATGGTTCGCGCCAACAACTGCTCCGATGCCCTGCCCGGCCCCGATGAGGTCCGCGCGTTCATCGCCGAGGAGAAGGCCCGGTACGGAGAGATGGTGGCCTGCAACTAGTTGACATAGGGTCAGCCCCTCGCCGACTTTCTCGAAAGGATTCGCATGAGCACCGCGTCATCGTTCGTCACGCCCCATCACATCGTCTACGGCGAGGGGGCGCTCGCCATCGCGGCGGACCGACTCGCCCACGTGGGCACGCGCGCCCTCATCGTCACTGACTCCGTCATGGTCACGCTCGGCAATCTCGCCCGCGTTACCGACGTGCTCGACTCCGTCGGCATTACCTACCACGTCTACGACGAGGTCAACTCCGAGCCCATTGACCACATGGTGGAACGCGGCGTGAAACTCTTCGCCGAACAGAGCTGCGACTTCATGGTTGCCCTCGGCGGCGGCAGCCCCATCGACACGATGAAGGCCATCGCCATGTGCTCGGCCTCCGGGGCGCCCATCGCTTCGTTCATGGGCAAGCCCTACACCGGCCCCGTCTGCCCGATGGTGGCCATCCCCACCACGGCGGGTACGGGCTCCGAGGCCACGCAGTTCACGATCATCACTGACACCGCCAATGACGTGAAGATGCTCATCGCCGGCACCCCACTCATCCCCGAGCTCGCCATCGTCGACCCGGTGTTCACGCTCACCGCACCGGCAAGTGTCACGGCCGCCACCGGCATCGACGCACTGTGCCACGCCATCGAGTCGTTCACCTCGAGAAAGGCCCAACCCCTCTCGCGCACGTTCTCGCTCTCCGCGGCCAAGCGCATCTTCGCGAACCTCGCCACGTGCGTGACCGAGCCCGGCAACGTCGAGGCGCGCACGCAGATGTCCATCGCCGCCACCGAGGCCGGCATCGCGTTCAACAACTCCTCCGTCACGATCATCCACGGCATGAGCCGCCCCATCGGCGCCCTGTTCCACGTGCCGCACGGCCTCTCGAACGCCATGCTCATGGAGGCGTGCTTCGACTTCGCGCTCGACGGCGCCTATCCCCAGTTCGCCGAAGTCGCGCGCTACTGCGGCCTGTCGAGCGCCGAGGGCGACGAGCAGGCCGCCCGCGACCTCATGGCCGCCATCCACGAGCTGCTCGCCGCCGTGGGCATCCCCACGCTCGCGGAGTTTGGCGTAGGGCGCGATGAGTTCCTCGCCGCCATTGACAAGATGGCCGCCGACGCCGAGGCCTCCGGCAGCCCTGCAAACACCATCAAGCCCGTGACGCAGGCAGACATGCGAGCCATCTACGAGAAGATCTATGCCTAGCACACTCCCCGCACGCCGGGAGCGGCCTTTGTCCCCACGCGACCGCGCCCGGCGCACCCCATTGCTACAATCGCTGTGCCTTTGGCGAAACCAAGCAGAAAGGCAGGCATAAGGTTTGACAACCGTCCTCATCAAGGTCGCGGCGTTCGTGAGCATCGTCGTCGCCGGCTACTACGCGGGACGCTCGGGCAAGCTCGGGCGCGGCACGGGCAACGTACTCTCGAAGATCGTGTTCAACCTCACGCTGCCCTGCGCCGTCATCCACGCCTTTGGCGCCGCTCAGTTCACGTCCGACCTGCTGTGGCTGGTTGTAGTGGCAGCTGCGTTCAACTTCGCGGCATACGGGGCCATGCTCGTGGCCACGCGCCACAGCGAGCACGCCTCGCGCGTCTTCTACCTGTGCAACATCTGCGGCTACAACATCGGCTGCTTCGCGCTGCCGTTCGTCCAGGCATTCTTCCCGCCGGCGCAGGCCGTGGCAATCTGTCTGTTCGACGCCGGCAACTCCCTCATGATGAGCGGGGGAACCTACGCGCTCACGAGCGTCGTCGCCAGCGAGAAGCCGCTCGAGCACCCCGTGCGCCTCGCGGCCAAGCGGCTGTTCTCCTCGGTCACGGTGGACGCCTACCTCGTGCTCGTTGCCATGGCGCTGCTGCGCGTCCCCGTGCCCGCCGCCATCGTGCAGTTCACCGAGCCCATGGCCAACGCCAACGCCTTCCTCGCGATGTTCATGCTCGGACTCGTGACGAACCTGCACGTTGACGCGCAGAAGATGGGGCGACTCGTCCGCCTGCTTTCCGCGCGCCTCGCATTCAACGCACTGTTCACGGCCATCGTGCTGCTCGCCCTGCCGTTCGACCCGAGCGTGAGGGCCATCGTCTGCATGGGCGTCTGGGCGCCCATCGGCGCCATGGGCCCCGTGTTCACGATGTGGTGCCACGGCGACCACGGCCTGGCGGGCTTCGCCAACGCCATCAGCGTGATTGTGGCCATCATTGCGATGACGGGCATCGTGCTCGCAACAGGCGCGATGGGCTAGCACCTTCGCCCACGCCGAGCCCCACGTCATCGAGGGCGCCGGCCACGGGTTTGCCAATGGCCCCGAGCTCGAGAAGGCCACCGGCTACCTGGTGAGGTTCCTCACCAGCCACCTGGCCACAGACCGACGCTAGCCAGCTTCATGCCGCGCTCCCATCGAAAAAATGGCGTACGCCCCCTCGCGCCCCAACGGCCCCGTGCCGCCCGCAGCCCGACAACACCCCGCCACCCCTCCGCGCCGCCCACGGATTTGACCAATTCGCCGCAGCTCGGCGGCGCTATAACATCCCCCGGGGCTATCAAACATCCAACAGAGAGGGGTCCCATGGACATCAAGGACGTCAAGAGGGTCACGATCGCCGGCTGCGGCACCGAGGGCAGCCAGATTGCCTCGATGGTTGCCTACAAGGGCTTCGAGACCACCGTGTGGCTGCGCAGCGAGGGTTCCATCGAGCGCGCCCGTCCGCGCCTCGCGAGCGTCAAGAAGCAGATCGTCGGCGTGCTCGAGGCCTGGAAGACCGACCCGTCCGCCTACTGCCGCGGCCTGTCAGACGAGCGCGACCTCGCACCCGAGCAGATCGACGAGCTCATCGCACAGGCCGAGGAGCGCCTGCCCAAGATCCACCTCACCACGAGCCTCGAGGAAGCGTTTGGCGAGGCAGACGTGGTCATCGAGTGCATCAACGAGGACCCCGCCCAGAAGACCGACCTCTACGAGAAGATCGCGCCCGTGATGCCCGAGCACACGGTGCTGCTCACGGACTCCTCAACGTTTTTGCCCAGCACGTTCGCCGATGCCACGGGCAGGCCGGACCGCTACCTCACGCTGCACTTCGCCAACCAGATCTGGCGCAACAACCTCACGGAGCTCATGCGCCACGACCGCACGAGCGACGAGAGCTTTACGCTGGCCGAGCAGTTCTCCCACGCCATTGGCATGATCCCGCTCAAGCTCAACAAGGAGCAGCCGGGCTACATCCTGAACACGCTGCTCATCCCCTGGTTCCGCGCGGCGCTGCAGCTCGTGGCCACCGGCGTCTCAGACCCGGCGACCGTTGACCTGTGCTGGGAGCTCGACACGGGCGCCACGAAGGACCAGACGCCGTTCCGTAAGCTCGACAAGGTGGGCCTGCCGCTGGCCATGCACATCATGGGCATGCAGCCCGGCGCCGACGACCCCGCCACCGTCAACGGCCAGATCGTGGCGCTGCTCAAGGGCTACGTGGAGGCCGGCAAGACCGGCATCGCCGTGGGCGAGGGCTTCTACCGCTATGACGAGAACGGCAACGTGATCGAGTAGCCCACCGGACCAAAGGGGGCCAAAGGGACCCGTCCCCTTTGGTCCCTTCCGAGCTCTATGCCAGCCGCACGTCGTTCGACGTGGCCTCGCAGCCGCTTCGCTCGCCCTACCAGATCAAGGCAGGTGCCAGGCCGGCCGCGCTCACGCCCCGCACGAGCGCCGACGCGGGCCTCGTGCAGGCCATCATGTCCGGGCCCTACCCCAACCCCAGGGACCGGGAGGACATGGGCGAGCTTCTTGGGCGCATTCGCGCATGGCGGGCCGGAGAGCGGTACCGGGGCGCGAGGCGCGCCGTCACGAGGCGCGGCGATCGGTCTGGGCGCTGCGGCCGTTCTCGGCATCTGCGGCGGCGCGGTTGCCACCCGCGGGTTTGGCCTGTTGCGTGGCCGCGAGCTTGTCGGCTATAGCTGGGACGAGCTCGCGGAGCTGGCAGCGCGGATCGCGGCGGCGGACTCCGACGAGGAGGGGTTGGCGATCGCGCGGCGCGCGGGCCTCGCGAATGCGGATGGGCGGCTCACGGACGAGCACGTGAAGCGCTTTGCGCTGGCAGACGGCACACCCGCGGAGGCTCAGCTTGTGGGCATGAGGGCAGACACGCGCTCGGACGGCCAGGGCATGGCGGGCCTCAGCTTTCTCATGCGCACGCCCGTGGCACGGCGCGCGATGAACGATGGCGCGCGGCTTGGCGTCTGGGAGCAGTCGCCGCTGCGGACATGGATGGCAGACGAGCTGCCGGAGCTTTTGCCCGGCGAGCTTGTGGGCAACGCGGTCGCCATCGACAAGCTGACGAACAACGCAGGTGCCACGAGGGACGCAAGCGCGATCACAACGACGAGCGACACGCTCTGGGTGCCATCGATGAGCGAGCTGTGCGGGTACCAGGGACCCGAGACGTTCTCCAAGGAGTATACGTACCTGAGCGCGCTCTACAGCGGCGAGGGCAACCGGTACCAGCTGTTTTATGAGCTCGGCATCTCTGGGCTCACCGCGAACGAGCGGCTCGTCCGCAAGGTTGACGGCCAGCCCGTCTATTGGTGGGAGCGCACGCCCTCGGCCGACAGCTCCGAGGACGCGGCGTCAACGGTGTTCAACCACGTCATGGCCGACGGCGACGCCTTCGACGACGCCACGCCCGGCGACGCACCCGCCGAGGACACGTACGTGTTCCCGGGATTCTGCTTCTAGGAACGGACCAAAGGGGACGGGTTCGTTTGGTCCCGATCCATAGGGCCGAACACAAAAGAGGTCGGAAGCATTTGGCTTCCGACCTCGTAACGTTTGGTCGCGGGGGCAGGATTTGAACCTACGACCTTCGGGTTA
>ERZ833608.1928-NODE-1928-length-12081-cov-9.732912_pt1 | contig 12081 bp, 8 predicted proteins | sample MGYA00519694_ERZ833608 | MGnify/ENA primary metagenome ERZ833608 (study PRJEB31850, sample SAMEA3708742) | human gut metagenome | biome: human gut; feature: human-associated habitat; material: faeces | place: China | collected 2014 ... | reverse complement strand
GGGCTGGTGGATGGCGACGCGGCCACAGCCTCCCAGATCACCGTGAAGCAGGTGGCGGATGCGAAGACCGTGGATGCGTTGGCCGAAGCGTTGAAGGCGAACGAGCCTGACGTGGTCGCCTGCGTGGCCGATTCGAAGGCGGATTACGAGTCGAAGACCAGCCTGATTGAAAAGAACACCGGCTGGTACGGGAAACACGAGAAGAGCTTGGAAAACGTGGTCAGGGCCGTGAACGATTCGAAACTGGAGAAGACCGTTTCCGATGCGGAACGGTTGTTGAAGGATTCGGACGGCAAGGTCGCCGATGTGGCGACGCGCGACGAACTGTCCAAGGCAGTCAAGGCCAGGGATGCGGACAAGATCGCGGCCGCGTCGAAGAAGGTCAACGACTCGGTGACGGCGAAGACGAAGGCGGACGAGGAGGCGCAGCGCAAGGCCGAGGAGGAGGCCCGCCGCATCCGCGAGATGATGAACCGCAAGGCCGGCGTCCTCACGGCGAAGAAGCCCGTGAAGGAGGAGAAGCCCAAGGTCGAGGAGAAGCCCGCCGAGAAGAAGGCGGCTTCCGCCGAGAAGAAGGCCGCCGCCGACAAGAACCAGCCGCGCCGCAACAACGCGACGCGTCCGGCCGCCGCGCCCGCCAATTCGGGCGACAAGCGCGGTCACGGGGACAAGAAGGGCGCCCGGCGCGCGGGCGACTGGCAGGACGACGACAGGAAGGGCCGCGGCCTCAAGACCCGCGGCGGCGTCGAGGAGGAGGGCTCCGGCTCGGGCTGGCGCACCGCGCGCGGCCGCCGCAGCCAGGACCGCCATCGTCAGGACGCCCCCGTGCAGCAGGCCGTCGAACCCGTGGTACGTGAGGTGCAGGTCCCCGAGACGATCTCCGTGGCCGATCTCGCCCACAAGATGAGCGTCAAGGCGACCGAAGTGATCAAGACCCTGATGCAGATGGGCCAGATGGTCACGATCAACCAGATGCTCGACCAGGAGACGGCGATGATCGTCGTCGAGGAGATGGGCCACAAGGCGACGGCCGCGAAGGCGGACGATCCGGAAGCCTACCTCGGCGAAATCGAGGAGAAGCACGACTATCCCGAGAAGCCCCGTCCCCCGGTGGTCACCATCATGGGCCACGTCGACCACGGCAAGACGTCGCTGCTCGACTACATCCGCCGCGCCAAGGTCGCCGCGGGTGAAGCGGGCGGCATCACGCAGCACATCGGTGCGTACCACGTGAAGACGCCGCGCGGCATCATCACATTCCTCGACACCCCGGGCCACGAAGCCTTCACGGCCATGCGCGCCCGCGGCGCCCAGGCGACCGACATCGTGATTCTCGTGGTGGCGGCCGACGACGGCGTGATGCCCCAGACGCAGGAGGCGATCTCGCACTCGCGCGCCGCGGGCGTTCCGCTCGTCGTCGCGATCAACAAGATCGACAAGCCCGAGGCGAACCCCGAGCGCGTGAAGCAGGAGCTCGTCCAGGCGGGCGTGATCCCCGAGGAGTACGGCGGCGACGTGCCGTTCTGCCCCGTGTCCGCCAAGACCGGCCAGGGCGTGGACGAACTCCTTGAGAACGTGCTGCTGCAGGCCGAGATGCTCGACCTCCAGGCTCCGGACGAAGGTCCCGCCAAGGGCCTCGTGATCGAGTCGCGCCTCGACAAGGGCCGCGGCCCGGTCGCCTCGATCCTCGTGCAGGCGGGCACGCTGCACCGCGGCGACGTGGTGCTCGTGGGCGCCGAATTCGGCCGCGTGCGCGCGATGATCAACGAGCTCGGCAAAGCGCAGAACACCGCCGGCCCGTCGATCCCGGTCGAAATCCAGGGCCTCTCGGGCGTCCCGCAGGCGGGCGACGAGGTGATCTCGCTCGCCGACGAAAGGAAGGCGCGTGAAATCGCCCTCTTCCGTCAGGGCAAGTACCGCGACACGAAGCTCGCCAAGCAGCATGCGACGAACCTCGCGAACCTCTTCGCCGACGTGGGCGAGGGCGAGGTGAAGACGCTCCCGCTCATCATCAAGGCCGACGTCCAGGGCTCGCAGGAGGCGCTCATCCACGCCCTCACGCAGCTCTCGAACAACGAGGTGCGCGTGAACGTCGTGCACGCGGCCGTGGGCGGCATCTCCGAGTCGGACGTGAACCTCGCGTCGGCTTCGAAGGGCGTGATCATCGGCTTCAACGTCCGCGCGGACGCGCAGGCGAGGAAGCTCGCTGAACAGGAGTCCGTCGACATCCGCTACTACAACATCATCTACGACGCCGTGGACGACGTGAAGGCGGCCCTGTCGGGCATGCTTTCGCCCGAGCGCCGCGAGACGCCTCTCGGCCTCGTCGAGATCCGCCAGATCATCCGCGTGCCGAAGGTGGGCAACATCGCCGGCTGCCGCGTCCTCGAAGGCCTCGTGCGCCGCTCCGCGCAGGTGCGCCTGCTGCGCGACAACGTGGTCGTCTGGACGGGCGAGCTCGCGAGCCTCAAGCACTTCAAGGACGACGTGCGCGAGGTGAAGGCCGGCAACGAGTGCGGCCTCTCGCTCAAGGGCTATGAAGACATCAAGGTGAACGATCAGCTCGAAGTCTTCGAAGTGACCGAAGTCGCCCGCACGCTCTAAGGCGCGCTCCCTCGTAGACGACTTTTCACCCGGACCGCGCCTCCCTCGAAGAGGGGGGGGGCGCCGTCCTTCCTCCGCCCGGACGACCGGGAGCGCCTCAGAGCGCGGCGCAAGCCGCCTGAGGACGCTTCCGACCGTCCGGGCGGAAGTTGATTTTTGGACGAAATTTATGAAGAACGCCAAACCCGGCCGCGCCCAGCGCATCGGCGACCAGATCGTGCGCGACCTCGCGCAACTCATCCCGCTCGAAGTGCGCGACCCGCGCGTCGGTCTCGTCACCCTCACCGGGTGCGAGGTGACGCCCGACTACGCGCACGCGAAGGTCTACTTCACGGTGCTCGGCTCCGACCCGGCGGAAACCGCCGCCGGCCTCAACGCCGCCGCGGGGATGTTGCGCGGGCTTCTCTTCAAGAAGCTGCGCATCCACACGGTGCCGACGCTGCACTTCGCGCTCGATACGAGCGTCGTGCACGGCTTCCAGATGGACGCCCTCATCAAGCGCGCCATCGCCGAGACCGAGGCGGCGGCGCCCGCCGCCGAGCAGGCTGAAAAGTTTGAAAAGGCTGAGAAGGCCGAATAAAGAGGATCCGCGCGCCATGGCAAAGACGAAGAAGGGCGACCCGATCAACGCGGTCCTTCTCCTCGACAAGGACGGGGGGCTCTCCTCCAACAGCGCCGTGCAGATCGCCCGGCGCCTCGTGAACGCGCAGAAGGCGGGCCACACCGGCACGCTCGATCCGATGGCGACGGGGCTGCTGCCGGTCTGCTTCGGCGACGCGACGAAGTTTTCCGCCGACCTTCTGAACGCCGACAAGGGCTATGAGGCCCGCGTGAAGTTGGGCGAGGTGACCGACACGGGCGACGCCGAGGGCGAAGTCGTCGAGCGCCGCCCCGTCGAGGGCGTGACGCTCGAGCGCATCGAGGCCGCCGCCCGCGGTTTCCTGGGCGAGATCGAGCAGATTCCGCCGATGCACTCGGCCCTCAAAAAGGACGGCGTCTGCCTCTACAAGCTCGCCCGCCGGGGCGAAGTGGTCGAGCGCGCGCCGCGCCGCGTGCGCGTGCTTTCGATCGAGGCGTCCGACTTCGACGGCACGTCCTTCACGATGAAGACTCTCGTCTCGAAGGGCACCTACATCCGCGTGCTCGCCGAGGACATCGGCCGCGCGCTCGGGTGCGGGGCGCACCTGACGGCCCTGCGGCGCACCCGCGTCGGGCACCTCACGCTCGACGGGGCCGTCACGCTCGAAAACCTCCGCGCACTCGGCACGCCCGAGGCGGCGCGCGGTAAACTCACGCCCGCAGACGCCCTGATCACCACGCTCGCCCGCATCGACCTCACGGCGGCGGACGAAGCGCGCTTTCTCCTCGGCCAGCGCCTGGCGCTCGGCCTAGGGACCCGGGGACGCGTACGCGTCTATGGTCCCGCCGCAGGACTCCTCGGCACGGCGGTCGTCTCCGACCGCGGCGTGCTCCAGCCCGAGCGGCTCATCGCACATTGATCCGACAAACAAAAACTTCCATTCATCCAGACTCCCATGACTCGAGCTATCCGCAACATAGCGATCATCGCGCACGTCGACCACGGCAAGACCACGATGGTCGACCGTCTCCTGCAGTGCGCCGGCACCTTCCGCGAAAACCAGCAGGTTGAAGAACGCGTGATGGACTCCAACGCCATCGAACGCGAACGCGGCATCACGATTCTCGCGAAGAACTGCGCGGTCGAATACGAAGGCGTGCACATCAACATCATCGACACCCCGGGCCACGCCGACTTCGGCGGCGAGGTGGAGCGCGTGCTCTCGATGGTCGACGGCGTGCTGCTGCTCGTCGACGCCGTTGAAGGCCCGATGCCGCAGACGCGCTTCGTCACCCGCAAGGCGCTCGCCCAGGGCCTCAAGCCCATCGTCGTGATCAACAAGATCGACCGCCCGGGCGCCCGTCCGGACTGGGTCCTCAACCAGACCTTCGACCTCTTCGACAAGTTGGGCGCCACCGAAGATCAGCTCGACTTCCCGGTGATCTACGCCTCGGCCCTGAACGGCTTCGCGGGCTACACCGAGGACGTTGAGGAACTCAAGAAGATCGGCAACATGCGCGCCGTCTTCGACACCGTGATCAAGTACGTCCCGGTGCGCGACGACAATCCCGACGGCCCGCTGATGCTGCAGATCTGCTCGCTCGACTACTCGACCTACGTCGGCAAGATCGGCGTGGGCCGCGTGCACCGCGGCCGCATCTATCCGAACTCCGAAGTGGCGATCATGAACGGCCCGGACGCCGCGCCGCGCCGCGCGAAGATCAACCAGATCCTCGAGTTTGAGGGCCTGCAGCGCAAGGAAGTCGCCGAAGCCCAGGCGGGCGACATCATCCTCGTCACCGGCATCGAAGACCTCGACATCGGCACGACCATCACGGACAAGGACCAGCCTGAAGCCCTTCCGATGCTCAAGGTCGACGAACCGACCCTGACGATGAACTTCCAGGTGAACACGTCGCCGCTCGCCGGCCGCGAAGGCAAGTTCGTCACGTCGCGTCAGATCCGCGAGCGTCTCGAACGCGAGTTGAAGTCCAACGTCGCCATGCGCATGCGCCCGACCGCCGACGAGACGGTCTGGGAGATCGCCGGCCGCGGCGAACTGCACCTCACGATTCTTCTTGAGAACATGCGCCGCGAGGGCTACGAACTCGCCGTGTCGCGTCCCCGCGTGCTGCTCAAGGAAGTCGACGGCGTCAAGATGGAGCCCTATGAACTCCTCACGGTGGACGTCGAGGAGGAGCACCAGGGTGCGGTGATGGAGGAGCTCGGCCGCCGCCGCGGCGACCTCCAGGACATGCAGCCCGACGGCAAGGGCCGCGTGCGCCTCGAGTACCGCATCCCCGCGCGCGGTCTGATCGGCTTCCAGAGCATGTTCATGACGATGTGCCGCGGCACGGGCATCATGAGCCACGTCTTCGACGACTACGGTCCGATCAAGACGGGCGACGTGGGCGAACGGCGCTCGGGCGTCATCATCTCGCAGGACGACGGCGAGGCCGTGGCCTACGCCCTCTGGAAGATCCAGGAACGCGGCCGCCTCTTCGTGAGCCCCGGCGACAAGCTCTACGAGGGCATGATCATCGGCGAGCATTCGCGTGAGAACGACATCGTCGTGAACCCGATCCGCTGCAAGCAGCTCACCAATATCCGCGCCTCGGGCTCGGACGAGGCGATCCGCCTGGTTCCCCCGGTGAAGCTCACGCTCGAATCGGCCGTCGAGTTCATCAACGACGACGAACTCGTGGAGATCACGCCGAAGACGATCCGTCTGCGCAAGCGCTTCCTCAAGGACTTCGAGCGCAAGCGCGCCGCCCGCGCCGAGGAGAAGGAGTTTGGCTAAGAAGCCCCGCGGCGCGAAGACCGTTCTCTGCCCCTGCGGCAGCGGACGACCCGCGCCCGAGTGCTGCGCCCGTTGGCTCACGGGCGGCGCGGCGCCCCTTGGGGCGCCGGACCCGGAGTCCCTGATGCGCAGCCGCTTCACAGCCTATGCCTTGGGTGACGACGCCTACGTGCTCGCCACCTGGGCGCCCGAAACCCGGCCCGCGGAGCTCTTCGCGCCGGGCGAAGCGCGCCCGAAGTGGCTCCGGCTCGAGGTGAAGGCCTCGGGCACGGCGGCGGACGGCCGCACCGGCTGGGTGGACTTCACCGCCGTGGGCCGCACCGCTCAGGGCGCCTTCCGGATGACCGAGCACTCGCGCTTCCGGCGCGATGACGCGGGCCGGTGGCTCTACGTGGACGGCGACCATCCCGCGGCGGAGTAGATCCTTCCGCTGCGAAGCTCCTCTTCCCCAAAAAGAAGCGCCCGACCGAGACCTTCGGCCCGGGCGCTTTTTCTATTTCCGCCTCATTTTCACAACCATGACGACACCCGACATCCGCTCCCCCTGGCGCTTCACCGTGGCGCCGATGCTCGACTGGACGGACCGCCACTGCCGGTACTTCCACCGGCTCCTCTCGCGCCGTGCGCGGCTCTACACCGAGATGGTGACCACGGGCGCGATCCGGTTCGGGGACCGCGAGGCGCTCCTCGGCTTCTCGCCCACGGAGCACCCCGTCGCGCTCCAGCTCGGAGGCTCGGACCCCGCCGAACTCGCCTTCTCGGTCAAGACCGCCTCCGCCTGGGGGTACGACGAATACAACCTCAACTGCGGCTGCCCCTCGCCGCGCGTGCAGAAGGGAAGCTTCGGCGCGTGCCTCATGCTCGACGCCAAGCTCGTCGCCCAATGCGTGCGCGCGATGATGAGCGAGACCGACCGCCCCGTCACGGTGAAGCACCGCATCGGCGTCGACCGCCGCGACGACTATGCGTTCGTGCGCGACTTCGTGGGCGAGGTGAGGGAGGCGGGCTGCCGCGTCTTCATCGTCCATGCGAGGAGCGCCTGGCTCCAGGGCCTCTCGCCCAAGGAAAACCGCGAGGTGCCGCCCCTCAAGAGGGAGGCGGCGTACCAGTTGAAGCGCGACTTCCCCGACTGCACGTTCGTCCTGAACGGCGGCATCACGTCTGTGGGCGAGTCGAAGGAACTGATCGACGCGGGGCTCGACGGCGTGATGGTCGGGCGTGCGGCCTACCAGAACCCGTGGATGCTCGCGGACGTGGATGAGACGCTCTTCGGCGAACCGAAGAGCATCACGCGCCTCTGCGTGATCGACGCCGTCACCGAGGAGGTGAAGGCCCATTGGGCGGACGACGAACACGCGCTCCGGGCCTTCGCGCGGCACCTCAACGGCCTCTGTCAGGGGCTCCCCGGCGCGCGCGCCTGGCGGCGCACGCTCGCCGACCCCGCGGCCATCCGCCGCGAGGGCCCCGAACTCTTCCATCACGCCTGGGCGGTCGCCTTCGGCGGGAGGGATGCGGAGGAGAACAAAGAGGAGTGAGCGCCCGCTCTCAATGAGGCGGGCGGTCTGAGCCGTAGGAGAAGCGCGCCTTCCTGCGCTTTGGTGTGGGAGGCGTGTCTGCGTGAGGCATGAGGGCCCTTCCGGCGGATCAGGGAGCTGCGGCGCGTTCTACGCGACCGCTTTCGCGAAAAGCGCTCGGCGAGACACCGAAAATCCGCCGGAAGGCGCTCGAGAAGGCCGAGGGCGTCGCATAGCCGAGGCGTGCGGCGGCGACTTCGGCGTGCTCGCCCGCAAGCAGCATCTGCGCGGCCGAAAGCATCGCGATCCGCAGCCGCCAGACGCCGAAGGAGAGGCCCGTTTCGCGCAGCACCAGACGTGAGAGCGTGCGCGTGCTCATCGCCGCCTCCGCGGCCCAGTCGGCCACCGGCCGCGAGAGCTGCGGATCGCTCACGATTTTTTCGACGATGCGCTTCAGTTCCGGGTGCTCGGGGAGCGGCGCGAAGCCGATCTGGAGCTTCGGTGCGGCGGCGAGCTCTTCAAAGAGCACGGCGGCGAGCCGCGCTTCGTGGCTTTTTTCGGGATAGCGCCGCGGAAGGACGGCGAAGCGCTTGAGCATCTCGATCACCATGGGCGAGAGCTGCAGACGCAGGAGCTCCGCGGGCATCATGTCCGCCCACTCCGGGTTGATGTGGCAGTAGAGCGAAACCGCGCCCTCGCCGAGAAAGCCCTCATGCCGCACGCCCGGCGGCACCCAGACGGCTGACGAGGCGGGAAGCGCTTCGCGCTTTTCCCCGTAGGCGAGCCCGACCAATCCGGAGAGCGCGACCACGAACTGCCCGGTCTGGTGTGCGTGCAGCCCAACCGACTGGCCTGCGGCGGAGCGTTCATTCACGATCACGCACTGCAGGAGTGACGTCGTGTCGTCGGGCTCGAAGCCCGCCGGCCATTTCGTTGCTTCGATGAAGGCGCTCATGGGTTTTCTTCCTGGCTCGGGATGCGGAGGATTCGGGGCGGAAATCATAAAAAGGCCGGCGGCGTTCGTGAAGAACGCGCCGGCCGATCTGGGGGGTTGTCCCCGGCGGCGGTCCGCAGCCACGGGCCGCCGCCGGAGAGGCTTCAACCTTCCCCCACTTCGATCAAGGCACGGAGTACTTGATGTTGTGGCACTGGGCGCACATGTTCACGCTCTTCGCGTGACCACGATGGCACTCCGCGCAGTCCAGCCCCACGAGGTGGTTGTAGTGCGGGTTCGGATCGAGCTTCGCCGTGCGCTTGGCGACGGCGTCGAGCGACCCGTGGCAGGTGTTGCACTGAGCCGTCGAGACCTGAGCGCCGGGCTTGGGGGCGTCCGTGCCGTGGCACGAGGCGCAGGCGACGCCGCGCTCGACGTGACGGTCGGCGAGGAACTTCCTGTCGGCCGCTCCGGCCGGAGAAATGGAAAGAAGTGCAAGCGCGCCGGCGGTGAGGACGGCGGCAGCGAAATGATTGAACTGCATGGCGTATTCCTCTTCGAGTGAGATCAGGCGTTCCGGCGGGACTTGGCGCGGCGGGCGGCGTGGCGCGCCGCCACGCGGCCGAAGACCATGCCGCCGCCCAACTGGTTGCCGCCGATGTCGTCGTACACCCAGACGCCGCCCGCGGCGGCGCCCGCCGCGTAGAGGCCCGGAATCGGGCGACGCTCGAAGTTCACAACCTGCGCGTCCTTGTTGATCTTCGGACCGCCGAAGGTGCTCGCCATGCCGCCTGCGGCCGGGATCATGTAGTAGGGCCCGGTCTCGAGCGCATGCGGTTCATCGTATTCATACGGGGGATCGAGCTCCTTCGCCTTGCCGGCCTTCACGGCGGCGTTGAATTCGCGCACCGTCTCGACGAGGGTCTTTTCAGGAATGCCCGCCTTCTTCGCGGCCTCTTCGATCGTGTCGGCCTTGATCACTTCAAAGCCGAGGCGCGCGAAGCGCTTGATGGTGTTGGTGAGGATCTGCGCGTTCTTGTCGGCGTCGGCGCCGATCAGCATGAAGCTGCGGTTGTCCTCGGTCCTCTCGGCGATGGCCTTCGCCTTCGGAACCTGCAGCCAGGTTTCCGGGACGAAGCGCTTGCCCTTGGTGTTCACCTGGATGCCGTAGCCCGCGTGCATCAGGGGCGAAGGGTTGCAGTGGCCCGTCGGCGTGATCGGGCCCGCGTAGAACTGGTCCATGTTGACGAGAAGCGCCTGCACCTCTTCGGCCATCAGGATGTTCTCGCCCGTGATCCAGGGCGAGCCGCGCACGATGAGACGCGAGGCCCAGGGACCGATGTACTTGCAGACCATCGCTTCATTGGCGCCGTACCCGCCCGTCGTGAGGATGACGCCGCCGCGGGCGTGGAAGTCCCGGCGCCCTTCGGGCGTGATGCACGACACCCCTTCGACGTTGAGGCAGTCGTCCTTCACGAGCTCCACGGCCTTCGTGTTGTAGCGGATCTCGACGCCCTTCTTGGCGAGGGCGTCCATCAGGCAGCGGAGCAACTTGCTGCCGCCCGTGATGCCTTCACCCGGGCTGATGAGGCAGCGCGAGAGTTCGGGCGCGGAAAGGTTCTCCCAGAGATAGAAGGGCGTGCCGTGGTCGGCGAGCCAGTCGATGCCCGCGCCCGACTCCTCGGCATAGACCTTGATGAGCTCTGGGTCGGAGCAGTGGTGCGAGAGCCGCATCATGTCCTCGAAGAAGGCCTTGGGCGAATCTTCCGGATGGCCCTTCTGGAAGCGGCTTCCGACGGCGGCGATCCAACCCGACGAATAGACGGTGGCGCCGTCCGGGCGGTTCATCTTTTCCAACAGGATGGTCTTGGCGCCTTGTTCGGCGGCTTCGAGCGCGGCGCACATGCCGGCGAAGCCCGCGCCCACGACGACGACGTCCCAGTCCTCGGTGATGCGCTTCTTCTGAGCGCCCTCGGCGGCCTGCGCCGCACCCGCGGCGCCGGCGGCGGCCGCAGCGGCGGCGCCGATGAGACCGGAGCGGACGAGTTCTCGTCTCTGCATGGTTCGTCTCCTTTGATTTCTTTTCTCTTGTGAGGTCCAGCGGCTCTGAAAGTCCGCCTGCGGGCGGCCTTCCGGAGCGCCAGATCATTCTGGGCTAAGCCTTAGGAAGTAGGAATCTTCGGGACGGACAAGTGCTGTCGAGAAACGGCCATTTTCAAGGGGGGCGGCGCCTTCCGCCGCGCCTCTGCGGAACGAAAAGAGCCGCCCGGGGCGCAGTGCTCCGGGCGGCTCTGAAGACGGGCGGCGGGAACCAGACGGCGGGCGCGTCAGCGGGTCTTGCCGTTTTCGGCCTCCCAGGCGCGGCGCTCGGCCTTCGTGCGGTTGATGGCGTCCGAGATCGCGTCCGCGGCGGTTTCGTTGAAGCGCCACTGCGCGTCGCGGATCTCCTGCCCCGCGAGCCAGACGGCGGCCGGGCGCACCTTGACCGTGGTGCGGTGCCCGGCCTTCACCTTCTCTTCGGCGAAGGCGAGGTGGAGCGCGCGCTTGTGCTCGTCGAGCAGCCCGTAGCTCACGCTCTCAATCTCGTCGGGGAAGGTGAATTCCAGAACGCGCGTGCCGTTCACCCAGCGCAGGTTCCAGCGGGCGGAGGCGAGCTGCGTCTTGCCTTCGGCGGCGCAGAAGATCGTGCCCTTCTTCACGGGGAGCACCTGCACCTCGCCCGACTGAGCGACCTCTTCGACGCGGCGCTTGACGCGCTTGGTCTTCTTCACGATCGGCGCGGCGAACCTGAGGCCCGCGGGTTCGGCCGTGGTGCCCGGGATGTAGCGCAGGCAGTAGGGGATCTCCTTCGTGAAGCGCTTCGAGAAGTTCTCGATCGAATCGGACCCCGTGAAGGCGGTCTTCGTGGGGACGAGCACTTCGTTGCGGTCGATCGAGAGGACCGCGCGGTACCCGACCGCGCCCTTCGGGAAGACGTAGCTGTTGCCGATGAAGTAGCCCGCGGCGGTGGAGGTGCCCTGGCGGGTCTTCAGGTAGGGGCCGATCGGGAGCTCGGAGAGGTCGTAGGCCTCGAGCCGCACGCGCAGCGTCAAGGGCTTGGCGCCGCCCCCCTCGAAGTGGATGAGGACGTTGCGCTGCGGGTCGAGCGTGATGAACATCGGGCGCTGCGCGTCGAGCGGCGCGCCGTCGCGCAGGATCGCGACCGCGCCGGACCCCCAGGTGAAGCCGTGGCGGCTCCCGAGGGGGAAGTTCTCCTGCACGTCCCAGCGGCCGTTCACGGCGATCTCGTCGCGGATGAAGAGCTGCGTGCGGACGCTGTCGTCGAAGTAGAAGATCCCCTTGCCGCGGAAGGCGTCGATCACGGGCATCGGCATGCGAACGGGTTCGGTCTTGCGCTTGGCGGAGGCTTCGGACGCAGGGACGGCCGAAGCGGAGGTGGTCGCGGCGCAGCCCGTGAGCGTGCCGATGGAGCCGAGGGCGAGGGCGCCCGCCGCAACGATGAGCGCGGTGCGCGCGAAGGTGTGTTTGAACATCTCGATCAAGTTCCTTCTCCGGAAGAGGACGGAGCGCCTGCACGCCGCCCCCTTCGGGTAGTCAACAAGATCGCCGCAGGAGTCCCCTTCCTTCAGGTGGGGGAGGAATGCGGCGC
>ERZ833608.1924-NODE-1924-length-12132-cov-187.999420_pt1 | contig 12132 bp, 6 predicted proteins | sample MGYA00519694_ERZ833608 | MGnify/ENA primary metagenome ERZ833608 (study PRJEB31850, sample SAMEA3708742) | human gut metagenome | biome: human gut; feature: human-associated habitat; material: faeces | place: China | collected 2014 ... | reverse complement strand
AGTGGAATGCCCTCTCTCAGAAGGTTCCGGAGTATGCTCCATGGGCACCGTTCGGCTATGAGCGCATGCAGAAGGTGATGGCTCAGGCACAGGAACTGGTGTCAAAGGGCAAGAAGAAGGTAACCCAGGATGAACTGGAAGGTACTACTGCCATCCTGAACCGTGCCATCAACACGATGCGCCCTGGCAATCTTGCAGAGATGGAAGACCTCCGAGAACTCTCCGGTCTGCTTCGCCGTGCCGGCTGGCCGGATGACAACACCAGCGCAGAACTAAAAGATGCCATCAGTTATGGCAGAATGGTTCAGAAATACGTGACCGACGGAAGTGGAACCCACGACATGATTCATGCAGCTGTGGGAAAACTGAAGAAGGCGATGAAACAATAAAGACATAGAAATAACAAAACAATAAAACATTAAAGACAACAAAGACATCATTTAGAATAAACAACATTTAAGAGTAACAAAATCGGCTTAAAAGACGAAAATATCGTCTAAATCGCCAGGTTTGGACGATATTTTCACTTTTTTAGACGATAATGTAGCATAATATACAAAATGTTTTGTTACTTTGCAATCGAAATTTAAACAATTATAAACCTAGCAAAAATAGAAAATGAGACAGACACAAATCATTTCAGGCTTTGTACATAGCCAAGCTTATGTAAAAGCCATCGCGTGTTTGGTCCTTGCATGTGGGGGGGCATTACCTACTCTAGCTGCAAGTGAGACCTTATCAAACCCTAAGGTAGAAAATGTTCAGCAGAACGAAGTTACCGTAAAGGGTGTAGTGAAGGATGCCAATGGTGAAGCCATCATTGGTGCGAGTGTTATTGAAAAAGGCAACGCCAAGAATGGTACAGTTACCGATCTTGATGGTAACTATACCTTAAAGGTAAAGCGTGGCGCTACCTTAACAATCTCCTATATCGGATATATTAGTCAGGAAACCAAAGGTGGTAATGTCATTTTGGAAGAAGACTTAAAGTCTTTGAGCGAAGTGGTAGTTATCGGTTATGGTACTCAGAAGAAAGCTGATGTAACTTCTGCTGTTGTCAGTGTGAAGGCTGAGGACTTTACTAAGGGTAACTTCAATGATGCTGGTGATCTTATTAAGGGTAAGGTAGCAGGTTTGACTATTACAAAGCCTTCTGGTGACCCAGGTGCAGTGACCCAGATTAGTTTGCGTGGTATTGCTACTGTGTCTGGTAATGCGCAGCCATTAGTGTTGGTTGATGGTGTTCCTGGCAGTTTAAGTTCTGTACCACCAGAGAATATTGCTTCTATTGACGTCTTGAAGGATGCTTCTGCTGCGGCTATTTATGGTACTCGAGGAGCCGGTGGTGTTATTATCATCACAACAAAGACAGGTCAGCGTGAGCAGCGCACAGAAGTAACTTACAATGGCTATGTTTCTTTCTCTACATGGGCAAAGAAAGCTGACTTTATGACTTCTTCTGATATCCGTGCAGGAAAGACTACTTTTAATGATGAAGGTTATGATACAGATTGGCTAGATGCTATTAGTCGTACAGCCGTAACTCACAACCATAGTGTATCTTTGAGCGGTGGTAATGCTAAGACTTCTTACTTTGGTAACTTCACATACCGCAATGCACAAGGTGTGATGAAGAAGACAGGTAATGAAAGTATGAGTGTTGCTTTCGACTTGAGTCACTGGATGCTCAATGATATGTTGAAAGTTAACATTAAGGTTAACGCTGATCAGTATAAGTATGATGTTAATGATGCTGGCGCAATTTATCGTCAGGCAGTTATTCGTAACCCTACTTCTCCTATTTGGAATACTGATGGTTCTTATAATGAGGGAAGTTTGCTGCAATATTGGAACCCTGTTTCTATGCAGAATGAGCAGACTGGTCAGTATAAGGATCAGACAGTGAAGTTTACTGGTAATATTACGTTGGAGCCAATCAAGGGATGGCAGACAAATTTAATGCTTTCTAAGGGGCAAACCTTGGATCGTGGTGGTTATTATTATACAAGTAATCACTCTCAACAGGGTGTAAATCAGAAGGGCTCTTATTCTGGTTCCGCAAAAAGAAGTGGCTATACTGTAGACAATAAGTATTTGGAATTGACTTCTAAATACATGAAGAACTTTAATAATGTTCATCGTCTTGACGCTTTGGTTGGTTATAGCTACTCCGAGGAAGAGCATGATATAGACAATATGTGGAATGCTAATTTCTCAACAGACTACTTTGGTACCAATAACATCGGATTGGGCACTAAGTTGACAGATGGTGAAGCCTCTATGGGATCCAATCATTATTCTAGTAAGTTGATTGGTTTCTTTGGACGAGTTAGCTATGGCTATGCCGATCGTTATAATATTCTTGCTAGTTTGCGTTATGAGGGATCTTCCAAGTTTGGTGACAACCATAAGTGGGGTGCATTCCCTTCTGTATCTTTGGGTTGGAATATCATGAACGAAGAGTTTATGAAGTCAACTAAGTCTTGGCTTAGCAATTTGAAACTTCGTGCAGGCTGGGGTGTTACGGGTGTGATTCCACAAGGTGATGATAATGTTTGGGGCGGTGCTTATCGTTCTATGCTCCGTTATAGCTACAATGGTGGTAATTATTATCGTGATGGTAAATGGAACAAAGGATTGAAATCAGCTTCCAATGCCAACCCTGACTTGAAGTGGGAAACTGCCAGAGAAATTAATATCGGTGTAGATTGGAGTCTTTGGAATGATCGCTTGTCTGGTAGTTTCGATTTCTATAATAAGAAGACTTCTGATATGCTTTATGAGTATGCAGTTCCTTCACCACCTAACTTGTATACATCTACATGGGCTAATGTTGGTGAAATGCGAAATACTGGTTTTGAGTTTATGATTAAGGGTGTTCCTGTTCAGACTAAGGATTGGCGTTGGGAGACTCAGGCAACTTTGCAGCACAACAGTAATAAGTTGTTAAGCCTCTCTAATAGTCTTTATCAAACAGATAATACTTTGTGGCTTCAGGGAGTAGGCGATCCTGTTACTCAGTATACACATAAGGTGGAAGTTGGACAGTCTTTGGGACGTATCTATAGTTTGAAAGCTGTGGGTGTCTCTGATCAAGGTTTGTTCTTGATTGAGAATCCTAAGACTGGTCAGTGTGCTGAGTTCTATCAGGAAATGCGTAACGACTACGATAACTGGTATGAGTACATGGGTAGTGGTATTCCAAAGTTCACCTTGGGTTGGAACAATACCATCAACTATAAGGACTTTGATTTGTCATTGCAATGTAACGGACAGTTCGGCTTCAAGATTATCAACCAGCAGCGAGTGTTCTATGAGAACAATGCTCACGCTTACAATAAGTTGAAGTCAGCGACAGATAAGATTGGCGGTAATCGTCCTCTTTCTGGAGCACAGTCTCAGGTAGTAACAAGTTATTATATCGAGAATGGTGATTACTTCAAGTTGAGTACTTTGACATTAGGTTATACTTATACACCAAAGAACAAGACATACATTCAGAATGCTCGTATCTATGGTAGTGTATACAATGTATTTACTATTACAAAGTATAAGGGCATGGATCCTGAGCTTGGTAGCGATAACTTCTGGTATGCCGGTGTTGACGACCGTGATAAGTATCCAACAGTTCGTTCATTCACTATCGGTTTAAATGTTACATTCTAAAAATTGATTTAAGTTATGACAAACAATATATTAAAGAAAGGTCTCTATGCAGCTATGTTGGCTGTGGGTGCAGCATTTTTTACAGGATGTACCGATTTGAGTGAGACTGTATATAGTCAACTCCCAGGAGATGGAAGCTATACTTTAACCAACAAGGACATTCAAGCAATGTATGGTCCTATTTATGATCGTTTGCGTGATATGTATAATGGTTGGGAAGGTTATCAGGACATTAGCGAGGAGTGTGGTGATCTGATTATGACTCCATTCCGTTATGAGACATCAGGTTGGGGTGCTCAATATGTTTCTCTGCATAAGCATGAGTTCCATAGCACTATCAATCATTTGTATCGTCCATGGTATTCTTGCTATCAAGGTATCACTACATGCAACTCTTTGTTGGATAATGCTGATATTGCAGCTAACGAAACAGCTAAGGCAGAGCTAAGAACATATCGGGCTTTGTTCTATTATGTTTTGTTTGATTTGTTCCGTAACATCCCTTTGCAAACGACATTGAATGTTCCTAGTGGCTATATGCCAGAGCAGGAAGACCCAGCAAAGACTTTTGATTGGATAGTCAATGAGTTGAATGAGTCAAAACCTTATTTGACAAAGGATGTAGAGTTCGGTCAGATAAACTATTATGGGGCTTGTATGATTCTTGCCAAGATGTACTTGAATCGCAATGCTTGGTTCCCAACGGAAGCAGAGGATAAGAGCTATTACGAAAAAGCTTGTGATGAGGTTAATGAAATCATCAATAGCGGCAAGTATGAATTGGCTTCTACCTATTTGGAGCCATTCTCTGCAAACAATCGTTGCAAGGAAACTATTCTCGGTTTGGTATACGATAAGAAAAATGCGGGAATGGGTACCAATTATTATTGCAAGTGGAACATTTCTGGTAGTGGTGCCATCTTCAATGTAACATTTGATGGATGGAATGGTAGTGCTGGTATTCCACAGTTCATTAATAGTTATGATCCTGATGATACTCGTAAGACAGATTGCTGGATTTGGGGTCCTCAGAAGAACAAGACTACAGGTGAGCAGATCTATATCAATGACAAGCCTCTGGATTATACCATTGATGTTTACGCTATAGAAAAGCCAGGTGCAGCCGGTATGCAAGGTGCACGTTTGAAGAAATATGAAATTGTTGAGGGAGATGTAGGTGTAAGTAATGATGCTGTACCTTTCTTCCGTTTGACTGATGCTTATTTCATCAAGGCAGAGTGCTTGCTTCGTCTCGGTGGTTATAAAGGTGAGTCAGAGCAAGTAGCTGCTGATATCGTGACAAAGATTCGCCAGCGTGCATTCAAGAATAATCCTGAGAAGGCTACTCGTACTGTAGAGCAATTGAAGGGCGCTAGTGTTTATGACTATGGATTGCGTGAGACACAAGGTGAAATCAAAGATGGTGTGTTGACCAATATTGTCAATACCGAGACTCATGAGGGTGGAGATGATATCCAATTGGGTGGACTTCTTGATGATCTGGCATGGGAATTCGTTTATGAACATCATCGTCGCCAGGATTTGATTCGTTTCAAGATGGATAATGGCTGCAATGTCTTCAATGGTAAGTCTTGGTTTGGTAAGAGTGCTAATACAAATGCATCCGACCATCATCTGGACATTTTCCCTATCTTGAAGGACAATTTGCAGGCTAATCCTAAGTTGCATCAGAACCCAGGTTATGATGGGGCGAAGTAATATGTTATAATCAATATTAAAGAAGAATTAGTATGAAAAAGATATTTTTTATTGCCATGATGGCTTGTGCTGTCTTCGGGACAATGACTTCTTGTAGCGATGATTATGAAGATGCAAGCAGGCCTCATGTGTATGGTGAGACAGAGAACCCACCAGTAAAGGGGTCTGATGCCAATATGGTTTCTGCTTCCATGAAAATGAAACAGGCTGAGGCAGGAACAGAAGTGAAAATAGTAGACTTATCTGTTTATTCAGATAAAGTTCAAGAGCAGTTAGGCATGTCGCTTGACGAGGCAATAGCTGGACTTGGTAATGGCACTGTAAGATTCTTACCTGTAAATCCTGCTCGTAGAGTTTGGGATAAGACAGCAGCAAATGCTGGTGATAATAAGTGGTATTTGACCTCTGCTGGTACTGTAGCTTCTTCTGAAGATGCTGCTGCGACGATGGAATTCTTACCAACAAGCAAAGAGGTGAAGATTACTTTGACTCAAAACGCAACGACTGGTATTATTCCTGTGACATTTGGTTTTGTAAAGACAGATAATTCTGCCTATCCGGTAAACTTCCGTTGCCAGGCTCTGGTGACTGTAACAGATGCTAGTGTTTGTGATGTGGAACTGACTGTACCAAAGGGTGGTTATGCTTCAACATTCTTTAAGTTTAGTGAGATTGCAAAGAATATAGACTTTGCTTTCGGTATTAAAGATTTGAAAGAACTGGCGAAGGGACTCGACACAGAAAGCCCTGTATATAATGTATATATGATGGATGCTAAGGGTAATCTCAATGGCGGTCCTGGTAAGTATACTGCTAATGGCGCAGGTTACTGGTTGACAGAAACATTTGATATCGTAAATTGGGGTAAGGAAGGCTTTGCTATGTTTATTGAGCCGAAAAACTACGACTACGATGATAATGGTAATGCTACGTTAATGGAAGATGGAGGTGGATTCAATATTGGTCGTCTCTCTAATGAAACTCCAGCTTCTGGAACAGTGCTTACTCCTTCTCTTGTTATCAAACCTGTGAAGGATACTGGTAAAACTTTGACTATCAACTTCACGTTGACATTCGAATAATCTAAGAATAAACATAATTTTAGGATGTGCCGTATTTCTTTAAATAGGCGGCACATCCTTCTTAACCTAAAAAGAAAGAATATGAAACTTAATCTGAAAAAGCATTTGCAGCTATTGACTACCGTCTTGATGCTTGCTGGTACAATGCCTTTTGTAGCAAGTTGTGCAGACGATGATATGTCTAAGACTGTGGCTGACTATGATCCAAGATATAAAGGACAAGTGGCGTTTGGTAATTCCGACTACAACTTGGAAGCTGACGCTCAAGAGATAGATATTCCTTTCAGTTGTGACCAAAGTTGGACTGCATCTTTGAAGTCTGGTGATGAGGCTCCATCTTGGGCTTCTGTTTCTCCAGAAAGTGGTGAGGCTGGGGATAAATTGTCTGTAAAAGTAAAGCTTAATGCTAACGAGGACTTGAAAAACTCTCGTCAAGTTACGCTTACCATTACTACAGAAAAGGGGAATACAAAAACCATTACTATCGCACAAAACTATAAGGTAGTAGTGCTTAATACTGCAGAAATTAAGGATTTCGATAAGTATCTTTGTCCAGAGTCAACTAATCCTCATTTTGAAAAGGGAGCAGACTTTATGCTTCGTCAAGACTCCTATTATTCTTGGCATCGTATGAAGCAGAGTGAGCATTTCTTCGTCTTCTGGAGTCCTGAATTTGGTGACGACCCTAATGCTGAGTCTGTAGACGCAAAGATGCGTGTAGATATAGATGACCTCTTGGCTAAAGCAGAGCACTTCTATGATACCAATGTCAAAACTTTGGGTATGGCGAAGGTTGGTCAGGGTAAGTCAATGCTTGACAACTATAAGATGCAGATTTATTTGATTTATCAGGACGAATGGCTTGCTACAGGTTCTGGTTATGACGACAAGATTGGTGCCCTTTGGGTAAATCCTAGCACTTGCCAGCCTGTCGGTTCTACTATTGGTCATGAAATTGGACACTCTTTCCAGTATCAGGTTTATGCAGATAAGGTAAATATGGAAGGTGCTGCCAAGGATTTGCATCATGGATTCCGTTATGGTTTTGGTCCTGAAGGTGCTGGTGGTTGTGCATTCTGGGAGCAGTGTGCTCAATGGCAGGCTCAGCTCGACTATCCAGAAGAGATGTTTGGCTATCACCTTGATGTTTGGAAGAAGAACTATCATCGCCACTTCAATCATGAGTGGATGCGTTATGCAAGCTACTGGTTGCAGCATGTATGGGTAGAAAAGCATGGTATTGATGCTTTCGGTCGCATTTGGCGTGAGTCTCAGTATCCTGAGGATCCATTGCAGACTTATGAGCGCTTGTTCTGCAACAATAACCAGAATACACTCTATTCTGATATGTATTATTATGCTTCTCACATGGTTTACTATGATTTGAAGTTTGCTAATAATGATAAGAAACCTGTCGTGGTTCCTGATGCAGTAAAGGGTGATTATTCTACAAGTCTCTATAAAGTAGCTGACCAAAAGTATCAGGTAGGTTATGCTAGCTGTCCGGGTACAACTGGTTTCAACGTTATCAAGTTGAAGAATGCTCCTGGTAAGACAGTTTCTGTAAAGGTAGATGCATTGGAGCCTGGTTCTGCACTTCCAAAGGGTGACAAGGGTGAAATGTTGGATGGTGATGGTAAGGTAGTTGGTACAACTAAGACTTACAATGCCCAGAACAATAAAACTTCTGATTATCGCTATGGTTATGTAGCTATAGTTGGTGGCAAGCCTGTTTATTCTGATATGCACAAGGGTGCTAATGGTACAGCTTCTTATCAGGTTCCTGCTGGTACAACAGAGCTTTACTTCGTAATTCAGGCTGCTCCAACAACATACAATCGCCATGAGTGGAATGACAAGGAGGCTGATGATGAGCAGTGGCCTTATACAATCACAGTGGATGGCACAGACGTGGATAGTTACAATGAGGTAATCGATGTTGTGATTGATCCAAATGCCAAACCACAGAATACTGATCTTATTGTGAGTGTTCATGGTGATGAGAGTTCTAGTTATGCGTATGCAACCTATAATCTTGCTTATCTCAGTAGTGCTTCTATCTGTTATGCCTTCTGCTTGACTCCTGAGGAAATCACTGATAAACTGGTGAAGAGCTCTGAATGCAAGGATGGTGTTCCTGAAGGAAAGATTGGTATGCGCTTGAAGCAGGCTGATGGCTCTTATTCTTATGAAGATAACTGTGGTGGAACCTATGCTGGTTTCTGGTGTGATGCTAAGGGTAACCAGCAGAATTGGGGTTCTGATGCTAGAACTTACACCAAGTTTAATAGCATTCATGAGTTGGAAATTGGTTTTATGCCTGGAGCTATCAAGGCTGGTGAAACTTATCCTGAGGTACTGGAGTTGGTATACAACTGTGGTGGAAAGGAAATCATCGCTACCATCAAGTTCAACTTCATTGTAGATGGAGCTGCTGCAGCAAGAATGCATAGAAGATAATATGGAATAACTTTTAAACGTAAAATAAAGTATGAAGAATTGTATAAAAGTTTCTTTGTTAAGCATTTTGTTGTTAATGTTTTGTACATTGGCTTTAAATGCAGCTGATAATAAACCGATTGCTCAAATCGGTTTTACAGCTCCTTTAAGAACAACTGTAGAAATTATGCAACCGGTAAAAATGTCAAAGTATACGTTCTCTGAATCTACAACGCATATGTTTTCTTTGGAGAATTATTCTTTTACGGGTGGAGCATATTTTAAAATGGGCATTAATGTTTCTGTTAGTGGGAAAACATTAACTGTTTATTATGGTGGTAAAACCTATATGACAAAAAGTTTGGAATACGGAGCAAATTTAGTAGACTTTTTTATTCCGTTAACTTCATATAAAAGCTTTTTGTTCTATATTACAATTAAGTAAAATGTAAAAACGTTTTTGCGTTTATAATAAGAATGGTAAACAGCATAAGGCTGTTATTACCATCAAGATGAAATTCGCATAATTAATATAGTTAGTTCCGTTGCTGACGTAAAACTGTTGTTTTGCAGAATGCAACGGAATTTTTTTGTTTCTCCACTTATATTGATAACACTCTCGTTTCTCCTTTTAATACGTACATATCCGAAGCGTAAGATGTGTTGTCTTAATACCCTATAATTCATAGTTTAAACAGTCATACATCCACGTTTATTTGGTTTGAACATCTTGATTTGTGTGGTTGCTGCCATATGCTGGCAATCACACGAATCTAATTCTTTAAGGTCTGATGCCATCTATCGCAAGCTTTTCAACAATGATATGCAGTATCTGATAGAGTGTAGTGAGAAAATCGTGAGGGATACCCCCAAATCGTGATGGATAGCGTGATGGATATTTCCGTTTTCGAAGTAGCTATCACGCTATTCAAGTGTCTGTATATTAGTATATTAAGATGTGTAATACATATAAATCGTGATGGATGATAGATTATTACATAAAATTTGTTCATATGAAGACTGCGCTGGGTTACTGATATGACTGCATCGGGGTACAGATATGACTGCTTTGGGTTACAGATATGACTGCATCGGGTTACAGATATGACTGCTTTGGGTTACAGATATTACTGCGTAAGCTAACGGAGCCGTATCCGTAGGCTTATCGAGACGTCTGCATCAGCTAACTGAGACGTCTGAACTCGCTTACTGAACTACTTGAGGTGCTTGGCTGAACAGCTTGAATTGCTTGACAGAAGTGTGATACAGCTACTTATTATGGACGCAAACTTGTCGCCCTGTAAGGGCAAAAGCTTTAAAAACCAAGGATTTATAAAGCTTTTGCCCTTACAGGACGCCTTGCTGATTGCTATTATACCCAGGGCGCTGCCCTGAGCTAGGAGCTTTTGGGCCTTCAGCCCGTTCTTGAACCACATGCGAAAGTTCTGTTGTTTAAACAAGTCTCTCTATATCTTCTATTGAAAGGTCTGTACCTTTGGCAACTTGCTCTTGTGTGAGCCCCATGCCGAGAAGACGTTTTGCGGTGGCCAACTTTTCTTTGGCAACACCTTCTTCTCTGCCTTCTTTCCTGCCTTCTTTCCTGCCTTCTTTCCTGCCTTCTTCCTTCGCAGTATCGATCGAATTTTTTATATCTCGATAGGCCTTAAGACTATCCTCGTATTCTCGTAATTCTTGTTGACTGAATTTAGCGATTTCAGCTTCTTCAAACAATTTCGTGAAAATTCTTTCTTTTAAAGCTTTCGGTCGTTTGTCAAGCTTGGGTAAATTCTTGAGTACATAGAGCCATTTGTCATACAGAGTTTCTAGCTCAGCCTCGCTTTTGTTGAATTTGGCAATTTCAATATACTTGAAAGAAAGCTTGTCGTTAAAGACCTTGAATGTCTTTTTGTCTAGCAGACCAACATCGTGATTGATTTCTTTTTGGTCGAAAGCTTCTTCCTTAAAATCAAAATTGAGCAATGCTACTGTATAAACGTGGTCTAGCTTGAAATTCCAATCCTGTCCTTTTGGGGCTTGCTCTCTGATAGGAAATGTAGAGTAGAAGAGAGAACGGTCTTTGAAGTATTTCTGAAAAGCGTTCTGCATTTCAACGATGAACTTTTCTCCTTTCTCATTTTCACAATACACGTCAAAGATAGCTTTGCGCTCTGCGAAAACATCACCAACGTGCTCGCTATTGAGGTAGCGGACATCCTTAACGACTTGCTCTCCATCGAAAAGTGAATTCAGAAAGTTGATGAGCAAGTCTTTATTTGGCTTTGTTCCAAATATACGTTTGAAACCAAAGTCGGTAAGTAAGCTGATATATCGTTCTTCTGATAATCTCATAATCTGTTCTTTTTATAGAATTCTTTTGGCAAAGATACGACTTTTTATAATATCTCCCAAGTTTTTTGGCATAAATCTATCATTTTGATGTAATTTTTGACAAATCTCTAAGATGTTCTTTGAGAAGATACGATATTTGTATCATTTTGGACGATATTGCGAGCGTTTTTGCAAGATTATCAGTACTTTTGTGGCGAAATAATAAATAACGCAAAAATCATAACCGAAATGAAACGAATCTTTTTATCGCTGATACTCACAGCGGCAACCTTGCCTTGGGCTACTGCAGCCCTGGCACAGCAGGACCCATCTGAGGCTCCTGCCACCAGACCCGTAAATCCTGTTTCTGCACCACAGAAACTCATCTTCGTACCGGACTCCCTGAAACCCTATGATTTCAACAAGGATGATGAGAGATGGTGCTGGCGACATAGTGCTCAGACCCAGAATATCGTGTATTTCTGGGAAAAGCCATTCGGAGATAATCCGCAGAATCCTCCTTCGCTCGAAGGTAAGCCGATGAAATTCGACCTGGGCAATCTACAGACTCAGGTAGAACGGTTCTATCGTTTCTTCCGTGACACCCTGAAGTTCTCTCTGCCGGGCAGCATCTGCGACAGGTACAAGATGATGGTGATGGTGAACTATTCGCTGGAAGGAACTGCTTACGGCGGAACTTACGATGACTTTATCGGTGCGCTCTGGGTAACCCCTAACCGTATTCAAGATAAGAAACTCAACTGTCTGGCTCATGAGTTGGGACACAGTTTCCAGCTTCAGATTATGGCAGACAAAACGGGCGAAGCCTGGGGTGGAAGCGGCTTCTTCGAGATGACATCCCAATGGATGCTCTGGAGAGTGAATCCCGACTGGCTAA
>ERZ833608.1922-NODE-1922-length-12161-cov-3.553362_pt1 | contig 12161 bp, 9 predicted proteins | sample MGYA00519694_ERZ833608 | MGnify/ENA primary metagenome ERZ833608 (study PRJEB31850, sample SAMEA3708742) | human gut metagenome | biome: human gut; feature: human-associated habitat; material: faeces | place: China | collected 2014 ... | reverse complement strand
CGTCTTTTTGCTCTCCGCAAGCGCTGCGACGTCCGACAGGAACTTACCGATGTTCGCGCCGATCATCGTATAGGGAATCTCCGTGATGACAACGTTTGTCCTGCCGTTTTTGCCTTTTTCCGTCTCCACCTTGCCGCGCAGCTTGATTTTGCCTGCGCCGGTTTCATAGATGGAAAGCAGCTCGTCTTTGTTCGTCACGATACCGCCGGTCGGGAAGTCCGGTCCCTGCATGTAGCGCATCAGCTCTGCGGTCGTGATGTTTTCATCCAGCATATATGCCTTTACCGCATCGATGACCTCGCTGAGGTTGTGCGGCGGAATGCTCGTCGCCATGCCGACTGCAATACCGGAGGTGCCGTTTACCAGCAGATTCGGATAACGGGAGGGCAGTACAACCGGCTCTTTTTCCGTTTCATCGAAGTTCGGTTCAAAATCAACGGTGTCCTTGTTGATGTCCGCCAGCATCTCCATCGAGATTTTGCTTAAACGTGCCTCGGTGTATCGCATAGCCGCAGCGCCGTCGCCGTCGACGGAACCGAAGTTTCCATGGCCGTCCACCATCGGATAACGGGTTGCCCAGTCTTGTGCCATGTTGACGAGTGCTCCGTAGATAGAGCTGTCGCCGTGCGGGTGATATTTACCCATCGTATCACCGACGATACGCGCGCACTTACGGTGCGGCTTATCCGGCGTATTGTTCAGTTCACTCATGGAGTACAGAATACGTCTCTGTACCGGCTTTAAGCCATCGCGGACGTCTGGAAGTGCACGGGATGCAATTACGCTCATCGCGTAGTTGATGTAGGATTCCTCCATCGTGTCTTTCAGATCGACCTCGTGAATTTTATCAAAAACATTATCTTCCATCTTTTCCTCCACTTCAGTTCACAGGACTTTTTAGATATCCAGGTTGTTTGCGTATTTTGCTCTCTCTTCGATAAAGTCACGGCGCGGTTCTACCTTGTCGCCCATGAGCGTATTGAAGGTAAGATCAATTTCAGAAGAATACTCTTCATCGAACACAACGCGGCGCAGAACACGGCGTTCCGGGTCCATGGTGGTCTCCCAGAGCTGCTCCGCATCCATCTCTCCCAGTCCTTTGTAACGCTGGATCTTATTATCTCCGCGTCCGATCTCATTGAGGATCTGATTCATCTGATCGTCGTCGTATGCGTACCATACTTTTTTGTTTTTCTCAATCTTGAACAGCGGCGGCTGTGCCAGGTAAACGTGGCCCTGTTTGATCAGCTCCGGCATGAAGCGGTACAGGAACGTCAGCATCAGTGTGTCGATGTGCGCGCCGTCGACATCGGCATCGGTCATGATGATGATCTTGTTGTAGCGGAGCTTGCTGATATCAAAATCTTCATGAATACCGGTACCAAATGCCGTGATCATCGCACGGATCTCCGCATTGCCGTAAATTCGATCAAGTCTTGCTTTTTCTACGTTTAAGATCTTGCCTCGAAGAGGCAGGATAGCCTGATTCGATTTATTTCTCGCCTCTTTGGCGGAACCGCCCGCGGAATCTCCCTCTACGATGTAGATCTCGCAGTTTTCCGGATTCTTATCGGAACAGTCGGCTAACTTTCCTGGAAGCGCCATGCCATCGAGCGCTGATTTACGTCTCGTCATCTCGCGGGCCTTGCGGGCTGCGTCGCGGGCTCTCTTGGCAAGAATCGATTTCTCACAGATGATCTTGGCAACCGCCGGATTCTGCTCTAAGAAATACGTCAGCTGCTCGCTCACGATCGCATCAACCGCCGCGCGGGCCTCGCTGTTGCCGAGTTTCTGCTTCGTCTGTCCCTCAAACTGAGGCTCCTCGATCTTGACGCTGATGATGGCTGTAATGCCCTCGCGGATATCCTCGCCGCTGAGCGCCGGTTCATTTTCCTTGAGAAGCTTATTTTTCTTTGCATAATCGTTAAAAGTCTTCGTCAGCGCGCTCTTGAAACCAGCCAGATGCGTACCGCCCTCCGGGGTATTGATATTGTTGACGAATGTGTAGATATTTTCCGTGTAGGAATCGTTATGCTGCATCGCCACCTCGACAAATACCTTGTCCTTGATGCCCTCGCAGTAAATAACCGGCTCATAGAGCTTCTCATTGCTCCGGTTCAAGTAGGTGACAAATTCCTTGATACCGCCCTCGTAATGGAAAGTCTTCTCATGCTTTACCTCGCGGTCATCACGCAGCGTGATCCGGAGGTTTTTCGTCAGGAATGCCGTCTCACGCAGGCGTACTTTTAACGTATCATAGTCGTAGACCGTTTCCTCGAAAATCTCCTTATCCGGCAGGAATACAACCCGTGTGCCGTGCTTATCCGGAGCACACTCACCGACTACTTTCAGCGGATACATGGTTTTGCCCCGCTCATAGCGCTGCTTATATACCTTTCCATCCCGGCAGATCTCAACCTCCAGCCACTCGGAAAGAGCGTTTACAACCGATGCACCTACACCGTGAAGTCCGCCGGATACCTTATATCCGCCACCGCCGAATTTACCGCCTGCATGCAGGATCGTAAATACAACCTCAACCGCCGGAAGTCCGGCTTTTTTCTGAATATCAACCGGAATGCCACGACCGTCATCCTGTACCGTGATGGAATTGTCCGCATTGATCTGCACCTCGATGTGACTGCAGAATCCGGCTAATGCCTCATCTACGGAGTTGTCAACTATCTCATACACCAGGTGATGGAGGCCTCTTACAGATGTGCTGCCTATATACATACCAGGACGCTTTCTGACCGCCTCCAATCCCTCCAATATCTGTATTTGATCTGCACTGTATTCTGAACCCATAGTTCCTCCTTCACTTGCTGTTTTATGTCTGACTAGTTGTCTTGTTTGGACGTTCACAGGTGACCGTCCCGCTCACGACCCGAAAGGTCTTATCTATCTGGAAGCTGTGGCTGATAAAATCATCCAAGCCTGTACAGGTAATGATCGTCTGTATATGACGTATGCTGGCGAGCAGATGATCCTGCCGTTTCCCATCTAACTCCGACAAAACATCGTCGAGAAGCAGAATCGGATACTCCTTTTTGATCTTTTTAACCAGCTCAATCTCCGCCAGTTTGAGCGATAATGCCGCCGTCCTCTGCTGTCCCTGTGAACCGAAGCGCCGGATGTCAATCCCGTTGACATAGAAACTTAAGTCATCCCGGTGCGGTCCGACCAGCGTCGTCTTCTGCTTCCGGTCCGCCTCGCGGCTCTTTTTGACAGCCGCTTCCAGCTGATCCGCCTCCGTGTTCGGCTCATACTGAATAACAAGCTCTTCCTTTCCGCCCGACAATTTCTGATGGAGCGGACGGATCAATTCGTTTAATTCACCGATAAATTCCCGCCGGTACTGGCTCACCTCCCGCCCGTAGGAAGCAAGCTGCATATCCCATATATCCAGCATCTCCTCGTACTCGGGATGGAAAAACAGCTCCTTTAAGAGCTTATTTCTCTGTATCACTACCCGGTTGTACTGCACCAGCGAATGAACATAGAGACGGTTTAACTGGCATAATTCCAGATCAATAAAACGGCGTCGATCCGCCGGCCCGTTCTTAATGAGATTCAAATCTTCCGGCGAAAAAAACACCACGTTAACAATGCCGAAAAGCTCGCTCGCCCGCCGGATCGGGATCCCGTTGACCGCCACGCCCTTCGTCTTATTTTTCTTTAGATGCATGTCAATCCGGTACGGCACATCGTCCTTGCGAAGCTGCATCTTGATGTGGGACTCGTCCTCTCCGAATTCGATGATCTCCCTGTCCTTGCTGCCGCGGTGGGACTTGGTCGTCGCACACACGTAGACCGCTTCAAGAATATTGGTTTTACCCTGCGCGTTGTCCCCGTAGAGAACATTCGTCCCCGGATCAAAATCCATATGTAATTCCCCGTAATTGCGGTAATTTTTGAGTTCGATCGATTCGATAAACATGAAACCATCCTTTATTTGGTGATTGTTACGGTCTCTCCGTCATACTCGACTTTGTCCCCGTCGTAAAGCTTCTTGCCGCGCTGCATCTCCACCGCGCCATTGACCTTCACAAGCCCGTCCTGAATCGCAAATTTAGCATCCACGCCAGACTCTACCAGACCAGCTGCCTTAAGCGCCTGACCCAGTTTTATAAATTCATCTCTCAGTTTTATCTCCATCTTATTTCAGATCCTTTCTGTCACTGTCTGCCTGCACCTGCCATGTCTAAAAATGGCAGGTTAGATCGCTGCCGCATTGAAATTGACCGGCAGGATCAGATAGATGTAAGTCTCCTCCTCGTCCCGGATAAAGCACGGGGATTTCGGATTCATCATGTACAGAGTCACTTCCTCATCATCGATGATTCGCAGCGCATCACCCAAAAACTTCGGGTTGAAGCCGATCATCAGGTCTTTTCCAAACTTGGTAATCGCCAGACGGGCATCCATCGTACCGAAGGCGGAATGCATTTTTAACTCCATTTCTTCATCGGTAAAATTTAAGATCAAAGGTTTCTTATCATTTTCACGGACGAGAATGCTCGCACGGTCGATCGCATCCATGAAATCACGGCGGTTCAAGGTAACTTTCGTCTCATAATCGGAGGAAAGCATCTGATTGATCCGGAAATACTCGCCCTCAATCAGGCGGGATAACACGATCGTGTCGTCAAATTCAAACATGATGTGGTTGGTGCTGAAGAAAATCTGTACCTCAGAGTCGTTGTCACCGTTTAAGATCTTGCTGATCTCACCTAAAGTCTTGCCAGGAACGATGACTTTTATATCACTGTACTGTTCTTTTAATGCAACTTTGCGGATCGACATGCGGTGTCCGTCGAGGGAAACGAGCTTAAGTTCATTGCCGGTGACCTCCATCAGCTCACCGGTCATCATCTTGTTGCTGTCGTTCGGCGAGATCGAGAAGATCGTCTGGCGGATGATCTCTTTTAAGGTAAACTGGGAAAGTGTGATGAATTTATCCCGCTCAATGTGGGGAATATAGGAAAATTCATCGCCGTCCTTGCCCTGAATCTGGAAAATAGCCTTGTCACAGGTGATCGTCGTGTTGTATTTTTCATCCGATTCGATCGTGATCGTAGAATTTTCGCCGGAGAGCTTGCGGATAATATCGGAAAAAAGCTTGGCATCAAGAGCGATTTTTCCACGTTCCAGGATCGTTCCTTCGACCTTCGTCTCAATTCCCAGCTCCATATCGTTGCCGGTCAGTTTGATCTCATCCGAAACAGCATCGATCAGGATGCATTCGAGAATCGGCATGGTGGTTTTGGAAGGAACGGCCTTCAGAACAATGTTGATGCCGTTCATTAAATGATCTTTTTCAAATGAAAGCTTCATGTTTGTTGATAACTCCTTTGCTAAAAATAACGTGGAACGGAAAGAAAAGATATATATAAATTCCGTCGCAATCGTAGTAGGGGCTGTGAATATGTGGAATTCTCCGGACAGCCCCGAAAATACAGGGGTTCAGACTCCTTTTGAATGGTTAAAAAGGCTGTGTAAAACTGTCCGGAACCGGCTGGATAACTTTTGAATTATCCACAGCCCTGAAATGGAGCAAAATGTGGGAAAAGTTATCCACAGGTTTTCAACCACTTTTCCACGCGAAATTGTGGAAGAAACCTACTGTGGGCTGATCTTTTTCATTAAGATTTCCACTGTATTGCGAAGAGATTCGTTTTTCTCCATATCGGCAGCGATCTTGTCGTGACCGTGGATGATCGTCGTGTGATCCCGACCGCCTAAATATTTGCCGATATTCTGCAGGGAAGTTCCGAGCATCGAACGGCAGATATACATCACGATCTGGCGCGGGAATACGATCTCCTTGTTGCGCTTCTGGGAGGAGATGTCAAGCGGAGTGATACCGAAATGATCGGCAACGACCTGGATGATCAGCTCCGGGGTCACTTCTTTCTCCGCGTTCGGGGAAATGAGATCCTTGAGCGCTTCCTCCGCCAGCTCCGTCGTGATCTCCTTGTTATTTAACTTGGAAAGGGCGACGATCTTGGTGAGGGCGCCCTCGAGCTCGCGGATGTTGGACTTGACGTTGGTGGCGATGTACTTGATCACTTCATTATCTATATTGTAGCCCTCGAGTTCCTCTTTTTTGCGGAGGATCGCCATACGGGTTTCATAATCCGGCGACTGGATATCGACGGTCAAGCCCCATTCGAAACGGGAACGAAGCCGTTCTTCCAGCGTCTCGATCTCTTTCGGCGGTTTATCTGAGGAGATAATGATCTGTTTTTTCGCTTCATAGAGTGCGTTGAAGGTATGGAAAAATTCTTCCTGTGTCGATTCCTTACCGATAATAAACTGGATATCATCGATGAGGAGGACGTCGTTGTTTCTGTATTTTTCACGGAACTCCGTGGTGGAAATATTGTTTTTGTTCCGGATCGCATCGATCAGTTCGTTCGTAAACTTCTCACTTGTAACGTAGAGAACCTTCGCTTTTGGATTGTTTTTTAAGATAAAATGTCCGATCGAGTGCATAAGATGCGTTTTTCCCAGACCTACACCCCCGTAAATGAAGAGAGGGTTGTAGATCTCACCCGGAGATTCTGCCACGGCGAGGGAAGCGGCGTGCGCTAAGTTATTGTTCGCGCCGACGACGAAGGTGTCGAATGTGTAGCGCGGATTTAAGTTCGCATCCTGGATGAGCTGGCGGCTGACCTCGGACGGGCGGTTGATCAGATGGCTTTTGTCCGTCTCTTTTTGCGGCTCATCGACCTGTTCGATGGTGACAAAATCGACCTCACACTCGATTCCGGTTAGTTCTTCGATGGTAATCTGGATCAAAAGTCCGTATTTTTTTTTGATATAGCCGAGAAACTGCACATCCGGAACCAGGATCTGAAGGGTGCCGTCTTTCATGGAATAAGGCTGCGTCGGAAGCAGCCATGTTTTGAAAGAAACGTCCGTCAGTTCGTGTTCTTCTTTAATATGGAGGAGAATTTCATCCCATTTTTCCTTAATTTTCTCTATCATACTGTGTCTCCTAAACGTAAAAAGCAGCCAAAACTGCAAAATAACCCAATCTAAGTTCTATTCTACATGATTTGTCCACATTTTTCAATAAAAACCCGCAATGTGAATAAGTGAAATTCAGTTATCCACGTGGAAAAAACGCCGAAAAATAAGGCTTTTTGGTGAATGGGTGTGAACAATCAGAAGCTTATCCAGATCGTATTCCACGGCTTTTCCACAAGTTATCCCCAAAATGTGGATAAGTGGAGGATAAGCTGTGAATAGGTGGTGGGAATGCTGATAAAATAAGGATTTTTTTATCCACAAAATGGAAATGCTCCAACGTGTATACTGTATACAATAAAGCGCTGCGACAGCAATCGACGATCGATCTGTGAGGACTCAGGATCGAAATGGTGGAAAAACCGCAGAAAATCTTTGATCTATGGGGATTAAAAAGATCAAAATAGTGGTTGACGAATGCGGAATTCTTCTATATAATGGAGAAGATGTTTAATTACAATAGTCTAACTATGTTGAGATGAATGCGGATTTCGGCGCGAACCGGAGGAAGCGTGGATTTCTCTTACTATATTATGGATGAGGAGGTGTATGCAGACATGAAGATGACATTTCAGCCGAAGAAAAGACAGAGAGCAAAAGTTCATGGATTCCGTGCGAGAATGAGCAGCGCAGGTGGAAGAAAAGTTCTGGCTGCCAGAAGAGCAAAAGGTAGAGCAAAATTATCTGCTTAATGAACGAGGCCGCAATCGAGTTATAGATTGTGGCCTTTCTTAATATTCATAGAAAAAGTTCTAAGAATATTAAGAAAAGCTCTGCGATGTACACTCGGTGCAGGGGAATTGGTGATTTTAATGAAGCGTTTTAATTCAATTAAGAAGAACAGCGAATTTCAAAAGGTTTACAAGACAGGGAAATCCTATGCCAATAAGCTTCTGGTTATGTACGTGAAGCGGGTGGATGACGGGAAGGAGCCTAGGATCGGTATCTCCGTCAGCAAAAAGGTTGGAAACAGCGTGGTCCGCCATCACGTGACAAGGTTGGTACGGGAGAGCTATCGGTTAAATAAGGACAGAGTCAGACTCGGATTAGACATCGTAGTCGTTGCCAGACCGGCAGCGAAAGAAGCAGACTTCAAAAAAATTGAGAGTGCATACCTGCACTTATGCGGACTGCATAACATTCTGGAGAATCGAAGTGAGAATATTGATTAAGAAGATCTTGATAAAGATGATTCGGGGATATCAGCTCTATATTTCCCCTATGACAGGACCTCACTGCAAGTACACGCCGACGTGCTCGGAGTACGCCATCCAGGCACTTAAAAAGTACGGCGCTGTAAAAGGTATGATTTTGGCATGTAAGCGGATTCTTCGCTGTAATCCATTTGCAGAAGGCGGTTATGATCCAGTTCCGTAAAGGATGAGGAGGTAGTTCATTGGACGTTAGCGTTTTAGTTGCGACAAAAGCAGGTTCGATCATGGGACCGATCGCCAGCGTGTTTGGTTATATCATGGACTTTTTATTCCGGATTACCAGCAGCATGGGGATCATGAATATCGGTCTGTGTATCATCCTGTTTACCATTATCACAAAGTTACTGTTATTTCCTCTGACGATCAAACAGCAGGAATCGTCAAAACTTATGTCGCTTATGAACCCTGAAATCAAGGCGGTTCAGAATAAGTATAAGGGAAAAACCGATCAGGCATCGATGGCTAAACAACAGGTCGAGATGCAGGCAGTCTATGAGAAATATGGCTCGAATCCGATGGCAGGATGTCTGCCGATGGCGATTCAGCTTCCGATTATCTTCGCTTTGTACCGGGTTATCTACAACATTCCGGCATACGTACCGTCAGTACGCGTCTTTTTTGACAACGTAGCGAACCCGCTGATGGAGCAGCCGGATTACATCAACAAGATTTCCGAGCTGGCAAGCGGCGTCGGCATGGCGGTGGACAAGGTAGACTACACCGTGGCAAACAAAGTCGTAGATATGTTATATAAGTTGACACCGGCTGGATGGGATACGCTGGAAGGTCTATTTCCGCAGATTTCTTCCACCATCGCGGAGAATGCGGACAAGATTGAGAGCATGAATTATTTCTTCGGCATCAATCTGGCAACTCCTCCGTTTACCGGTTTTAACCACATCACGATCGCATGGATCATCCCGATCCTCGCAGGTCTGACCCAGTGGCTCTCCACCAAGCTGATTTCCAATTTACAGCAGGTGGATCAGGACGCACCGGGCGCGAGCATGATGAACAGCATGATGATCACGATGCCGCTGATGTCCGTATTCTTCTGTTTCTCCCTGCCGTCCGCGATCGGTATCTACTGGGTCGTTCAGGGTGCATTCCAGCTCGTTCAGCAGCTGATCGTAAATGCACATATGAACAAGATCGATGTCGATGATCTGATCCGCCGCAACGTGGAGAAGATGAACAAGAAGAGAGCGAGAAAAGGTCTGCCGCCGGCCAATGTCAGCGAGAAGGCAAGCGTGAATTTAAAGGCGCTGCAGGCACGCGAGGATGCGGAAAGCAAGGCGAAAGAGGACAAGATCTCCCGCAATAAAAAGCAGATGGAGGCGTCTGAAGCATTTTACAATTCCGATCCGAAGCCGGGCAGTCTGGCTTCCAAGGCAAAGATGGTGCAGAAGTACAACGATAAGCACGCGAAAAAATAGAAGGAGGGCGCAGGATGGATATGATTACGGTTACCGCTAAGACAGTCGATGAGGCAGTAACAAAGGCACTGATTGAACTGGAAACCACCAGTGATAAATTAGAGTACGAAGTGGTCGAAAAAGGAAGCGCCGGATTTCTGGGGATCGGCGCGAAACCGGCGATCATCCGTGCTAAGAAAAAAGAGACGCTCGAGGATCGTGCGATCGACTTTTTAAGCCAGGTATTTGATGCGATGAACTTAGATGTGAAGATCGCAGCGGCTTTCAATGAGGAAGAGTGCGAGATGAACATCGATCTCTCCGGCGAGGATATGGGTATTTTGATCGGTAAGAGAGGTCAGACCCTGGATTCTCTCCAGTATCTGGTCAGCCTGGTTGTCAACAAGAAGAGCGAGAATTACGTCCGCGTGAAGCTCGATACCGAGAATTACCGCGAGAGACGGAAAGAGACGCTTGAGACACTGGCAAAGAACATTGCTTACAAGGTAAAGAGAACGAAACGTTCTGTATCTTTGGAGCCGATGAACCCGTATGAGAGACGGATCATTCATGCAGCGCTGCAGAATGACAAGTATGTCACCACCCGCAGCGAGGGCGAGGATCCGTTCCGGCATGTGATTATTTCGCTGAAGCGTGAGGGCAGACGCGAGAGAAGTGACGGGTATGGGAGATATGAGAAGTAAATAAGTGTGACGAAGAAGGTCTGGAGGTATCTAGACCTTCTTTTTTGTGGGGGATCGAGCGCGAGAGGTTTATCGTTAAAACATGAAAAAAGAAATAAATATTAGACTAGATTTGTAAATAAAGATGGGAAAATGCTTCCATATGGTATAGAATAAGAAGATAAAAAGCAAGGAAGGATTTATATATATATGGTATATACAGATACAATCGCCGCGATCGCGACGGCGCTTTCGAGTTCGGGGATTGGGATTATCCGGATTAGCGGTTCGGACGCTGTTGCGGTGGCGGAGCGGATGTTTGAACCGGCGGTGGCGGGGAAGAGGCTTTCAGAGCAGAAAACGTATACGATTCATTATGGATATATTCGGGATGGAGAGGAACGGATCGATGAAGTGCTGCTTCTTTTGATGCGCGGTCCGCACAGTTATACGGCGGAGGATACGGTAGAGATTGACTGTCACGGAGGCGTGCTGGTGATGAAGCGGATTCTGGAGCTGGCGGTAAAATGTGGGGCACGGCTGGCGGAACCAGGCGAATTTACGAAGCGGGCGTTTTTAAATGGCAGAATTGATCTTTCGCAGGCGGAAGCCGTGATCGATGTGATCCAGTCGAAAAATGAGTATGCGCTGCAGTCTTCGGTCAGCCAGTTGAGCGGTTCAATGTCGCGGAAAGTGCGGGAACTCCGCGAAAAACTAATCTATGAGATTGCCTTTATTGAGTCCGCACTTGATGATCCGGAGCATATTTCTCTGGACGGATACCCGGAGCGCCTTCGGGAGACGCTGCAGCCGATTGAGATGGAGCTGGAGGCGTCGATCGGGACGTTTGACAACGGGCGTATCATGACGGAGGGGATCAAAACCGTGATCTTAGGTAAGCCGAATGCAGGAAAATCGTCCCTGATGAATGTACTGCTGGGAGAGGAGCGCGCGATTGTGACAGAGATCGCCGGTACGACACGCGATACGCTGGAGGAAAATATCCGTCTGCGCGGGCTTAGTTTAAATTTGATCGATACGGCGGGCATCCGGGAAACGGAGGATATCGTTGAAAAGATTGGCGTGGAACGGGCGAGAAAAATTGCGGATGAGGCAGATTTGATCTTGTATGTGGTCGATGGATCAAGGAAGCTGGATGAAAATGACCGTCAGATCCTCGATTTGATCCGGGGACGGAAGGTGATCGTCCTCTTAAATAAGACAGATCTGGAACCGGTTCTCACAGAAGAAGCGCTTCGCGAAGCGTGCGGGCAGGAAGTGATCCCGGTATCGGCGAAGGAACAGCAGGGAATTGATCGATTGGAGGAAAAAATTCAGACGATGTTCTTGCAGGGAAACCTGAATTTCAACGATCAGGTCATGCTGACAAACGTCCGTCACAAGACGGCGATGGAGCAGGCGCTGAAAAGCCTGCGTCTGGTCGAGACAAGCATCGACAATGCGATGCCGGAGGATTTTTTCTCGATTGATCTGATGGATGCCTATGAACATCTTGGAACGATCCTTGGGGAATCACTGGAAGAGGATCTGGTGAATGAGATTTTCAGCCATTTTTGTATGGGGAAATAGATCAATTTTTTTGCAAGGTTTCTTTCCTTGTGGTATGATAGGGTGGATCTGAAAACAAGAAAGAATATAAGGCGTTTGATCGAATTGAAATGTGCAGCTACAGTAAAATCGGCTGCGAATCATACGGCGCATGAGCCGCAGTGTTTATCTCAGTCGAGAAGACTCCCGTGGTGAGTAATAGCAAATTTGTCTCAGTGGAAGCCTTGTCTCCGACTGAGATAAAC
>ERZ833608.1915-NODE-1915-length-12199-cov-6.693347_pt1 | contig 12199 bp, 8 predicted proteins | sample MGYA00519694_ERZ833608 | MGnify/ENA primary metagenome ERZ833608 (study PRJEB31850, sample SAMEA3708742) | human gut metagenome | biome: human gut; feature: human-associated habitat; material: faeces | place: China | collected 2014 ... | reverse complement strand
ATGCTCGGCGTCGTCAACACCGGCATCGGTTGCCTGCTCTACTTTAGTGCCGTCGCCAAGCTGCCCGTCCAGACCGTCGCGGTCGTCGGCTACCTCGAGCCGCTTTCGGCCGTCGTGTTCTCCGTTGCCCTTTTGGGAGAGACCATGACGCCCATCCGCCTCATGGGCGCCGCGTTGATCATCGGCGGCGCGATCTTTTGCGAAGTCGCCGGCAAACGCGCAGACACCAAAGCAAGCATCGCCCAAGCAGCACGCGCCTAAAAGCCCCTCTTCAGTTTCAAAGCAGGGGCGCGTCCGTGGTTATCACATTGCAGCAAGACCATACAGCCGGTGCGCCCCTGTTTTGAAATGCTACCTGCGTACATGAATAATCCCCAGATGGGGATTATTGTCTAAAACACCCCGATGTGCCAAACTGCTCTTATATGTATAAAGATGGCATAAAGGTTATCTGCCCTAGACAGATAACCGGATGTCTAAGGGAGTCCACGTGGCACACAACAAACTGGAGGCAAACCTCCAAGACCAGCACGGACAGAGCGGGCATGGAGCCATTCCCCTTTCTGCTGGTATGTTGCTCGTAACGCTCGGCGTCGTCTATGGCGACATCGGCACGAGCCCTATGTACACCATGAAATCAATCGTCGCCAACAACGGCGGCATCGGTACCGTCAGCGAGGACATGATCCTGGGCGCGCTTTCGCTCGTCATCTGGACCATGACGCTCGTAACCACGGTCAAGTACGTGCTAATCGCCATGAGGGCCGACAACCACAACGAGGGCGGTATCTTCGCCCTGTTCAGTCTCGTGCGCAAAGTGGCGCCGTGGCTGATCCTTCCCGCCATGATCGGCGGTGCGGCGCTGCTTGCCGACGGCATCCTCACCCCCGCCGTCACGGTCACCACAGCCATCGAGGGTCTGCGCACCATCGAGTGGGGCCACGCGCTATTGGGCGACGGCCAGACCAACGTCATCATTATTACCATCATCATTATCTGCGGCCTATTTGCCATGCAGCGCGCCGGCACCTCGTCAATCGGCAAGCTCTTCGGCCCGCTCATGACGCTATGGTTCCTGTTCCTGGCGGGCGCCGGCCTGTTCAACATGCTCGGCAACCTGTCCATCTTGCGCGCACTCAACCCCATCCGCGGCATCATGTTCCTGTTCTCGCCCATCAACCACTCGGGCATCATGGTGCTCGGCTTCGTCTTCCTGTCGACGACCGGCGCCGAGGCGCTCTATTCGGACATGGGTCACGTGGGCAAGGCTAACATTTACGCATCCTGGCCGTTCGTAAAGGCGGCCCTCATCCTTAACTATCTGGGTCAGGGCGCTTGGCTGCTCGCCAACAACTCCAATCCCCAGATGCTCGCGATGGACATCGTCAACCCGTTCTACATGATGCTTCCCGAGCCCCTGCGCCCCTTTGCCATCGTGCTATCGGCCGTAGCGGCCATCATCGCCTCGCAGGCGCTTATCACCGGCTCGTTCTCGCTGGTATCCGAGGCCACGCGTCTCAACCTTATGCCGCATCTGCGCATCCACTACCCCAGCGACACCAAGGGCCAGCTCTATATTCCGCTCGTCAACAACATCATGTGGGTCGGCTGTATCTTCATCGTGCTGCTGTTCCAAAACTCCGAGCGCATGGAGAGCGCCTACGGCCTCGCCATCACCGTGACTATGCTCATGACCACGACGCTTTTGACGAGCTATATCGCCGGCATCCTCAAGCACAAGCTGGGCGCCTGCGTCTTTGCCCTGCTTTTTGGCGCCATCGAGCTCTGCTTCTTTGCCTCGTGCCTCACCATGTTCTTTGACGGCGGCTATGTGATGATCTTCCTGGCCTCGCTGCTGTTTGGCCTTATGTACGTGTGGCGCCGCGGCACCGCCATCGAGCGCACGCAGACGATCCTGCTGCCCGTCTCCAAGTACATCGATCAGCTCAACCGCCTGCGCAACGACGAGACCTACCCCGTGCTCGCCGACAATCTGGTGTTCCTCACCAACAGCCCCGACCCGCTCACGCTCGACCGCGACGTGCTCTATTCCATCCTGGACAAGCACCCCAAGCGCGCCAAGGCATATTGGTTCATCAACGTGCACGTTACCGACGAGCCCTATACGCACGAGTATTCCGTCGAGACCTTTGGCACGGACTTTTTGTTCCGCGTGCGCCTGGACCTGGGCTTTAAGGTCAACCAGCGCATCAACGCCTATCTGCGTCAGATCGTTGGCGACTTGATGACATCGGGTGAGCTGCCACCGCAGCATCACACCTACTCCATCTACGAGACACGCGGCAACGTGGGCGACTTCCGTTTTTGCATGCTGCGCAAGATGCTTGCCCCCGAAACGGACATCAACCGCAACGACCACCGCGTGATGGCCATCAAGTACGCCGTCCGCCGCGCCTGCGGAAGCCCGGCACGCTGGTACGGTCTTGAGAACTCGGCGATCATCATCGAGTACGTGCCTCTCTTTGCCCGCATGCGTCCGGCGGTCAAACTCGTACGCACCCATGTGCCGCTCGAGGTCCAGATCGAAGAAGCCGAGGAAATGGAAGTCGATATCTTCTCGGACGACCTGGTCAACGGCAACGAGGCCGGTAGGGACATGAACGTCGATCCCACCGAATTGCTCGAGAGCGTCGCCGATACGCCCGAACAGCAACTGCTCGACGGCCTCGAGAGCGCCCAGCTCAACGACGCCAACTTCTAGCGACGTCGCGCATCAACGACAGCGCCCCTGCACCTCACAGGAGATGCAGGGGCGCTTTGCATTTCAGTAAAGCCCTCGGCTACGAACGACGCGGCTCGGGAACCACAAGCCTATCGGGGCTCGCGCCCTCGGCATCCATCAGGCTCACGTAGCGAATCGACGGATCCTCATACATCGCGTAGTAATAATTGCCCGTGCGCGCGCTAAAGCATCCGGTATAGATAGTCTTCTCGAACTTGCCATCGCCCATCCTGGACGCCCCCTCAATCATCACCACGCCCTCGAGTGAACGGAACATGCGGACGACGTTTTCGGTCTCGCTGTCTTTTTGCGGGTAATTGGCGTTGAGGTACGCTGCCTTTACAAAACGGCTCGGCGAATAGCAGTCGCCGGGAATGCCGCGCATGCCGGCACCGGCTCCATAGGGCTTAAGCTCGGCGCCACGCCACGTCGCCGTCTGCGGAAAATCGCTTGTGGCGGTGATATAAGTGCGTAGGTTTTCCATATGCCACGGGAAGGTGGGCTGATTGGCAAGGGTGTCGACCGGATCGTCGTATACATGCAGGCCGTCAGCCATCATCTCGACCACGATGCTACGCTGGCTGTCGCCGATAATCCAATGGAGCAGCGACACACCCAGCCCCTCTCCGGCAGATTTGGCGACAATCACCGTGTCGCGCAGCGCGGCCTCGACCTCATCGACCGTCGAGAACGTCGCTGCCACCCACAGGGGAAACTCATAGGCCGCGATATTGGTCTTGCCGTCGACAGGGTCCTCGGCATACTCGGCATAACCCGGGAAATTGAGACCCGCCACGGCGAGGCCCGCATCGTTGCCGCAATCGAAGAACATAGGGTAGTTCTTGTAATCGATGCACATACCGATCACCGCGTGTGCCGCTGTCGTGTCGTCGATAAACGAATACGGAATGTGAAACCCGCGCGGCATCACGCGAACCTGTTGGCCGTAGTCAAAGCTCCAGTCGAGGTTGCGGCCCAGATACATGTTGCCGGAATTATCGGTAAATCGAATGCTCGTACACATAGCGCCTCCTAGCTTTACGTTCTTGCTAAGTTCATTGTCACCAAACAAAAAGGCGCTAAACACAAAAGCCCGGACATGACAACAATGTCACGCCCGGACCAAAAACGACGAAGTGCGGTGCTGTGGTCGCCCTAGACAAGCTTGCCAAGACAGTGATCGATCATATGCTGGATCATCTGCGCCTCGAAGCCCACAAAGTCCTGCTTGCGCTCGCGCATCTTGCCGTCGACGATCTGGTCAAAGGCAACCTTGCACTTGATATAGCGCGTGGACTTGGTGACCTCCTCGTGCGTCAGGCAGCTCTCCTCCATCTTGCTGGCGCCCAGGCCAAACACCAGACGGGGGTTGTAGAGCACGTGGGGCTCGCCGGCGTCGTCCAGGTAGACGCAGACCTTCTTGGTAACGCCAATCTGGTTAGCGGCAAGGCAGCCGGCATCGTCGAGCGACTTGATGGTATCGATCAGGTCCTGAGCAACCGACTCGTCCTCGACGGTCGCAACCTCGCAACGCTGGGACAGGATAGCCTCATCGTGGCAAAGCTCTTTAATCATACGTTCCTCCATAGGGGTCGTTGTAACCGCTTAAGTATACGGTACCCACACATTTTCATGCGATAAATACCGTCCGTCTGTTACAAAGCGCCGAACATCAACATGCGAGGAACAGCAAGGTTGTAAAGACGATATAGTAAGTGAGTTCGTGTCAATCGGCCTAAACTCGGGGCCGAACAAGGAAAGGGTATGCATGGACGAACTTTTTCACGTCAGTGAGCGCAAGTCCACAATCGGGACCGAACTTCGCGCTGGACTGACAACATTCCTGGCGATGGCCTACATCATCGCCGTCAACCCCGCAGTGCTCTCGGGCGCTGGCATCGATGCGGGAGCGCTCGCCTGCGCCACCTGCCTGGGCGCCGGCATCATGACCATCTGCATGGGCATCTTCGCCAACCGCCCGCTCGCCTGCGCGTCGGGTCTGGGCATCAACGCCATGATCGCGGGCATCGCCACCACCATGTGCGGCGGCGACTGGCACGTGGCCATGAGCGTTATCTTCCTCGAGGGTATCGTCATCTTGCTGCTCGTCCTGTGCGGCCTGCGCGAGGCCATCATGGACGCCATCCCCGTGGTCCTGCGCCACGCCATCTCGGTGGGTCTGGGCCTGTTTATCGCCATGATCGGCCTGTGCGACGCCGGCATCATCACCGCTGGCGCCGGTACGCTCGTCGGCCTGGGCGACATCGCCTCCCCCACCTTTATCGTCGGCATCATCTCCATCGTCGTGACGGTTGCCCTGGCTTCCCGCAACGTGCCGGGCTCGCTGCTCATCGGCATCATCGTCGCCGTTATCGCCGGAATCCCGCTGGGCGTCACCCATGCGCCCGAGGGCCTCATCGCACCGCTCGACTTCTCGACCTTCGGCGCCCCGTTTGCCAGCACTGCCGACGGCAACCTTGCCATCGTGAAGGTCCTGACCGACCCGATGCTGCTCGTCGTTGCCTTCTCGCTGCTCATGAGCGACTTCTTCGACACCATGGGCACCGCGATGGCCGTCGCCAAGCAGGGCGAGTTCTTGACCGAGGACGGCAATGTCGAGGACATCCGTCCCATCCTGGTCGTCGACTCCGTGGCCGCTGCTGCCGGTGGCTTTATGGGCGTCTCCTCCATCACTACCTTCGTCGAGTCCACCTCTGGCGCTGCCGACGGTGGTCGCACGGGCCTCACCTCCGTCACCACCGGCGTGCTGTTCATTCTCGCCGCGTTCTTCTCCCCCATCGTCACCATCGTTTCCAGTGCCGCCACCTGCGGTGCTCTGGTCTACGTCGGCTACCTCATGATGAGCGAGGCCTCCGAGATCGACTGGTCCGACGTGTCGCAGGGCTTCCCGGCGTTCATGATTGTCGCCGGCGTGCCCTTCACCTACTCCATCTCCTCCGGCATTGGCCTGGGCTTTATCGCCTACGTGATCGTCGCGCTCTTTAAGGGCGAGGCCTCCAAGATCAAGCCGCTCATGTGGATCGCAGCCCTTGCCTTCCTCGTCTACTTCTTCGTAGCGTAGGCGCAAGATTCGCAATACCAAACAGCAAAGCGCGGAGTCGCATCGAGCGGCTCCGCGCTTTGCTTTTAAAGCCAGGCACCACACGGACGCGCGATGTATTGCTTCGCAAGTTTTGGACGTTTTGCTCTCCAAACGGCACTACCGACGGCTACATCCTGCAGATATGCTGGATATAACCGCATAGGCCCTATGAGGATGGGAGTAACCATGGCCGCCTTGTTCACGACCCCCAAGCGCAATGACAAAACCTCTGGAGCCCATTTTGTCGAGCCCGACGTGCGCCGTCGCACGCTGCTCGCACACGGCAGCTGGCGCCGCGTGACACGCCGCATCGTTGTAGGCGCCGTATGCGCGCTTACGGTAAGCTCGCTGCTCATGCCGAGCATCTCGCTCGCAGCCGAGTGGGTCAACGTCGGCGGCACTCAGTACAACACTGCAGCAGGCGACGAGGCCGGCACCTGGGCCTGGGACGGCGCCGACGACATGAAGCTCAACGGCTATAACGGCGGTGCGATCCAGGCTGCGGGCAAGCTCAACATTGCCTACGAGGGCAAGAACACCGTGAAAACCGAGCCCGATTACACCGGAGCCGCCATCAAGGCGCAGGATGGCACTAGCCAGAAAGCAGAGTTGAACATAACGAGCTCGAATAGCACGGATGAGCTCAATGTGACAGCTGAGGCCGATGCAATTAAATCCACAGGCGACCTCTCCATTTCTGGCCCAGGCACTGTGAACACCACAAGCACTACTTCCGACGGAATTGAGGCAAAGGGCGATCTCTCTATCACGGGCTCGGGCACCGTGAATGCAACGGGCGGTACCGAAGGCATCCAATCCAAGGGCAAGACCACCATCGATTCCTCTGGCACAGTGATCGCTAAAGGAAGCGAAGGTTACGGCATCGCCGCGGGCAGTGACCTGATCATCAAAGGCGGTGGCAAGGTAGAAGCAAGCTCGATAGAAGAAGCGGCGATTTGGGCTGACGGCAACATCGACATCTCGGGCGGCAGCCAGGTCGAGGCAAGCTCCCAGGGAGATCTTGCCGTCGACGCTGAGGGTAGTCTCGCGGTCACGAACGCCTCCCTTGACGCAAGCGGTGTTGAATATGGTGTCTATGCCTACAAGGGCGTTACGCTCGATCACGCGACCGTGACGGTCCGCACAAGCGCGAGCGGCGGCCAGGCCATCGCCCTCATCACTGACGGGGACGACATCGTCATCAAGAATGGTTCCATCGTGGACGCGTTCGCAGAAGGCAAATTCTCGGTTGCAATCTCTACCAGAAACCACCAGCCAAACGTCGCTGGCGGCCACATCTACATCAGCGACTCCGTTGTTAAGGCTATAGCCCGCTATGTCGAGACCGGTGGCGATGGCCCCGATCACTACAGCAACGACCAAAGCGGCGAGGTCATCCCTGAGCCTAGGGGTCTGAACATCGGTATCTTCGCCCAGACCTACGAGGGCATCACGCCCGCGAGTATCTCGATCGTCCGCAGCAAGCTCACGGCCGAGGGAGACACGGCGGCAATCTTCGCTCTTGCCATAAGCGAGGATGGCAAGGCGATCGGCACCATCGAGATCGAAGGCGCTCCCATCCAGACGCCCGCAGGCGGCAAGATCATTAACTATCGCTACGAAGAAGAGTGCGGCCCCAGCATCTCCTACGAGGCAGGTCAAACCATCGGCACGGGCGACGCCACGATCGACTCCCCCTATGACGCCGCTGTCGCCAAGCGCACGGTCACCGTGCCTCCCGAGGAGATCAAACCCGAGGAAAAGTCCGGCGAGACCAAGCCCGAGGGTTCCAAGTCCGAGGTCACGAAGACAACCAAGACCGTTGCAGTTGCAGCCACGGGAGCCAAGATCGCCGGCAAACTCGCAGCAACCGGCGACGCCTCGAGCACAGCCATCGTGGCAGCCGCCCTTGCGGGAACAGCCGCCATCGCCGCGGGCGCCGTGGTGAGCCGCAAGCGCTCGTAAACACTTTTTCGCACAGGACGGGTGGATCGCAGCCCTTGCCTTCCTCGTCTACTTCTTCGTAGCGTAAGGGCAAGGCTGCAAAAGCTGAACAATAAAGCGCGGAGTCGCCATGCGGCCCCGCGCTTTTCTTTTAGCGCCGGTCCCTGCGCCGACGTGCGGCCTATTTCTCCCCCATTTTGGCCATTTTGCCCTCCAAACGGCACTACCGCCGGCAACATCCAGCAGATACGCTGAATCTAGTCGTACAGGTCCTATGAGAACGGGAGCAGCCATGGCAGCCTTGTTCACGACCCCCAAACGCAATGACACTACCGCCGGAACCCATGTTGCCGAACCCGACGTTCGCCGTCGCATAGGACTCGCGCACGGCAGCTGGCGCCGCGTGACGCGCCGCATCGTCGCGGGCGCCGTGTGCGCGCTCACGGTGAGCTCGCTGCTCATGCCGAGCGTCTCGCTCGCAGCGGAATGGGTCAAGGTCGGCGGCAACAAGTACAACACCGCGGCGAGCGACGAGGCCGGTACCTGGTCGTGGGACGGCGCCGACGACTTGAAGCTCAACAACTATAACGGCGGCGAGATCCAGGCCGCAGGCAAGCTCAACGTGAATTACTCGGGAAACAACATCGTCACTGCCGACTGGATCGAAGGCATCAAGGCTTCTCATGGCACTAACGAGAATGCCGAGCTCAATATCCAAGGCGACGCGGGCAGCACGCTCAGCGTGACATCTACTGAGGACGCTATCCTCTCCACGGGTAATATCAACATCGACGGAGCCGGATCCGTCAACGCCACGAGCACTGGGTTTGATGCCATCAATGCCGGGGGTGATCTCGCTATCAAAGGTTCGGGCAACGTCAACGCCACGGGTGCATCGGATGGCATCAGGGCAAACGGCAATATCACGATTGACGACAGCGGAGCCGTCACCGCCAGGGCTACCGAGGACAAGGGTATTGGAACCGACAAGGACCTCACCATCAAGGGTGGCGGGACGGTCGAGGCAAGCTCAGCCGATGGTGAGGCCCTTTGGAGCGGCGGCAATATCAACATCTCGGACGGCAGCCAGGTCAAGGCAAACGCCGAGGGATATCTTGCCGTCGACACTGAGGGCAGTCTCGCGGTCACGAACGCCTCCCTTGACGCAAGCGGTGTTGAATATGGCGTCTATGCCCACAAGGGCATCACACTCGATCATGCAAACGTGACAGTCCGCGCAAGTAAAGGCAGATACGGTAGCGCCATTGCCCTCTTCACCTACCAAGACGATATCGTCGTCAAGAACGGCTCCACCGTGGACGCGTTTGCGGAAGGCGAGGTTTCGGCTGCATTCTCCACCAGAAACGATCCACCCAACGAGGAGGGTGGCCACATCTACATCAGCGACTCCGTTGTCAAGGCCATAGCCCGCTATGTCGAGAACGGCGACGGCCCCATCCCCTACAGCGAAAACCAAGATGGCGAGACGAGCCCCGAGCCCCAAGGCGAGAACTTCGGCATCATCGCCCAGACCAGCGAGGGCGTCACACCCGCAGTCATCTCGATCATCCGCAGCAAGGTAACGGCCGAAGGAGATACAGCGGCAATCTTTGCCCGTGCCGTGAGCGCTGACGGCAAGGCAATCGGCACCATCAAGATTGAGAACGCCGCCATCCAGACGCCCGAAGGCGGCAAGGTCATTGACTATCGCAAGCTCCGTGACGGCATCTACGAGGCAGGCCAAGCCATCGGCACGGGCGACGCCACGGTCGACTCCCTCTATATCAAAGCAGTCGCCAAAAGCACGACCATCGCACCTCCCGAGGTAGCCAAGCCGGAAGACCCCAAGCCCGACGAGACCAAGCCCGCGGAGTCCAAGCAGGACCCCAAGCCCGAGGGCGCAAAGACGACCAAGACCGTTGCGGTTGCAACCACGAAGGCCAAGGCCACCGGCGTGCTCGCAGCGACCGGCGACACCTCGGGTGCGGCCATCGTGGCGGCCGCCCTTGCGGGAACAGCCGCTATCGCCGCAGGCACCATGGCGAGCCGTAAGCGCTCTTAGACGCCTCTGCGCACATGGCAGCTCCCGCGAAGGCCCTGAGCCCCAGCACCGTTTAACAACGCCACCGCCGAGCTCCCCTCCGGCGGTGGCGTTTTCCATATGCGTCCGCAGGGTATGCACGAGATTGTCTTTGGTCTAGCCCAACCTGAACGAGCCGGCGTGCGACAATGGGGGCCGTCGATATCACAACGCCGAGAGAAGCCCGTCATGGAAGCGCATCAAAAGCAGATAACCGTTCATGCACAGCATGCCGAAAGCGCACCCGTCATCTACCTTCCCGTGGTTATGGGCGACGGTAGTGATGTTTATGATCGCTGCCGAGAGCTCGACTGTCCGCCATTCACCCTTGTCGCCATTGGCGGGCTCGATTGGAATCGCGAGCTGAGCCCCTGGGGATGCGACGGAACCGTGCGCGATGCCGAGCCCTTTGGCGGTCAGGCTTCCGGTTTTCTTGATGAGCTGTTGAACTGGATAATCCCAGAGGCCGAGTCGTCGCTTCCTCAGCCGCCCACCTGGCGCGGCATTGCCGGCTACTCGCTCGCGGGCCTCTTCGCGCTCTGGTCCCTCTGGCAAACCGACGCCTTTAGCCGCGCCGCAAGCGCATCGGGGTCGTTGTGGTTTCCCGACTTTGTCGATCGCGCCAGCACGGCCCCTTTTGCCGGCAACCCGCAGGCCGTCTATCTGTCACTCGGCAAAAAGGAAACCAAGACGCCCAACCGCATGATGCGGCACGTACTTGACGACACGCGCGCCATGGAAAAACTGCTCGTCGAACGTGGTATTCCCACGACGCTGGAGCTCAACCCCGGCAACCACTTTGCCCAAACCGATCTGCGCATGGCACGTGGCATCCACTGGATATTGACGCATTAAAAAAGGCGCCCGCGCGTACGCATGGGCGCCATTTTTTTGATTTAGCTGAACACAACTACTACTCGACAGTCTCCTCAAGCTCAGAAACGTCGAACTCAAAGTCATTACCCGGCAGGATGGCGTTGAGCACGATGCCCACCAGCGAGCCCACAGCAAGGCCGGAAAGCGAAATCGTCACGCCGCCCAGCTCCAACACGATGGCGCCGGCGGTGCTGTACGCGATGCCGAGCGAAAGCACGAGTACCAGTGCAGCCACCAGCACGTTGCGGTTGTTCTGGAAATCGACCTGGTTCTCGATGAGGTTACGCACACCTACCGCACTGATCATGCCATAGAGCACGAGCGACACGCCGCCGATTACACACGCCGGCATGGCCGCAATGACGGCCGCGAACTTGGGGCAGAACGAAAGCACGATGGCGCAGCACGCGGCAATGCGAATCACGCGCGGGTCAAACACGCGCGTCAGGGCAAGCACGCCAGTGTTCTCACCATACGTGGTGTTGGCCGGAGCGCCAAAGAGCGAAGCCAGAATCGTGGCAAGGCCGTCGCCGAGCAGCGTGCGATGCAGGCCGGGATCGGCGATGTAGTTACGCTCGCAAGTGGAGCCGATAGCCGAGATATCACCGATATGCTCGATCATGGTCGCAAAGGCCAGCGGCATAATGGTGATGATGGCCGTCGTGGCAAGACCGCTATCGAACTGCGGGCCAAAGAGCGCAAACACGGTGTTGTCCCACATGATGGGCAGACCGACCCACGGAGCGGCGGCAACGCCCGAAAAATCGACCTCGCCGAGCGCAGCGGCAACGGCATAGCTCACCACAACACCCAGCAAGATCGGCACGATCTTGACCATGCCGCGGCCCCAAATGTTGCAGATGATGATCACTGCCACAGCGACAACGGCAACAAGCCAATTGGTCTGGCAGTTGGCGATGGCAGAGCTTGCCAAGATCAGGCCGATGGAAATGACGATGGGGCCGGTCACCACCGGCGGGAAGAAGCGCATGACGCGCTTGGCGCCAAACGCGCGGAACAGAGCCGCAAGCACCGGATAGAGCAGGCCGGCACAAGCTACGCCCAGGCAGGCGTAGGGCAAAAGCTCGGCCTCGCCGTTGGGCGCAATCGCGGCATAACCGGCAATAAAGGCAAACGATGAGCCCAAAAATGCCGGCACCTTACCGCGCGACAGGAAGTGGAACAGCAGCGTGCCCAAGCCGGCAAACAAAAGCGTTGCCGACACCGAGAGGCCGGTGAGCACGGGCACCAGCACCGTGGCGCCAAACATGGCAAACAGATGCTGCAGGCCGAGCAAAAACATGCGCGGACGGCCGAGCGACGATGCGTCGTAGATGGCATCGGTGACGGCGGGCGTCGAAGACTGGGACATGGATGTCCTTTCGAATGGAAGGGCGATCGGGCATATCGGATAACCTGCCCGAACGATACGATCCGAACCATTGTACGCGAT
>ERZ833608.1912-NODE-1912-length-12222-cov-4.107586_pt1 | contig 12222 bp, 10 predicted proteins | sample MGYA00519694_ERZ833608 | MGnify/ENA primary metagenome ERZ833608 (study PRJEB31850, sample SAMEA3708742) | human gut metagenome | biome: human gut; feature: human-associated habitat; material: faeces | place: China | collected 2014 ... | reverse complement strand
AAATGTTAGTAATGATGATAAACGTATTGAAGCAGTAAGAGAGTGTGCTAATGAGAAAAAATATTCAGTACTTATGTCCTTATATAAAAAAGAGAAACCAGAGTATTTGAGACTCGCTCTTGATTCAATGTTGAATCAAACAGTTGTACCAGATGAAATTGTTTTAGTTGAAGATGGTCCTTTAACAGATGAACTATATAATGTATTAGATGATTATCCAATGCTAAAGAGAATTAAGAATGAAACAAACTTAGGTCTTGGTTTAGCATTAAATGTAGGTCTAAAAGAATGTAGAAATGAGTTAGTAGCACGTATGGATACAGATGATTGTTCTAAACCAGAACGTTGTGAAAAACAGTTGGGAAGATTCTTAGAAAAGCCATATTTAGCTATTGTTGGATCTCATATTGATGAATTTATTGGTGATCCTTCAAATGTTATTTCACAGAGAATTGTTCCTGTGACTTCAGAAGAAATCTATGAATTTGCAAAGAAGCGTTCAGCATTTAATCATCCTGCTGTTATGTATAGTAAAACATCAGTATTAGAAAACAATGGATATGCTAATTTAAAGAGAAATCAGGATGTAGATCTTTTTGGAAGAATGCAGTTTAAAGGATATAAAGCAGAGAATATTGACGAAGCTCTTTTATGGTTTAGAAGTTCAGACGAATTAGCAAAAAGACGTAAAAGTTGGCAAAACACTTGGAGTTATATTGCTACAATTCGTAAGTTTTGGAAGATGGGTTATAGTTCATTTTTTGATTATGCAATGGTTGGTATTGCACAGACTGGAATGTATTTGATGCCTGTAAAGATGCAAAATTTTGTCTATAAGAAATTCTTACGAAAGCAATAAATAGTGGGGGATAAATAGAAATGAGTTTAGAACAGAAAATAAATTATCAACTAAATAAATGTCCACAAGTGAAAAAAGTAATCAAAAGGGTATATCAGACAGGTATGTATGCTATATCAAAGAAAATCAAATCCGAGGGAGATATAATTCGAGTTTCACCAGATGATAGAAATCATGAATATTTCTTTGGATATTATGATAAATCACCTTGGGATGCTTCTGATAGATATATGCTTTGTATGAAAGCTAATAATACTTGGTCAGATGTATCACCACGAGAAAAGGCTGATATCCTTCTTATTGATACACAAAAGCCTGAATCAGATTCTACGAGAGTTAAAAAAATAGCTGAAACAGCTGCTTGGAATGTTCAACAGTCTTGTATGCTTCAATGGTTAGGACCAGACTATAAAGATAGAATTTTATACAATGATTACAGAAATGGTCAATATGTTTCTGTAATATTAACTCTTTCAACTATGAAAGAAAAAATCATATCAGCACCAGTATACAGTGTTAGTGCTGATGGTAAATTTGCATTAACTTTAGATTTTAGTCGTTTATACGAGCTTCGTCCTGGTTATGGTTATTATAATGTTCCTGAAAAAACAAAAGGGATTGCACTTCCTGATTCTACAGCAATCTGGAAAGTAAACCTAGAGACAGGAGAAGTAACAGACCTTTTAAAATATACTGACTTTGCTAATTTTCAACCAAGAGATGAAATGAAAGAACCTGATTCGGTACATAAAGTTAATCATATTATGCTTAGTCCTAATGGAAAACGATTCATGGTATTATATCGCTGGTTTAATGGGCATAGGAAGTATACAAGATTAATTACTTGTAATGTGGATGGAACAGATATGTATGTACTTTCTGATGATGATATGGTAAGTCATTGTTATTGGAAAAATGATTCTTACATCTTAGCTTTTGAGAATAAAAAGCATAGTGGACCTGGTTATTATTTAATGGAAGATAAAACACAGAATTATAGTCATTGCTGGCCACAATTTTCTAATGATGGACATCCAAGTTATAGTCCAAACAGAAGATTTATCGTGACAGATTCGTATCCAGATAGAGCTAGAATTGCAAGTATTAACTTAATGGATGGTGATGAGCATAAGAAAGAAAATACTACTATTGCTAGAGTATTTGCACCATTCAAATATGATAACGATACTAGATGTGACCTTCATCCTAGATGGAATCATGCCGGAGACAAAATTTGTTTTGACAGTGTCTTTGAAGGACATAGAGGATTATACGTAGTGAACATGAATATAGAAAAAAACAATAGTGAATCTAATAAGAAAATTAATATAGCATTTTTAGTGACTGCTTGTAAAAAATCAGGTCCTATTGAACAGATGTTAAGTATTTTTACTTATATGGATAGGGACATATTTAATCCTATCTTAGTGACTCTCTATGATGAACCAACTGATGGTACAAGTCAATTACAACGTTATTTGGATATTGGTGTCAAACATGTTCAGGTTCCTTTAGGAAAGAAAGATATATTGCTTGGTAATACAAAAGTATTAAAAAATAAATTAGATGAATTAAATGTTGATATTGTGCATGCCTTAGGTGTGTTTCCTGATTATGCACTCAGTAAAATGAAATATCCAGGTCATGTAACTACACTAAGAAACTTTATCTATGAGGATTATCCAGTAAAATTTGGTAAAGCCGTAGGTATGATTATGGCTAAAATGCATTTATATGCTATGAAACATACTGATCAGACATGGACATGCTCAGCTAGTCTTGCAAGAAAATATAAGAAGGAATTAAATTTAGAATTTCCTTATATTCAGAATGGTGTCAATGTTTCTAATTTTACTCGTCCTAAAAATGGTCAAAAAGAAGTGATGAGAAATAAATTAAACTTACCTATTGATAAGAAAATCTATGTTTATGCAGGTCAGTTTGTTGCACGAAAAGATCAGAAATTTTTGCTTGAATTGTTTGCTGAAGAGAATTCATTAAATGATTATGTATTATTACTTCTTGGTAATGGTGCAGATTTTTCATCTTTAAAAGAGAAGTATGGAGATATGAGTAATATTATAATGCCAGGAAGCGTTAATAATGTTAATGAATATCTACAGGCTTCTGATGTTTATATTGCTTCAAGTAAATCTGAAGGATTACCTAATGGAGTGTTAGAAGCTATGGCTGTAGGGTTACCTGTCATTCTATCAAATATTGAACAGCATAAAGAAGTTTATGATGAAAATCCAAAAATTGGTGCACTTTATCAAATAGGTGATAAAGAAGATTGTTTAAAGAAAATATTAGAATTAGATGAAAGCAAACAGTCTATTTGTAGTGATGAAGCATATAAGTGTGCTCATGAACAGTTTAGTGCTGAAAGAATGAGTAAACAATATCAAAAAGAATATATTAGATTGTATAAGGAAAAAAGTAAATCAATAAGAGAATAAAGAAAATTTTAAACAATCCGCGCTTGTAGACAAATACGAAGCTAAGAAACTTGTCGCTACGTCTATTGGTGAAAGTCACATTATTCCAACATTAGGTGTATGGAATAAATTTGAAGATATTGATTTTACAACATTACCAAATCAATTTGTCTCAAAATGTACACATGATAGTGGTGGATTGGTTATTTGTAGAGATGAAGAAAATTTTGATATCGAAAAGGCTAAAAAGAAAATTAATAAATGTTTAAGGCATAACTACTATTATGGTCAAAAAGAATGGGCGTATAAGGATATTAAACCACGTATTATAGCTGAACAATATATGGAAGATGATACGGCTAAAAAATTGGGAAGTTTGGGTCTGACTGATTACAAAATCTTTTGTTTTAATGGTGAGCCTAAATTTGGTTATGTTTCTTGTTGTTTAGAAAACCATGATACTGCACAAATTGGTTTTTTTGACAATGGATTGGCAATTTGCTGAGTTTAAAAGAAAAGACTACAAAGAATTAACAAGATTACCAGAAAAACCTAAAAAATTTGATGAAATGGTTGAATATACAAGAAAGTTCTATTAATGAAAAGTTTGTCATAATAGATTTTTATGAGATAAATTCTACTGTGTGCTTTAGTGAAGTAACATATTATCCTTGTAGTGGATTTTTACCTTTTGATCTGATTAAATGGGACAAAAAAATGACGAAATGATAAAGTTATAATTTGATATTAAAGAATTCATTTGAAGTGATAGATTTATTGGAAGGAGAAAGTAAATATGAATATTCTGTATGTGAGATTTGAGGATTTTCCATATGGTTCTGCGTCGTCTTTCCGCGCATTTACATTAGCGAAATTAATGGCTGAAGCAGGCAACTGTGTGACTATTTTAGCTCCGAATATTAATTTTTTAGAAAATGAAATAGATGAGGATGGTATTTATAAAGTGATGCCATCAATTAGAGCTGTTAGTTTTAATGAAATAGGCGGAAGTGTAGAAAAGAGTCTGTCAATTCTATTAGAACATGATGAATATGATATTTTTATGAGACCTACATCTATCAAAAATTTCAATTCTACTTTAAAAATCGTGAAGAAATATGATATTCCAATCATAATGGATTCAGTTGAGTGGTATGATTCATCCAATTGGAGATTGAAGTATTTAGATCCTAGATATTACATATTTCAGTATATGTGGCGTTATAAGTTTACGAAATGTAATGGAATAATTGCAATATCAAGATTGATAGAAAATCATTACAAAAAATCTTTATCTAATGTGGTTCGAATTCCTACTATTACAGATGTAAAAAATACTAAATATAGAACAGAAATTAAAGATGATAGAGTGACCTTTATTTTTTCTGGAAAACTAGATGAAGGAAAAGATAATTTAGATACTTTTATAGAAGCACTAGATAGAGTTGATCATTCAGGTGATAGAACTCAATTAAACATTTATGGTCCTAGTAGAGATGAAGTAAAAAAACATTTAGGAGAGAAAGCATTTTTACTAGATGAACATAAGAATATTGTCATTTATGGAAGAGTACCACAGCAAGAAGCACAACTAGCATGTTTAAACAGTGATTTTAGTGTGTTTTTTAGACTGAATAGAAGGTCAGCTAATGCTGGTTTTCCTACTAAACTAGGTGAATGCATGACTTTTGGAACACCTGTTATCTGTAATGATACAGGAGATATTTCATTGGTTGTTAATAATAAAGAGAATGGATTTCTTCTAAAATCCAAATCAGTTGATGAAATCTCAGAGACGTTGGAGTACTTGTTAAAGATGACAAAAGAAGAAAGAAAAGAGATGCGTAAAAAAGCTAGATTAAGTGCTGAGTCATTTTTTGATTACCGAAATTATACTGAAAAAATAAAAAGTATTTTTGAAAATTCAAAAGAAAGGAATTAAAACTATGGAATATTTTGATATACCTGTATGTCTATTTATGTTTCAACGTAAAGACACGGTGTTACGCATAATAGAAAGAATCTCTCATGTAAAACCTAAAAAGATGTATTTAATATCTGATCAGGGAAGAAATGAAGATGAAAAACAGAGAGTTAAAGAATGTAGAGAAGCTGTTGAAAATGCTATTAATTGGGAATGCGAAGTTATCAAAGATTATGCTTCTGAAAATAGAGGTGTATTTGGGAATATAGGAATGGGTGCTATGAGAGTTTTCCAGCATGAAGAAACTGCTATATTCCTTGAAGATGATAATTTACCTGAAGTTACATTCTTTCCATACTGCAAAGAAATGCTAGAAAGATATAAAGAAAATGATCGTATTGTCTGGGTATGTGGAACAAATTATCTTGCTGATTACTCTAATGATACAAATGATAGTTATATGTTTACACAACATCTTCTTCCTTGTGGTTGGGCATCATGGAAGAAAAAATTCGAAAAATATTATGACGCATATTTTTCAAATTTTAATAATAGTGTTATAGCTAGAATGAAGCCTGGATATAGAAATAACCCATTATATAAACAACAAATTGAAGTTATTCAAAGAGAACGTGACAGAATGAAAAATGGTAAACCTTTTAGATCGTGGGATTATCAGATGTGTTTTTCAATTAGAGCCAATGATTTGCTTGGTATATCACCTGCTAAAAATCAAATTAAGAACATAGGTGTGGATGCTTTTTCAGAACATGGAGGAGTAACTTTTGCAGATAAGATGACTAAAAGATTTTGTGGGATGGATTCACATCCTTTAGAGTTTCCTTTAAAGCATCCTTCAACCATTTTGATTGACCCAGTATATGAAGCTAAAATTGGAAATATTATACTCTATCCATTAGATTGGAGAATTCGTAAACCATTTGGAAAGCTTAAAAGGAAAATATTAGGACAAAAATTAGATTAATAATTGGAATAGGGTGATAAGTTAATGTTAAGAAAAACTATAACTATAAGAAAAAATCGTACTACAATCTCTCTTATTCTAGTAATTATGGGGATTACTTTGATACTAGCTACAGAATTAATAAGATACGTAGGATTATCTAATATATCCATATTAACTGGTTTACAAAAAACTTTTGTCTATGCACTAATTCTTATTGGATTTTTGCTTGCCTGTAGTAAAAAGCATTTCAAAATGGAAAAAAGTGGTAGTTATCTTCTATTCTTTTCTTTAATTACAATAATCTCAACATTCTTCGGTGTTAAACCAGATATTTTATTTTCAAGACAGGCTATTCATCTTATGTTATTTGTTTCAGTTTTCTGGACTATGTATATTGCGACAGAACAATTTGGAAAATCAGGTAGTGTAGGTTTACTTAAATTCAGTTATATTTTTATTGCTGTTCTATATTTTATTTCTATTTTCACAGGTAAGAAAATAGAAGGTAATATGGTTTATTACTTATTGATGTTTCTCCCATTTACGTCAATGATTAATTCAAAAATCTTGAGAAAAATATTGTATTTACTACAAGTCGCTGCAGTGTTAATTTCTAACAAGAGAACAGCACTTATTGCTTTAGTTTGTTATTTAGTTTGCTTTGAGTGGATGAATAATAAATATGTTTCTAGAAAAAAGAAAGTTTGTAAAGCAGTGATATTAATATTATTATTGGTTGCTTTATATATTGCCTTTCCTGTAATTTGTGAAAAACTTAATATCACAGTATTTAATGAATTAAGATTATCACACATAGAAGAAGATGGAGGATCAAATAGGTTATTTATATATGGTCAGTTATGGAAGGCGCAAAAAAATGCAGGTTTGATTCATTGGGAAATCGGTTCTGGTTATAATTCGGTATTATTATCAAAAATATGTACTGACGGTATACTTGGTGAATTTGTTAGCGCACATAATGATTTCTTAGAAGTATTATACGATTATGGAATCATTGGTTTATTTAGCTATATTTCTTTTTTTGTTTGTATGTTCAAAACAGCTACAAAAATGAAAAAAGATGATTATAAATATAGGATTCCATTAATATGTTCTATTATTATGGTGCTTTTTATATCCTTAACTAGTCATTTGATTATTTATTTGAATTATTATGCAATAACATTTGCTTTTTGGGCGCTATGCTTAGCTGATTATCGATATGGAGAAAGAAATGAATGAAAGTAACAAGAAAAATGGAGTATCAATCATTATTCCAGTTTATAACGGTGAGAAAACTATTCAAAGATGTTTACTCAGCATTATGAATCAATCCAGTAAATTAATTAAAGAAATAATTGTTGTAGATGATGGATCAATTGATAGAACTTCCGAAATTATTGACAGAATTGTTAAACAAGATGCTCGTATACATTATATCCGACAAAAAAATAGTGGAGTTTCTAGTGCAAGAAATACAGGTATTCGTCATGCGCATGGTGAATTTATTATGTTTGTTGATGGAGACGATGAGATTAAAAAAGATTTAGTAGATAATTTAATTAAGTCTATTGATGTATATGATATGGCAATAGCAGGAATAGAATTACATCAGGATTCTCAGATATCTAATATTGGAATTAATGCACTATTATCTATTAACTCAGTAATGGAAAAATATGGAGAAGAGTTACCTGGTTTATTAATTAATGGTCCATGTTCTAAGCTGTATCGAAGAAGTATTATTGAAAAAAATGGATTATTATTCGATAGAACGCTGTCTTTGGGTGAAGATACAGTTTTTGTTTTTCAATATTTAAACTATTGTACTAAAGTAGTTTTTACTAATTATTGTGGTTACATTTACTACCAATTAGGTACTGCTTCATTAATGACAAAGTTTAGAAAAGATGGTTATTACAATGCTAAAAAGGTTTATCAAATCCTAAAAAATAACGTTGTTAATATATGTGTTGGAGAAATCCCATATAACTTTAAGAAGGTCTATCAAAATGTGTTGATGGTATACATTAGAAAAACTATGTATAATCGCAAGTTAGTAGATAAATCATACATTAAAGATATTATTAGGGATTACATAGAAGACGATATTGTCCAGAGTGCTTATTTAGAGGCAAAAGATATTGATTATCTTCAAAAGGTAATAGGTGATTTAGTTAGGGACAATAAAAAAGATCTATTGTATTTACTGTTAAAGGTACATGTTATGATAAGGGGAATATAAAATGCAAAATAAGAATTGTAAGGTGGGAATTATTACTTTTCATAACGCTATTAATTATGGGGCTTTGCTGCAAACTTATGCATTACAGCAAACTATAAATAGTATTGGTTATGAAGCTACAGTAATTGATTATTCTAATCCTAGAATAAATAAGGTTAGAAAAAAGCCAAGCTTAAAGGAGTATAGAAATCCGTTTAAATATCATAATGATAACTTGGTATATGAAGTTGAAAAAGAAAAAGAAATTAAATTACGTAAATTTCTTAAAAATAAAATCATTAAATCGCAAGAAGTCAATAAAACAAATATTTCTAAAGTTTCAACTGATTTAGATGTTGTATTTACTGGGAGTGATCAAGTTTGGAATGACAGTATTACCGATTTTGACGATACTTATTATTTAGATTTTGTACCAGCAGAAAAGCGCTGCTCTTATGCTGCAAGTATAGGGAAAGAAACAATTCCAATTGAGAATGTTTTTCGAATGCAGAAGCTGTTGCAAGACTTTAGGGATATAAGCGTTAGAGAAGAATCTGCAAAAGAAGCATTAAAGAATCAGATGGGGATTAATGCAACTAGAGTTTTGGACCCAACTTTATTACTCTCTAAAAGTGATTACGAAAAAATTGCAAAAGTACCAAAGGAAAAGAATTATGTCTTATTGTACATACTCCTATATAGTGAAACTTTGATAAGTAGTGCAAAAAAATTAGCAAAAGAAAAAGGAATACCACTTTTATGTATTAATTCTAGTGGAAAAAGAATTAAGGGTATAGTTGATTGTTCAGATGCTGGAATTGAAGAATGGTTAGGTTTGTTCTTGAATGCTGATTTTATATTTACAAATTCTTTTCATGGAACTGCATTTTCAATCAACTTCAATAAGCAATTTAATGTTGAGTTACCACCAGCAAAGATTAAGGCAAGTTCTAGGGTAAAAGATATTTTAAGAATATTAAACTTAGAGAATCAAGTTATAGAAAACGGAATTATTAAACTAGATACAATTGATTATATGTCAGTAAATACAGTTCTGAATTCTGAACGTAATAGATCAAAAAAATTTTTGCTGGATAGTATTGAAAATAAAACCATAGAACCAAATAAAGCTAAAATAGAGAAATCAATTATTTCAATTCCTTGGGACCATTGTTCGGGTTGTGGATTTTGTAAACAAGTTTGTCCAACTGATGCAATTATCTTACAAGAAGATTCTCATGGATTTATGCATCCTACAGTAGAAATGAGTAAGTGTATCCAGTGTGGAAAATGTTCGAATCTATGTCCTTATAAAAAGAAAGAGGCACAGAAAATAAGTAAAGAAGATGATTTTCAATCTATTTATGCTGCCTATAGCAAAAATCCAGAGGTTGTTAAAAATAGTTCTTCAGGCGGTCTATTTTATGAGATTGCAAATAAAGTGATTCAAGAAAATGGTGTGGTATATGGTGCAGCCTTTGATGAGGATTTTTCATTAGTTCATAGACGAGTAGACAAAATAGAGGATATTAAACCATTAATGGGTAGTAAATATGTACAGTCAAATGCTTTTTTTAGTTTTGATTCCATAAAAGAGGATATCAAAACTGGGAGAAAAGTTTTATTTGTTGGTACCCCATGTCAAGTTTCTGCTTTAAAGGCATTATATAAAAATGCTGAAAACTTGCTATTAGTGGATTTTGTTTGTCATGGTGTTCCAAGCAAATCATTATTACAAGATCACATTCAATATCTAGATTTATATTTTAATTCAGATGTTAAAGAATATATTCCAAGATCAAAAATAAATGGATGGGGACATAACGAATTATATATTTATAAAAATGGAAAAAAAGATTATAAGCATCCTATAACACAGGCATATAAAAGAGTATTTTACAGTAATAATGCATTGCGTGGATCTTGTTACAATTGTCCATATACTGATTTTGATAGACCTGGTGATTTGACATTAGCAGATTATTGGGGAATAGAACAAAAACGACCTGACTTATACAGGAAAGAGGGGTTGTCGATGCTCTTAGCGAATTCTGAAAAAGGGAAAAATTTTATTGAAACTGTAGATACAATAGTATTATCAGAAACTGACAAAGATACTATTATTAAAGAAAAACAACCTCATTTATATCGCCCTATAAAAAAGCCAGATAGCTATAAACAGTTTTGGAATGAATATCATACTAAAGGATGGAAATATATAATAGCTAAATACGCAGAATGCAGTAAAAAGCAGCTACTTAAATGGAATATAAAAAAAGTTTTAGGAAAGGTGAAATAGGTGTATTAAAGGAATTTTGTAATGAGCAGAAATAAAGATTTAGCTAAAAACACAGTAATTCTAACTTTTGGAAAAATATGTACACAATTTGTGAGTTTCCTATTGTTACCATTGTATACAGCTATTTTGGAACCAGAAGTTTATGGCATTGCTGATTTGTTTAATTCATATATTTATCTAATAATTCCATTAGTAAGTTTAATGTTGGATCAGGGATTATTTAGATTTTTATTAGAATGTAGGGAAGATGAAAAGAGAAAGAAAAGTTTATTGTCAACGGTTTTATTAATCAACATCGTTGAAATTATAATTTATGTAATTATCTATATTTTAATTGAAAGATTCATAGGGTCAAAGTATAAAATATTTTTACTTATCGATGTCATCATTAATATTCTTCTTAATACTTTTTTACAGTTTTCAAGAGGTATTGGGAAGAATGGTATCTATGCAATATCAAGTTTTCTATCTGCTTCACTAACTGTTGTTTCTAATGTTGTCACACTTGTATTCTTGAGAATGGGAGCATGGGGACTATTTATTTCAACAGTAGTAGGAAGGTTGATTGCTTTAATAGTGACAATGATATTTTTAGAGACATGGAAATATTTTGATATAAAGGCATATTCAAAAGAAGAAGCACGAAGATTATTGAAATATTCGTTACCGTTCATTCCTAATCAATTATCGTGGTGGGTAGTAGGTGTTTCAGATAGAACTATTATTTCATGGTTTTTAAATGTTGCAGCCAATGGTTTATATTCAGTAGCGAATAAATTTTCATCTATCTATATCACATTTTATAACATTTTCAATTTATCATGGACAGAATCTGTTTCTTTACATATAAATGATGAAGATTCAGAAGAATTTTTAGAAGCTACAATAAATACAATGTTTAAATTGTTTTATGCAGTTTGTATTGGAATTATTGCATATATGCCTTTGGTATTTCCAATTTTGATTAATAAGCAATATAGTCAAGCATATCAACAGATTCCAATTCTTATGCTAGCAGTATTATTTCAGGTAATTGTTGGTTTATATAGTGTTATATATGTTGCATTAAAAAAGTCTGCTGAAATAGCAAAGACTTCTTTCTGGGCAGCTGTTATTAATATTGGTGTTGATGTAGCATTGATTCAATTTATTGGATTGTATGCAGCTTCAATATCAACTCTTGTCGCATATGCTACAATGACCATTTATAGATATTTTCATATTAAAAGATATGTTGACGTACCATTGCATGACAAGTATATTTATGTGATTGTTACAGCAATAGTATGTGTTTCATATTATTACAATCATTTAATTATGAATGTAATAATCGCTTTAAGTGTAACAGTATTTGCAATTGTCTCAAATAAAGAATTTGTTCAAAGTATTATTTCAATTGCATTAAACTCAATAAAAAAATTAAGTAAATTAAATAACTAGGAGAGGTAAAAAATTATGTCATTATTTAAAGGAAAAACATTAATGATCACTGGAGGAACAGGATCATTCGG
>ERZ833608.1904-NODE-1904-length-12269-cov-2.994269_pt1 | contig 12269 bp, 10 predicted proteins | sample MGYA00519694_ERZ833608 | MGnify/ENA primary metagenome ERZ833608 (study PRJEB31850, sample SAMEA3708742) | human gut metagenome | biome: human gut; feature: human-associated habitat; material: faeces | place: China | collected 2014 ... | reverse complement strand
CAGCCACACCGCAATGGCCGCGATGGGCACGCTGATGATCGTGGGCACGCCAAACAGCTGCATGCCCGAAGCGATGCCTGCGAACTCGGAGAGCGTCACGGCCGTGTTTGAGACGATGAGCGCGAGCATCGCGAACGCGCTGAGGCGCACGCCGTACTGCTCGCGAATGAGGGCCGCGAAGCCCTTGCCCGTGACGCAGCCCATGCGGGCGGCCGTCTCCTGCACCACGATGAGCAGAAAGCACATCACCGGGATTGACCACAGCTGCTCGTAGCCAAAGACGGCGCCGGCATTCGAGAACGTCGCCACGCCACCGGCGTCCATGCCGGCGAGCGCCGTGAGCAGGCCGGGACCGAGGGCACCCAGCACGGCGGCCACACGCAGCGGCTCACGGCGACGGACGGGCGCGGAGCTGTCAGCGCCGACGGAGCGCACGCCACGGAGATTCTTCCAGACCTTGAAGCTCCTCACGGGCACCGCCTACCCAAGCACCGGGGTGACGAGGGCGAGCGCCACGCCCACAAAGACGACGACGGCGAGCACAAGCGCCACGACCTGCAGCGCAAGACCGCTCGTGTCGGCACCCTGCTCGTCGCGACGGCGCAGGACCAGCAGGTAGATGGGCGCAAGCACGAACGTGACGACCACGGCAGCCACGCTAGCCTCGAAGCCGCGGAGCAGCTGGAACACGATGGCGCCGAGCCCCTCCGTGGCGCCACTCACCACGCCATTGGCAGCGGCGCACACGAGCATGACGATCGCGGCCCACAGCACGCCCATTGCAATGCTCTTCACCGCAAAGCCGGGGACGGACGGGGCGTCCTCGTCGTCCTCGTCGTACTCGAGGAAGAAGTTCGTCACGAAGCGCACCATCTCGACGGCGGCGACGAGAGCGACGGGTGCCGCGAACGCAACGGCCACGCCCGTGTCCGGGCCGAGGGCGATAGCGAGCACCACCGCGGCGGCCATCCAGAAGAAGAACCACATCTCGTTGCGCAGGAAGCGCATGAGGTCGCCGGAGTTGGTCTCGGAGTCAGAGGAGTTGGCCGTGCCGCCAGCGATGCGCAGGTCCTCCTCGTGCTCCTCCTCCATGACGTCGAGTGCGTCATCGACTGTCACGATGCCGAGGACCTTGCCGCTCTTCTCGTCCACGACGGGCATGGCAAGCAGGTTGTACTTGGCAATGTCTTGGGCGACGTCCTCCTGGTCGTCGTCGGGCTTGGCCGTGAGGACGTCATCGTCGCTGGCGAGGTCCGAGAGGGACACGTCCGGCTCTGAAACGAACAGACGGCGCACGGGCACGACGCCGCAGAGGCGCTCGTCGGCATCCGTGAGGTAGACGTAGTTGACCGGCTCGAAGTCATCGGGTAGGGCACGCATGCGCTCGGCAACCTCGGCGACGGTGGTCTCGCGCGGAACGGAGACGAACTCCGAGGTCATGATGCGGCCCGCCGTGTCGTCCTTGTAGCCGAGCAACTGGCGGATGGCGCGCTGCTCGTTGATGCCCATGAGGCGCAGGAGCTTCTCGGCACGCTCGTAGTCAAGCTCGCCCACGAGCTCGGCGGCGTCGTCCGGGTCCATCTCAGACAGCATGCGCGAGGCGTCGGCGTCCTCCATGTCGCCCACGATCTTGGCGGCCATCTCGTCATCATCGAGCTCGGCCATGGCCTCGGCAGCCTGCGCGTCGTCGAGCTGGGCGAACACCTGGCCACGCAGGCGCGGGTCGAGCTGCTCGATGATGTCGGCAACGTCTGCCGGGTGCAGGTCGTCGAGCGTCTGGTGCGAGACGGACAGTTTCACGCTCGAGAGATCGCGGTCGATAAGGTCCATGTAGTTCCACGCGATGATCCTCTCGGGGATGTCATGGCCCATCGCGTGGGAGGCGCGCATGACGAGACGCTCGAATGCCGGGGACAGCGCGCGCAGGATGCCGCGCACACCCACCTCGGCGCCGAGGAGGCGCAGCTGGCTCGAGCTGGTGTCGGAGAGCTTGAGGTCGTTCACGCGCACGACGCGCATGCCACGGGTGTCCACGATCTGCTTGTTGAGCAGGTCTCGCGCGATGAGCACCTCGTCGGGCTGCAGGTAGGAGAAGCGGATGTCTGTTGCAGGGACGGCGAGGCGAACCTCGGTCTCGTCGAACGTCTCCACGTACTTGCGCCACGAGATCATGAACGGCGTCTTGCCGGGGCCCTGGAAGGCAAGCGACGTGACGCGGGGGAAGACCTCGCGCGTGGCGATGCCAAGGTCGTTGACGACGCCGATCCTCTCGCCATTGGCATCGAGGACGGGATTGCCCAGCAGCTGGGACAGATAGATCATACGTGCTCCTTTGTGCTTGCGACCGGGCGCTGCGGCCCGGCGGCACTTTAGCTGCGCGTGCGCACGACGGCTGGCAGCCATCAGGCGCTCACGCAGCCCGGACACCCCATGCGGCGCATCCGGGAGACACGTCACACGGGGTCATCGACTCACAGGTCGGGGTTTCATCAATGACCCTTCTCTTTGGGAACAGGATGTGCGGGTGTGACCGCACGCTCGCCGCAAGGCTGCGGCGGCACACGAGCGTAGCGCCCATGCGCGGCCCATTGTACACGCGTTTTGGCGGCGCCTCGCGGCGGCAGGGCCCAATGCTTGCAAAAAGCTGGGGGGACGGCCCGCTCGCGCACCGCCCCGCCATGTCTCTAGCTGTCCGAGCCAGACCCGCTCGATGAGTCCGATCCGGAGTCGTCACTCGAGCTGTCATCGCTCTTGATCTGCGTGGGCCACACGCAGCCGTCCGGCATCGTGGCATTGCCTGCGGCAACGTCTGCCGGGATGGAGCTGTCGGACTTCATAAGCTCGGTGACCGTCACGAACTCATAGCCCTCGGCCTGGAGCTTCTCGATGATCTTGGGCAGGGCCTCGACGTCTTGGTCGCGGTTGCCGCCGCCGTCGTGCATGAGGATGATGCTGCCACTCGTGACGTTCTTCGTAGAGTTCTCCACGATGGCATCTACGCCCGGGCGCTTCCAGTCGAGCGAGTCCTGGTTCCACAGCACGCTCACGCTCGCCAGGCCGCCCGAGTTGAGCCACGCCTTCTCGGTGAAGTCTCCGTAGGGCGGGCGGAAGCCCGTCGTCTTGACGCCCGTGGTGGACTCGATGGTGGAGAACGTGCTCGAGAACTCCTGCTGCAGCGCGCTCGCGTCGAGCTGGGAGAGCTGCTGGTGCTGGTAGGTGTGGCTCATGACCTCGCTACCGCGGTCACAGATCTCCTTGGCGAGCTCCGGGTACTCCTCGACGTTCTGGCCGAGGTTGAAGAACGTGGCGTGGATGCCGTACTTGTCGAGGATCTCGAGGTACTTCTCGGTGTAGGTCTCGGCGGGGCCGTCATCGAACGTGAGGGCCACAAGCTTCTTGCTGTCGTCGTCCGGGGAGATCTGGTGGATGGTGACCACGGCGTTCTGCGTCTCCTCGATGGTGTCGCCGCGCGCCGTCTCGCCGGACTGCTTGCCCGTGCGCATCTCGTACTGGCCGGCCTTGGGCCACTGGGAGACGTAGCTCAGGTTGCCCCAGGCGTCGCCACCCATCTCGAGCTGCGGCTCCTCGGTCATGACCTGGACGTCGTAGTCCTCCATGCGGTCTCCGCCGTCGGAGATGTCGAGGCTGTCGCCGGGAGAGACGCGGTAGTTCTTGGCGTCGTCCTCGGACAGCTCGTTGCCGCCGAGCTTGGCCGTGTAGGCGTAGCCCGCCCCTTCCTGCAGGCGCTTGCCAGAGACGGAGACGAGGTTGCCGGCCTTGGGCGAGAGCTCGGCCGCCTGGATGACCTCCTCGCAGGTGCTACCCACGCGGATGCTCATGGCCTCGCCGTTCAGCGTGATGTCCACCTTGCGGTTTGACCACAGCAGCACGCCGATGATGGCGACCACTGCCACGGCGACGATGCCAACGATGACGTTGCGGGCGCCCGACGGCGCGGACTGGCGGCGATTGAGACCCGAGGAGCGCGTTCCACCCGTGATGCCCGAGGCGAGCACCGCCATGCCACCGGCGAGGAGGTTGCCACCGGAGCGACGGCCGCGTGCCGAACCACGGCCACGAGGCTGGGACGCGTAGCGAGGCTGGGTGTCATAGCGGCTCCGCCCACGCGAGGCGGACGGCCGGGCGGCGGCGCGAGGGCGGGGCTGGTCGTAGGGACGCGACGCCGTGGCTCGCGAGTGGGCATCCATCCGCGGACGCCCGTCCGTTCGCGGGCGCGAGGACGGACGCTGGGAGTAGGCGCTCGACGAGTGGGGGCCCGACGGCCGCGCATCCGGGCGGCGGGGGCGCGGAGACGGCGCACCATAGCGCTGCCCCTCAAAGGCCGCTGGACGAGAGGTGCGCGGGCGCGCGGGCGCGTATCCATCACGCGTCTGTCGATAGGCAGCGCCGTCGCGTTGCGAGTCCACGCGGCGGGCGCGATTGTCTCGGCGACCGCGCGGGTCGCCGTATGAGTCTTGGTTGTAGGGCATGGTCATCCGCTTCTCTTGCCGCAAGGCCGCGGTCCGGGCGGCGTAGCACGGAAGGCTACCCCACCAAATGGACCGCTACTTGCTGGCCTCCTTGAACTCGCGAATGAAGCCGGAGAACATGCCCTTGGTCTTGCCGAGCTGCTCGCCAACCGCCTTCGCGACCTTTGCTCCATTATCGGCGGACGCCGAGGAGGACGCCACCTTGCTTTCGCCGGGCGAGGTCTGTGCGGGGTCGGCGCCGGCTGCCTCGTCATAGCTCGCCTTGGCCTCCTGGACCTTGCTCTTGGCCTTGCCGATCATGCGTCCAAGGCCGTGGGCGCCCTTGTCGACGGCCTTGGACGCGGCGTCGTCGAACTTGGCCGTTGCCTTCTTGGCGCCGTCCTTAGCATGCGCGTAGCCCTCGCCCGCCTTGGCGGCCAGGCCACCGGAGAGCTCGAGCTCGGCCGCCTGGTCTCGCACGATCATGCGGCCCTTGTCATAGCGAACGACCCACGCACACGGAATCTCGAAGTAGCCCACGAGCTCGCTGGCGGTGTTTCCCTCGTTGGCGCAGAAGCAGTCCACCTCGCCCGTCGCCACGTCAAAGCTCGCGTCCATGACGTAGCCGAGGAACTTGCCGGACTCGCAGATGACGTCCGCGCCCTCCCAGATGATGCAGGTGTCGAGGTCGAGGCCAAGGCGCTTGCACGCCACCTCGTCAAAGGACTCCTTGGTGCCCGCGCACAGCAGGCCGCCCTCGTGGAACTCGATGCAATCGAGCGGGACGAAACGGTCATCCTGCTTCACCATCCCGGCCACGTCGGGACGGCGCACCATGATGCCCACGACGCGCTTGCTGTCCGAGGAGAACACGAGGTTGTGGACCTTGCCATAGCGCTTGGGCTCCGGCTGCTCCCCCGCCTTCGCCTGCTTGCGCGAGGCCTTCCCCGGCACAAAGACCCTCTTGCGAACGAGCTGGCCCATCATCTGCTTTGCCATTGCGTACCCATCTCAAAAAGACGGGGCGCCGGCGGTCTCCCGCGGCGCCCCGCATCCAATCGCTTGCGAGAGGCTAGGCCTCAGCGTCCTCGGAGCTCTCCTCCACGTGAACGTCAACGGCCTCGGTGGCAGGCGCCTGCGGAACGGCGGCGCCAACCTTGTCGGCCACGGCGGTAGCGGTGTTCGTCACGGTGTCCGCGGCAGCGGCGACGTTGTCTGACAGCGTGCTGCGGAGCTGGTCCATGCGCTCGCGGGCGAGGTCGATCTTGGCGCGCAGCTCGTCGGTCGTGGCGTCGACCGTGGGGCGAAGGCCGCTGATGCGATCGCTGACGACGCTGCCGCCCTTCTCGTAGGCGTCCGCCGCGGCGTCCCAGGCGTCATTCATGGCGTCGGCAGCCATGGCGCGGCTCTCCGCGCCGGAACGGGGGGCCAGCATGATGCCGGCGACGGCACCCACGGCCGCACCAAAGACGCTTCCCAGGACAAATCCAGCTGCACCCTTGCTCATAGCTGCCTCCTTTGGCACCCGCGCGTGCGCGAGCGCTCGTTGTCGGTCGTTCGTTGTTGGCGATTATACCCAGCCGAGGGGCTATGCCTCGCCCTCTCCGGGAACGGCATCCGTCTGCGGCTCCTCCACCTGCTCGCCGGCGGTGGCGTCGGCGGGCTCGGCGGCGTCCCCCTCGCGGGCGTCGGCGGCAGCGGCGTCCTCGGCGGCCTCGCGCTCGGCAATCTGCTCGGCGTTCTCCACGAGCTCGCGGATACCCGAGACGATGGCCGCAACGTCGGGCTTGGGGTCGGCACCGCCCGAGTAGGCCCACTGCAAGATCCAGGCCGCGCTCGAGAGGGCCGAGGCAACAAGGACGTCATCGGGGCAGGCAAGCTGCACGTCATAGGTGCGCGGCTCGCCCGTGACCTCCCACGTGCGCCCACAGGAGACGTCGCCACCCAGGCTCGTCTGGGCCATGAGCTCGATCGTCACATGCTCGAGCAGGTGCGCCACCTCCGTGGAGCCCATGACGTCGCGAAACGTCTCGCCGGAGTCTCCCAGGCAGGCATGCTCCGTGATCTGGGGCAGCAGGTTGTAGACGTAGGTGGTGCCAACGAGGTCCTCGTCGGTCATGAGGGGGCCACCGTTTGCGATGGTGACGCGGGCGGTGAAGTGCTTGGGCGCCACGGCGACGCGGCGGATGTCGATGAGCTGAGCCATGCTTGCTCCCTTGTGGTTGTGCGAGGTTGCCGGCGCTTGGCCACGGGGCCAGGCGGGCAACGTACCAGACGCGTGTGCGCCCTCACAAATGGTAGCCGAATTCTCCCCTCGGGCGCGGGCGGGGGCTAGCGCCGCTCGACTGCATCCTCGTCTTGGGCCTCGGGCGCCGGCGCCGGCGCGGTGACGCGCAGCAGCGCGATGCGGCGGCCACGCATGGACTGCACGCGAAACGTGTAGCCCTCGACCTCGAACGCGTCGCCGGGGCTGGGTACCGAGTCGGCAAGCTCGAGGATGAAGCCAGCGACCGTCTCGTACTCCTCGGAGTCCTCGATGGGCCAGCCAAGGTCGCGGGCATCATCGATGGAGAAGCGGCCGTCAACGAGCCACTCGCGCTCAGACAGGCGCGTGAGGTACTTGTTGTCGGGGTCGAACTCGTCCTCGATCTCTCCCACGACCTCCTCGACGATGTCCTCGATCGTGATGACGCCGGCCGTGCCGCCGTACTCGTCCACGACGATGGCCATCTGGTCATGGCGCTGCTGCATCTCGGACAGCAACGGGATGATGTCCTTTGTGTCGGGCACGAACACCGGGTCGCGCACGTAGTCGCGGATGGGCCGATCCGCCTCGCCCTTGTCGACAATGGGGCCAAGGAGGTCCTTGATGTGGGCCACGCCCACGATGCGGTCGACATCCTCGTGAAACACCGGGATGCGCGAGTAGCCCGTGCGGCGCATGAGCGCAAGGACGCTGCCCAGGGTCTCGGTGTCCTCGACGGCCGTGAGGTCGACGCGCGGCACCATGACCTCGCGGGCGATGGCGTCTCCTAGGTCGAAGATCTCGTGAATCATCGACTTCTCCTTGTCGGAGAGCTCGTCCGCATCCGTCACCATGTAGCGGATCTCCTCCTCGGAGACCTCCTGGCGGTCGTCGGCGGACTTGATGCCGAGAAGTCGGCTCAGGCCGTCGGCGGACTTTGACGTGAGCCACACGAGCGGGGCCACCGCGCGGGAGAAGCCACGCAGGAATGGTGAGACCGACTTTGCCACGGACTCGGCGTTGGCCAGCGCGATGCGCTTGGGAACGAGCTCGCCGGCCACGATGGAGACATAGGAGACGATGACCGTGATGACGATGGGTGCGACCGCGGTGCAGATGCCAGCCGGGGCGCCCAGCGAGATGAGCCAATCGGCAAGCGGGTCGGAGAGCGTGGTGGAGGCCACCATGGCTGAGAAGAAGCCCACGAGCGTGATGGCCACCTGGATGGCAGCGAGGAACTGGCCGGAGTCTCCGGAGAGCTCGAGCGCCACCTTGGCGCGCTTGTCTCCCTCGTCTGCGTCGTGCTCGAGGACGGCGCGCTTCGCCGCGACGAGCGCGGACTCCGACATCGAGAAGTAACCGTTGGCGATGGTGAGAACGAGCGTGAGGATGATGCTGAGCGCTACTCCCATGACGGCACCTCCCCGCACGTCAAGGTTGCAAGCGGACTCGCAACGCGGCGGGCCTCGTGCGGGCACCTACTGTGACAGTCTCCGGCGTCGTTCTTGGCGTTCATGTTCTCCTCGCTCATGGCATGCCGGCATGGCTGCCGGCTCTGACCGGAATGCCCCGGCCTGGCCACCGGCTCTCTCGCCGGCTGGGCGCGCATCGCGCGTAGGGATGAGTATACCCAGCGCAGGGCCTACGGCGTCTTGGGCGGGCTCACTCGTAACACGGCGATTGAAAATAGTTATGTTAGTTCATATCTCCCATGGTTTGCGGAACGTCTATGACAATAAGCACCACTTGCGGGCGGAATTTCACCGTTTACAGATGACATATTGCTATAGATAATCTATTGTTCTGACATATTAGCTAAGCAAACTGAGCGGATGTAGCCGCTCGCCCATAGGAAGGATATGCCATGGCACGCTGGACCCTCGACGAGCTCTCTCGTCTCATCGACCACACGAACATTCACGCCGACGCCACGGAGGAGGACCTCGCCAAGCTCTGCGACGAGGCCAAGGAGTATCACTTCAAGATGGTCGCCATCAACCAGGTGCCCGTGAAGTTCTGCTCCGAGCGCCTTGCCGGCACCGACATCGACACCGGCGCCGCCATCAGCTTCCCGCTGGGCCAGACGTCCATCGCCTCCAAGGTCTTCGAGACCAAGGACGCGCTCGCCAACGGCGCCAACGAGATCGACTATGTCGTGAACCTCACGCAGGTCAAGGCCGGCAACTGGGACTACGTCGAGGACGAGATGACCCAGATCGTGGCCGCTTGCCAGGAGGCCCGCGAGGCCACGGGGCTGCCCATCCCCTGCAAGGTCATCCTCGAGACCTGCCTGCTCACCGATGAGGAGAAGGTCAAGATCTGCGAGATTGCCACGCGCGTGAAGCCCACGTTCGTCAAGACGTCCACGGGCTGCTCCACCGGCGGCGCCACCGTCGAGGACGTCAAGCTCATGAAGGCCACCGTGGGCGACGCCGTGCAGGTCAAGGCCTCCGGCGGCATCCGTGACGCGGACACGTTCCTCGACATGGTGCGCGCCGGTGCCACGCGCATCGGCTGCTCGGCCGGCATCCCCATCATCAACGAGATTCGCCGCCGCTTCGAGGAGCAGGGCGTCGACTCCATCGAGCTGTAGGGCCGCACCGCACAAGACCGCACCCTCTTTGAGAGAGCGCCCGCCGGATAACCCAGGATCCGGCGGGCGCTCGCTTCATATATGTGGCAAGGAGGCCGGTGCCGACCATCCCCGCTGGAGGGCTACGCCTCCTCGCGACTGACGTTGAACTCGAACGTGTTGTTCTCGCCGCGATAGGTGGCCACGGAGTACTCGACGGCCCGGCCATCGGCCTCACGTCCCACGGTGTGGAACAAGAACAGCGGGTCCCCCACCTCGACGTCAAGCAGCGCCGCCGTGGCGGAGTCCGCCTTGATGACGTCCAGGCGACGGTGCGCCTGCGTCACGGGATGGCCCTCGTCGGTCATGGCACCGTACATGCGCTCCGTCGTGAAGTCATAGCTCTCGAAGTTGGGATAGGGCTCGACGGGAATGTAGCTCTCGACGAACACGTTGGGCTTCTCGTCCACGTAGCGAAGGCGCACGAGCTTGTAGACCTCCGCACGGGGCTTGAGCTCAAGGTTCGTGGCGACCTCCTCGCTGGCCTTCTCGCGCTTGAAGATGACGACCGTGCTGCGAACGACGCGTCCCTCGCGGCTCATGTCCTCCTCGAAGCTGCGGACGCCCATCGTGAGGCCCTGGGAGACCTTGGGCTTGGTGACGATGGTGCCGCGGCGCTTGCGCTTCTCGATGTAGCCGTCGTTCGCGAGGATCTGCAGCGCCTGGCGAATCGTGGGGCGGCTGACGCCATAGCTCTTCGCAAGCTCGACCTCGGGAGGGATGATGTCGCCCTCCTTGTAGGTGCCATCCTTGATCTTTGCGAGAAGGTCGTCCTTGATCGACGAGTAGAGCGTTGCCATGATTCTTCCGATTCGACATACCCGCACAGGCGGGCGCATTGTTAGTCTCTATATTTGATATGTTAACCATATTTGTAAGGTTTGCTAATCACAAGACGAGGCACACAAAAAGAGCCGCCGACGCCTGCGCCAGCGGCTCCCATGTCTTACACCTGCGGTTACTACCTAAAGCTTGCGAAGCTCCTTGAAGATTTCCGCATAGGGACGACCCTTGCCAAATACCGCGCTCGTGCCAAGCACGGCTCCGTCAACGCCCATCTTGTCCGCCTTGGCAATCACCTGCGGCGAGCAGGCGCCGTCAATGATGACCTTGTAGCCGTACTTGTCCTTCGCGGCGACGAAGCGCTCGATCTTCTCGTCCACGTAGTCGAGGTACTTCTGGCCCGAGAAGCCGGGGTTCACCGTCATGATGAGGACGTAGTCGACCACGGGCAGCGAGGTCTCCACCGTCTCGAAGTTGACGCCGGGGTCAACGACGAGGCCAGGGTGCGCGCCCAGGCGCTCGATCTGCAGCAACGTGGAGTTGATGGTGGGCTCGGCCTCCTGGTGCACGTAGACGATTTTCACGCCGGCCTTCACGAGCAGGTCGATCGTCGTGGGCTCGTGCGTGGCCATGAGGTGAACGTCGCAGGGAACGGGAGAGCGGCGGCAGATTGCCTCGACGTCGCCGATGCCCAGGCCCAGGTTGGGAACGAAGTGCCCGTCCATCACGTCGAGGTGAAAGCCGTCACATCCGGCGCCGGCGAGCTCGTCGACCTCCTCGCCCAGGCGAAGGAAGTCGGCGCACATCATGGAGGGAAGAAGCAGCATCCTGGCCTCCTAGGCGGTCGTCATGAACAGGGTCACGTCGCCGTCAAGCGAGAGGGACTCGCCGCGCGGCAGCAGGAACTGGTCGCCAACCGTGATGTCCTCGCCGTTGGCGCGGCCGGCGCCGCGGGCCACGGTGACGAGCTCGTAGGGGCCGGCCTCGAGTTCGGCAGGGCCGGTGATCTCGAGCTTCTCGACGGTGAACGAGTCGTTGGAGACGAGCGTGGTGCGCTTCATGCCCGGCAGCTCCACCGTGGTGGGCTTGGCGGAGTTCACCATCTCGGACTTGTCGTAGTGCAGCGTCTCGATGGCCGGCTCCAGGTGAAGCTCGCGCAGCGAGCCGTCGGGCTGCACGCGGTCGTAGTCGTAGAAGCGGTAGGTGACGTTGGTAGACTGCTGGATCTCATAGACCACGGTGCCCTTGCAGCACGCGTGCAGCAGACCGGCCGGGACGTAGACGAAGTCGTCGCGCTTCACGGGCAGGTGGCCGATGAGGTCGTCCCAACGGCCCTCGTCGATGTAGCCGCGCAGGTCCTTCTCGTCATTGGCGTTGTGGCCAAAGACGATGGCGGCGTCGGGCTCGGCCTCGAGGAAGTACCAGCACTCGTTCTTGCCATAGGGAAAGCCGAGAGGGACGGCGTGCTCGGTGTCGGGGTGGACCTGGATGGAAAGGTCGTCCTCGGGGCCAAGCAGCGAGACGATGACGGGGAAGAGGCGATCCGTGTCACCAAAGAGCTCGGAGTGCTCGCTCCATAGCTCGCCGAGGGTCTTGCCCTCGTACTCGCCGGAGACGCAGACGTTGGACTCGTCGCCCTGGACGGCGAAGGCCCAGGCCTGGCCAACACCATCGGGCATCCAGTCATAGTGCCAGTAGTCACGGACGGTCGTGCCACCCCAGACGGTCTTCTTGGGGATGGGCTTGAAGCGCAGGAGTGCCATGTTGTGCTCCCTTCATTGGACGCAAGCGGTCGCGGTGGCAATGGCACCGGGGTCGATTGCCAACGCCGCCACTTGCCCTTGGCTGACAAACAGAGGCAGGCCCCGGGAGCCGCAAGGGCTACCCGGGGCCTGAACTAGAGCGGACGAGTGGGAAGGGCCCGCTCAGATGGTCGGGTTCTCAGCCCTTAGAAGACGCCGATCACGCAGAGGACAGACACGACCACGCAGAGGATGATGATGACCTTCGTGGGCGAGTACTGCTTCTTGTTGAGCATCCACCAGGTGAGCAGGACCGCGATAAGCGGCAGGATGCCGGGGAAGCAGCCGTCGAGGGTGTCCTGCAGCGGCTTGAACTCGCCACCCATCGGGATGTTGAG
>ERZ833608.1888-NODE-1888-length-12345-cov-6.949552_pt1 | contig 12345 bp, 9 predicted proteins | sample MGYA00519694_ERZ833608 | MGnify/ENA primary metagenome ERZ833608 (study PRJEB31850, sample SAMEA3708742) | human gut metagenome | biome: human gut; feature: human-associated habitat; material: faeces | place: China | collected 2014 ... | reverse complement strand
CTCTAGCGTGACAGGCTAGCGTTCTAACCAACTGAACTACCGGGCCATACCCAGCTTTGTGCGCTGCCGTGGCAGCTGCAACGCTGTCTATTATAGCGGCTTGCGGAACAAATGTCAACACTTTTTTTGAAAGTTTTTGCATTTATTTCCGCTTGTTTCACAGCGCATGCAAAAGATGCTTTTCTTCGTTGTTTTTTCTCCGGCGTTGCAATTCGGCACAGGGGGTGGTATGATAGTATCAGTGCTTTGGGCGGAAAAACTGCGGCTCCTCGCCTCGGTACACCCGCACAAGGCCCGACCAATGCCGGGCTAGCATGATAGCAGCGCTGAGCAGCAGGATCGCGCCGGCTTCGCCGCCGTACTGCAGCCAGCCTACCGGCACGGCCAGCGCGGCAATCAATACGGCGCCAAGCGGCAGGTAACCGGTCAGCAGTACCGCAATGCCGCCCGCAAGGCAGCACAGCACCCCTGTGACGGGCAGATACAGCATCAGCCATGCACAGGTCACAGCCACGCCCTTGCCGCCGTGACCATGGTTCCAGAAGGGCCAGTTGTGCCCCAGCACCGCACCGAACCCGCCGTACAGCAGGGCCGTGAGGTGCAGCTCCGGTGCAAGCTGCCAGCAGAACCAGCAGGCAGCGGCGGTTTTCAGCACATCGCCGGCCAGCACCAGCAGACCGGCACGCTTACCCAAATGGGTCATGATGTTGGCCATGCCCGGATTTCCGCTGCCAATTTCCCGTGCGCTTTCCCCGGCTGTGCAGCGGGCTACCACCTCTGCCGTAAGGAAACAGCCGAACAGATACCCCGCCGCAAGGCAGAGCGACCGCAAAAATACCCCATGTCCCCAGCTCACTGCCAAGCCCCCTTCTCATTTGTATACAGTATAGGCGCACACTGCGCCGTTTAACCGTGAGGTGTTATAGATGGATTTGCAAGCATTGCAGAATGAATGTCTGAACTGCCGCCGCTGTGCATTGTGCGACACCCGCACCCATGTCGTGTTCGGGCAGGGCGTTCCCACCGCAGAGGTCATGTTTGTGGGGGAAGGCCCCGGCGCCAGTGAGGACGAGCAGGGGCAGCCTTTTGTAGGGCGCAGCGGCCAGCTGCTCGACCATTATCTGGAGGCAGTTGACCTGAGCCGGGAGAAAAATGTCTATATCGCCAACATTATAAAATGCCGCCCGCCGCAGAACCGTGACCCGCTGCCGGAGGAATCTGCCGCCTGTATGCCGTGGCTGCGCCAGCAGTTCCAGCTGATACGCCCCAAGATCGTTGTGTGTCTGGGCCGCGTGGCTGCACAGCAGATGATGGACCCGGCCTTTTCAATCTCCCGCGATCACGGCAGATTTTACGAAAAGCAGGGCACCCTATTTATGGCAACCTACCACCCTGCGGCGCTGCTGCGCTATCCGGTCAACAAGCCTGCAGTGTTCGGCGATTTTGTCAGCCTGCGGGAAAAGATCACACAGGTCTGTGAGCACACCTATTAAAACCAGTATACCACCCGATGCAAGGAGGAAAGCAGCATGGAGCCTGAGACACTGGCACTGACGCTGCCCATACGGCGTCTGGTGGAATTTTTATTGCGCACCGGCAGCATCGACAGCCGCTTTACCGGCTTTGACCGTGCCCTTGAGGGCGCGCGCCTGCACCGCAAGCTGCAGCGGGCCGCTGTCAAGGAATTCCCTGACTATCAGGCGGAGGTGTCCCTCAGGCAGCAGCGCAGCTGTGCCGGTGTTTGCTACACGCTTGAGGGGCGCGCCGACGGCATCTTTACCGATACGGACGGCATGACAACGATCGACGAGATCAAGACCACAACGCTGCCGCCGGAGCTTATCACCGGCGAGCAAAGCCCGGAGCATTGGGCGCAGGCACAGATCTATGCAGCCATCTATGCTGTGCAGCAGGGGCTATCCGCCATGCGGGTGCGGCTAACCTACTATCAGGTGGATGAGGAGCTGGAATTTCGCTTTAGTCACGACTATACAGCGGACGCCCTGGACGCCATCGTCACCGACCTGCTGACCCGATATGCCCCCTGGGCCAAGCGCGCCGCCGAATGGCAGCAGCTGAGCCGGGCCTCGCTGGCTGCGCTCCGCTTTCCTTTTGACAGCTACCGGCCCGGGCAGCGGGCTATGATCGGCGCGGTGTACAAGACCTGTACCGAGGGCGGGCATCTGCTCTGTCAGGCCCCCACCGGCATCGGCAAGACGATGAGTGTGCTTTTCCCGGCGCTGAAGGCGGTGGGACAAGGCGGGCCTGTGTTCTACCTGACTGCGCGCGGCACGACCCGGGCAGCGGCAGAAAACGCCCTCGCGCTGCTGCGCACAGCCGACCCGGCACTCAAGCTGCGCAGCGTCACCCTGACCGCCAAGGACAAAATCTGCCTGCAGGAGCATCGTGAGTGTACGCCGGAGGCGTGCCCCTATGCCAACGGCTACTATGACCGAGTAAAACAGGCACTGTGGGATGGTCTGGACACCCACGCCCTGACTGCCGAGGCCCTGCAGGCGCTGGCCCGCCGCCACAAGGTGTGCCCGTTTGAGCTGGGGCTGGACCTTAGTCTCTGGTGTGATGTGGTCGTGGGTGATTACAACTACCTGTTTGACCCGGTCGTGCATCTCGTCCGCTTTTTTGATACGGCGGGCGATTATATCTTCCTGCTGGATGAGGCGCACAACCTGCCCGGCCGCGCCCGCGATATGCACAGCGCGGCGCTGACAAAAAGCGCCTTCTACGATGCCAAAAAGAGGCTCGGCAAGGGGAAAAGCAGCCTGAAAAACGCCCTGACGAAGGTCAACAATCTCTTTATCGAGTGGCGGCACCGCTGTGAGGAAACGCCCGGCGACAGCCGCTTTGGCAGAACCTTTTTTGAAGAAAACCGGGCAGAAGCACTGGACCGCGCCCTCACGAAGCTCTGTGAGCCGCTGGAAATCTGGCTCGATGAGCATCGTGACCCGGATGAAACGCATGAGGCGCTGCTGCAGCTCTACTTTGACATCCGGGCATGGCTGCGTGTGGCAGACACCTTTGACGATCACTTTGTGCTGCAGGTGTCCGCACACGGCAGTGAGGTCCGCGCCGCCATGCTCTGTCTGGACCCAAGCGATTTTTTGGCGGCAGATTTTGCCAAGGGGCGCGCCGCAGTGCTGTTCAGTGCCACGCTCGCCCCGGCTGGCTACTATAAAGATCTCTGCGGCCTGCCGGACGCCCGGGCTGTGGCGCTGCGCAGCCCGTTTGACCCCGGCAATCTGGGGCTGTGGTGTGCGCGTCATGTCAGCACCCGCTACAAGGACCGGGAGGACAGCATTGCCATGGTGTCCGATCTGCTGGCGGTCATGGCGGGTGCGCCGCGAGGCGTGCTGGACGCTACTTTTGACGATAAATGCCGCCAGAACCGCAGCCTTTGTCCGCGCGGGCATTATCTGGCGTTTTTCCCAAGCTACAGCTATCTGCAGCAGGTGCGGGAGGATTTCACAGCCCGCTATCCCGATATGCCGATCCTCAGTCAGGAGAGCGCCATGGACGAAGCACAGCGTACAGCGTTTCTGGAATGCTTCCGAAAACAGGACGAGGAGGCGCTGCTGGGCTTTGCCGTGCTGGGCGGCGTATTCGGCGAGGGCGTGGACCTGACAGGGGAGAGCCTGATCGGCGCGGCTATCGTCAGCCCCGGTCTGCCGCAGATCGGCCCACGACAGGAGCAGCTGCGGGACTATTTTGAAAAGACCCGCGGCACCGGCTTTGACTACGCCTACCGCTATCCCGGCATGAACAAGGTCCTGCAGGCTGCCGGGCGGGTCATCCGCACACCACAGGACCGGGGCGTTGTCCTGCTCATTGACGACCGCTTTGCCGCATCCGATACCCGCCGGCTGATGCCGCCGCACTGGGAGCATCTGAAAACCGTGGACTCGGCGCAGGCGCTGGCAGCGGAGCTGGAACAGTTCTGGGGCAGAGAGGCTTCCCCCGAGGGGGAAGCTGTCAGCGGCCCCGCCCGCTGACTGATGAGGGCGGTACTTGCTTATGACACCCGCTTATGAGCGATTGCGCAGACTTGCCCCTCATCCGGCCCTGCGGGGCCACCTTCCCCCGAAGGGGAAGGCTTTAGGCTTATTTGCCCCAAAAATCGCAAAATTTGCATGATTTATCCTCTTGCATTTACAGGCGTGCGTGCTATAATACAATCCGCACGAAATTTTGCACGTATATAATAGGGCAAGGAAAAATTATGACGAAAGACCTCACGAGCGGCAGTCCGCTCAAAGTTATTCTGATGTTTACGCTGCCGCTGGTGCTGGGCAACCTGTTCCAGCAGTTTTATGCGCTGGCGGACACTATCATTGTCGGCCGCTTCTGCGGTGTCAGTGCGCTGGCCTCGGTCGGCGCGACCGGGTCGGTCAACTATCTGATCCTCGGCTTTGTCATCGGTGTGTGCAACGGCTTTGCGATCCCCATCGCGCAGCTGTTTGGCGCGCGAGATTACAGTGATCTGCGCCGCCATGTGGCCAACGCCGCGTGGCTTTGCATTGCGGGCAGCGTGGTGCTGACCGTGACGACCGTGGCGCTGACGCGCCCCATGATGCAGCTGATGCAGACGCCCGAGGACATCCTTGACGGTGCTGTCATCTATATCGGCTGGATCTTTGCGGGAATCCCGTTCATCTTTTTGTACAACATGGTAGCGGCCATCATGCGCGCACTGGGCGACAGCAAAACGCCGCTGTACTTTCTGATCCTGACCAGTGCGCTCAACATCGGGCTCGACCTTTTGTTCATCATCCCGTTTCAGATGGGTGTTCTGGGGGCGGCGCTGGCCACTGACATCTCGCAGGTCATTTCCGGTGTGCTGAGCTTTATCTATCTGAGCCGTAAATTTGATGTGCTCAAGATGCAGAAATCTGACTTTGCCTACAGCAAAAAGGCCTGCGCCCGTCTGCTGGGCATCGGTATACCCATGGGTCTGCAGTGCAGCATCACGGCCATTGGCAGCGTCATCATGCAATGGGCGGTCAATGTGCTGGGCAGCACCGCCGTTGCCGCCGTCACCGCAGCAGGCAAGACTCAGGGCCTGCTGACCGTTCCGATGGAGAGCATCGGCACGGCCATGGCGACCTACGCCGGGCAAAACCTCGGTGCATCCCGGATGGATCGTGTGCGGCAGGGCGTCAACAGCGCAATCCTCATTATTTTGATTTACGGTGTGGCGTCGGCTTTCGTCCTGCATTTTATTGATGTGCAGATCATGGGGCTGTTTCTGGATACTGCCAAGGAAGTTGACATTGTAGCCATGGGGCGCGAATATTTGTTCTGGAACAGCGTATTCTTCGTGCCGCTGGGGGCATTGATCGTCTGGCGCTACACCATTCAGGGTCTCGGCTTCTCAACGCTTGCCATGATGGCCGGTGTGGCTGAGATGGTGGCCCGCACGGTGGTGGCTATTGCGCTGGTGCCGGTGCTGGGCTACTTCGGTGCTGAGCTGTCCAACCCGGCCGCGTGGATTGCTGCCTGCGTATTCCTCTATCCCGCGTATATATGGACCTGCCGCCAGCTGGACAACCGTCTGCTGGCTGCCAAGCTGCATATACAGGGCGACCACGCGGAGCCGATTTTATAATATTTGGGGTCGTCCCGCTAAGGGACGGCCCTTTTTGTATTTTACAGTGTGTCTGTTTTTGCTTTGCCTATTGCTGTCGGTCGGCAAAGCGTATATAATAGAAGCATCTTTGAAAGTATACTGAGGGAAAGGAAAGTGTACCATGACGAAGAAAGTGCCGTTTATCACGCTTGCACAGGCGAAAGAGATCGCCGCCGATATTCCCACCCCGTTCCACCTCTATGACGAAAAGGGTATCCGGGAAAATGCCCGCAGGGTCAACGCTGCGTTCAGCTGGAACAAGGGCTTTAAAGAATATTTCGCCGTAAAGGCCACGCCGAATCCCTACCTGCTCAAAATCCTGCAGGAGGAAGGCTGCGGCGTTGACTGCTCCAGCTATACGGAGCTGCTGATGAGCGAGGCCTGCGGCTTCCGGGGCAGTGACATCATGTTTTCTTCCAACGACACCCCGGCGCAGGATATGAAAAAAGCCTACGACCTCGGCGCGTACATCAATCTGGATGATCTGACCCATGTCGAATTCCTCGAGAATTTTGCGGGTGTGCCCAAGACCGTATGCTGCCGCTACAATCCGGGTGGTGTGTTTGAGTTGGGCAACGGTATCATGGACAACCCCGGCGATGCCAAGTACGGCATGAGCGAGGACCAGATGGCCGAGGCATACACCAAACTGATGGCTGCCGGTGCCGAGGAGTTCGGTATCCACTCCTTCCTGGCCAGCAACACCGTCACCGATGACTATTACCCCAAGCTGGCCGGTGTCCTGTTTGAGCTGGCTGTCCGCCTGCATAAGCGCACCGGCGCCAAGATCAAATTTATCAACCTGTCGGGCGGTGTGGGCATCGCCTACCGCCCCGACCAGCGCAGCAACGACATTGCAGCCATCGGCGAGGGTGTCCGCAAAAAGTTTGAGGAAATTCTGGTCCCCGCCGGTATGGGCGATGTGGCAATTTTCACCGAGATGGGCCGCTTTATGCTGGCACCCTACGGTGCGCTTGTCACGACCGTGCTGCATCAGAAGCATATCTATAAGGAGTACATCGGTCTGGATGCCTGCGCAGCCAACCTGATGCGCCCGGCCATGTACGGCGCTTACCACCACATCACCGTGCTGGGCAAGGAAAATGAGCCTTGCGACCATATGTACGATGTGGTGGGAGGTCTGTGCGAGAACAACGACAAGTTTGCCATTGACCGGATGCTGCCCAAGATCGACATTGGCGACATCGTTTATATCCACGACACCGGTGCACACGGTTCTGCCATGGGCTACAACTACAACGGCAAGCTGCGCAGCGCAGAGGTGCTGCTGTGCGAGGACGGCACCCACCGTCTGATCCGCCGTGCCGAGACGCCGCGCGATTACTTTGCAACGCTGGATTTCCTGCCCCTGATGAAGCCGCTGTTTGAAGATTAAGAGGTATCATAAATGTTTTTTGGCTTTCAGCTCACCCTTGGCCTGATGATGGTATTCTACGGCTATTCGGTCATGAAAAATCCCCGTGTCTGGGGCGATCAGGGCCGCCGTGCCGTCAAAGCGGAGCACTTTGAGGAATACTGCCGCCAGAACGGCCTGTTCTTTTTGAAGGCAGGCTGCGTGGTGGCGGTGATCGGTGCACTGGATGCACTCATCACGCTGGATGCCCTGCTGTACGCTCTGCTGTACCTCTTCGGTCTGGCTTTCGCCTTCTATCCGCTGGTCAAATGGTGCCGTGAGAACGAGGGCTTCAGCTGGCCATGGCCCCATGTCCAGAGCGAGAAAAAGCGCATCAAAGAGCTGCGCCGTGAACAGGAATCGCAGGAAAAGGCGGAGCAGGACTCCGACAAAAAGTAAAGAACAAAGAGAAAAACGGCTGCTGTACGGTAAAGTACAGCAGCCGCTTTTTTGTTTCCACTTTATGCAGGGTGGTTTTCCTCGCTGTTTTTGCTCTTATCCAGCGCATCGAACTGCTTTACGATCTGGGGGTCCTTCAGCTTGACGACCTTGCCGGAGAGATAATGCAGGGTGTTTTCCTCGGGAATATCAAGGAAAGTGACCCGCACAGCGCACAGGGCCTGCGTTTTGGTGCCGGTGCGCTCGTTCATCTTGCGGTTGCCGTACTTGATATCGCCCAGAACCGGACGGCCCAGATAGGCCAGATGTGCACGGATCTGGTGGGTGCGGCCGGTGACAAGGCCGATCTTGCACAGGGCGAACGGCCCGGCGGTGCGCAGTACGTCCACGTCCGTAATGATCTGCTTGCGGCGCTCGTCCTGCGACTGGTGTGCATGGATGCTTACCTTGTTGTTCTTCTCGTCGTGCTCCCACCATGCGGTGAACCGCCCGGACTGCGGGATACCCACCGTGATGGTGTAGTACTCCTTTTTGAGTAGGTCAGTGCGGATGATCTCGTTCATGTCCCGCAGGGCGGTGTAGCTCTTGGCGGCGATCACAAGGCCCTCGGTGCCGCGGTCCAGCCGGTTGCAAATGCCGGGCTTGAACCGGTTCTCGCCGTGGGGGTCGTACTCGCCTTTTTCGGCCAGATACTGGGTAAAAGCGTCCACAAGGTTTGCATCGCCGGTGCGGTCGCTATGGCACAAAAGGTGGGTGGGTTTGTACAGCACAGCAATGTTTTCGTCCTCATAAATGACATTGACCTTGGGCTGATTCTGCTTTTTTTTCGGCGCGGCCTTCTGCACGGTTTTTGCGCCTTCCGGCGGGAAAAACTCGTCGTTGATGTACAGCTCGATCAGGTCGCCTGCCTGAATGCGGTACTCCGGCACGGCCTTTTTTCCGTTTACCTTCACGCGCTTATTGCGGAAGCTCTTGTACAAAAGGCTGGTGGGAAAATCGCGGGTCACGCTCTGCACAAAGCGGGAAAGACGAACGCCGTCGTCGTTGGCGGTTGCGGTATATTGTTTCATAAATGTTCCTCAATTTTCAAGAGATACCTTTATAGTAATACAGCCTTGGCTGCAAGTCAACGCGGAAACGCCCCGGATCAAAACTATTTTACCGCAAAGCCTTGAGTTCCGGGCGCAAAATGGGTACTATTATAAGGAATGAATCAGAAGGAGAGTACCGCAATGGCAGAACACAAACGGCATCAGGGACACCGCCAGCGGATGCGCGAACGGGTGCAGAACTACGGTCTGGACAGTCTGGCCGAGCACGAAGCGCTGGAATATGTACTGTACCTCACCAACGCCCAGAAGGACACCAACGGCATCGCTCATGACCTGATCGACCGCTTTGGCGATTTTGCCGCTGTGCTGGAAGCCAGCGAGGAAGAGCTGTGCACTGTGGAGGGCGTAGGCCCGGCCACAGCCCGGATGCTGCATCTGCTGCCGGAGATCAGCCGCTACTATGGCCGCAGCCGTACCAGCACCACCCGCTGCATCAGAACTACGGAGCAGATGGGCAGCTATCTGATGGCGAAGTTTGCGTGGTCGGATTACGAGCGTGCAATGCTGGTCAGTCTGGACAGCCGTAAGCGGGTGCGCGCGGCGGTCTGGCTGCGGGAAGGCACCACCGACCGGGTAAGTCTGGACATCAAGGATGTGGTGTCTGCGGCCATCAAGGGCGGCACCGACACGGTGGTGCTCAGCCACAACCACCCCAACGGTGCGGCCTTGCCCTCCATGGAGGATCTGGAGGCCACTGGCAATATTGCCCGGGCATTGGGCCTTGTGAACATCCATCTGCTGGATCACTTCATCCTGACCGATACGGAGTATTTCTCCATGCGGGACGCAAACCGCCTGCCGATCTATGACTTTAAAACAGGTACGCTTTTCTGGCCTTGATCCGTGAAACAACAAAAAAGTGTTTACATTATAAAACTGGTGTGCTATAATCAAACCGTAAAATACAACTGATTGTGGTTCTTTGCGCGAGGGCCGGAGAGGAGAGGGAAGATGGCAGACGAAAAATTTGAACTGGTATCCTCTTACCAGCCCACCGGCGACCAGCCGCAGGCCATTGAAACACTGGTGAAAGGCGTGGAGCGGGGCGACCGTTGCCAGACCCTGCTGGGTGTTACCGGCAGCGGAAAGACCTTTACCATGGCAAATGTTATTGCAAAATGCAACCGGCCCACGCTGGTTCTGGCCCACAACAAAACGCTGGCGGCCCAGCTGTGCACCGAGTTCCGGTCGTTTTTCCCCAACAACGCGGTGGAGTATTTCGTCTCCTACTACGATTACTACCAGCCGGAAGCCTATATCCCCAGCACCGACACCTATATTGAAAAGGACAGCGCCATCAACGACGAGATCGACCGCCTGCGCCATTCGGCCACGGCGGCGCTTTCGGAGCGGCGGGATGTGATCATTGTAGCATCGGTTTCCTGCATCTACTCGCTGGGCGACCCCATCGACTACCGCAGCATGGTCATCAGCCTGCGCCCCGGCATGCAGATGGAGCGGGACGAGCTGTGCCAGAAGCTGGTCACTCTGCAATATGAACGCAATGATGTGAATTTTGTGCGCAACAAGTTCCGTGTGCACGGCGATATCGTGGACATCTACCTTGCCTATATGAGCGAGCTTGCCATCCGGGTGGAATTTTTTGGGGACGAGATCGACCGCATCACGGAGTTCAACCCTCTCACCGGGGCCAAACAGAACGTGGTCAAGCACGTGGCCATCTTCCCGGCCAGCCACTATATCGTCAGCGCCGAGAAGAAGGCCGCAGCACTGGAAAAGATCCGCGCCGAGTGCGACGCACAGGTGAAGCAGTTCACCGCCGAGGGCAAGCTGATCGAGGCGCAGCGCATTGCCCAGCGCACCAATTACGATATTGAGATGCTCAACGAGGTGGGCATGTGCAAGGGCATCGAGAACTATTCGGCGGTGCTTTCGGGCCGTGCGCCGGGCAGTATGCCCACCACTCTGCTGGATTATTTCCCGGATGATTTTCTGCTGTTTGTGGACGAGAGCCATGTTACCCTGCCGCAGGTGCGCGCCATGTACGGCGGCGACTATGCCCGCAAAAAAACGCTGGTGGAGTACGGCTTCCGCCTGCCGTCCGCTTTCGATAACCGCCCGCTCAAGTTCGAGGAAGTGGAGTCCAAGCTGAACCAGATGATCTTCGTTTCGGCTACGCCCGGCGACTACGAGCGGCAGAACAGCACGCAGGTGGCGCAGCAGGTCATCCGGCCCACCGGCCTTTTGGACCCGCTCATTTCGGTGCGCCCGGTGGAAGGGCAGGTGGTAGATCTGTTGGGCGAGATCAATACCCGTATCCAGCGGCACGAGCGCGTTCTCGTGACCACGCTGACCAAGAAAATGGCCGAAGACCTGACCGACTACCTTACCGAACAGGGCATCAAAGTCAAGTATATGCACCACGAGGTGGACACCTTTGAGCGCATGGAGATCATCAAGGACCTGCGCCTTGGCTCCATTGATGTTGTGGTGGGCATCAACCTGCTGCGCGAGGGTCTTGACCTGCCCGAGGTGAGCCTTGTGGCCATTCTGGATGCCGACAAGGAGGGCTTTCTGCGCAGCGAGACCAGCCTGATCCAGACTATTGGCCGCGCGGCCCGCAATGCCGAGGGCCTTGTCATCATGTACGCGGATGTCGTCACCGACAGCATGGACCGCGCCATCACCGAGACCGAGCGCCGCCGCACCATCCAGATGGCCTACAATAAAGAACATGGCATCGTGCCAAAAACCATCGTCAAGGCCATTGCAGACAGCATTGAGATCAGCGATAAAGCGGAGAACGCTAAGCTGAACACCCGCCGCATGGGCAGGATGGAGCGGGAGGCCGCCATCGAGCGCCTGACCCGTGAGATGAAGGAAGCGGCGAAGCTGCTGGAGTTTGAACACGCGGCCTTCCTGCGTGACCAGATCGACCGACTGCGCCGGGGCGAGAACCCGACGGTGGACTCTGCGGCAGAAACGGAGCGCAAACAGAATCATTCACAGACACAACGAAAAGGGAGAAAATACCTTGGCAAACGATAAAATCGTCATCAAAGGTGCCCGCGAGCACAACCTGAAAAATGTTAACCTGACCCTCCCGAGGGAAAAGCTGATCGTCATGACCGGCCTTTCCGGTTCGGGCAAGTCGAGCCTTGCGTTCGACACCATCTATGCCGACGGCCAGCGCCGCTATGTGGAAAGCCTTTCCAGCTACGCACGCATGTTTTTGGGCCGCATGGACAAGCCCGATGTGGATGAGATCACCGGCCTGTCACCGGCAATTTCCATCGACCAGAAAACCACCAGCCACAACCCGCGTTCCACCGTGGGCACCGTGACGGAGATCTACGATTATCTGCGACTTCTGTACGCCCGCGTGGGCGTGCCCCACTGCCCGGTGTGCGGGCGGGTGATCAGCCAGCAGACCGTGGACGAAATGGTGGACGCGGTGCTCAAACTGGACGAAGGTACGAAGTTTCAGGTGCTGGCTCCTGTGGTGCGCCAGCGCAAAGGCACCCAGCAGAAAGAGCTGGATGCTGCCCGCCGCGGTGGCTATGCTCGTGTGAAGATCGACGGCAACCTGTATGATCTTGACGAAGAGATCAAGCTGGAAAAGAACATCAAGCATACGGTGGAGATCGTGGTGGACCGCCTTGCCATGCGCAAGGGCATCCGGGGCCGTCTGGCAGATTCTCTGGAAACCGCGCTGGCGCTTACCGGCGGCATCGCCGAAGTGGACGTGATCGGCGGCGATTGTATGACCTTCAGCCAGAACTTTGCCTGCCCGGAGCACGGCATTTCCATCAGCGACC
>ERZ833608.1884-NODE-1884-length-12358-cov-5.954726_pt1 | contig 12358 bp, 9 predicted proteins | sample MGYA00519694_ERZ833608 | MGnify/ENA primary metagenome ERZ833608 (study PRJEB31850, sample SAMEA3708742) | human gut metagenome | biome: human gut; feature: human-associated habitat; material: faeces | place: China | collected 2014 ... | reverse complement strand
TGGTGGCCTTGTGGATGCGGTCCAGAGCCTCGAAGTCCAGACCCTTCCAGTTTGCCGGGTAGACACCGTGGATGTTGCCGATGCCGGCAGCCAGGAAGTCAATGCCCAGAGCGGTGATCTTTGCGCACTCCTCGGGGTCTGCGATCTCGCCGGCACCCACAACGCCGTCCTCGACACCGCCGATGGAACCGACCTCGGCCTCGATGCTCAGGCCCTTAGCGTGTGCCAGAGCAACCAGCTCCTTGGTCTTTTCCACATTCTCCTCGATGGAGTAGTGGCTGCCATCGAACATGATGGAAGAGAAGCCGGCCTCGATGCAGGCTTTGCAGCCCTCATAGGTGCCGTGATCCAGATGCAGGGCAACGGGAACGGTGATGCCCATGGAATCGACCATTGCGCTGACCATGGCAGCGACGGTCTTGAAACCGGTCATGTACTTGCCGGCACCCTCGGAAACACCCAGAATCACAGGGCTCTTCATTTCCTCGCAGGCGGTCAGAACGGACTTGGTCCACTCCAGATTGTTGATGTTGAACTGAGGCACACCGTAGTGGCCATCACGTGCTTTGATCAGCATTTCGGTTGCATTTACCAACATTATTCATTACCTCCACAAAATCATTGGGGTCTTGCTCGTTTCATATCCGCTTTGTGCACGGTTTAACGAACCTACAGAATTAGTATACCCCAAACAGCGGCCAAAATCAATCCAAACCGGTGTTTTTCCTGTAACAATGCGGGGATTCTGTTTCTGGCAGGGTGCAGGGGGTTACTGCCAGAAGCGCGTATATTCGATAGAGTGCAACAAATTTCCATATAATGTGCAATAAGCGGCCGAAAGACAGAAAGCTTGATGAAGGACGGATTTTCAACACAGATCCACATTCGTCAAAATGATATTGGGCAATTTGGCAAAAGCGGACAGGATGCAGTTCAAAAAATTGTCATATTTCCGACTTGTATTCTACAAATTGTACGCAGGAAATCAAAAAAGGTCGAACCAAAAAGTGGAAAACCTTGTGGAAAGTGTGGAATTCCACAGGCAAAACAGGCTTTAAAGCTGGACTTTTGAACTTTCTCCACAGGGTTTTCAACATGTGGAAAAATAATCGCTCTTCTACGGATTGTATACCGCGTTTTTGTGGAAAACTTTTTTCTCCGGCAAAACAGAGGGATATCTACCCAGCAGCCGGGTAAAGCTGATGCAGGGCGGCAGAACATTTCTGCAAAAAAGCGGAAACGGTCTCCGGCACCACGAACAGAAAAACTTTTGCAGGACGCGGATAAAAAACGGTAATTTGCTGGCAAACAAGGTCGGCTTATGCTATACTTCAAAATGAGTTATCAGCTTCAGATCATACCGGTGCGCGGCCCAGAGTGCGGCGTGCCTTTTGGAGGGTGTGCACAGCACCTTCCGGTGATACAACGGAAGGAGAAAATCATCATGGAAGAAAAGAACCAGCCGCGCCGTCCGCGCCGCAGCCCGGAAGAGCCGCTGCAGAAGAACGAGAGCCTTGTTTATGGCAAAAATCCGGTGACCGAACTGCTGAAAAGCGGTTCCGGCGTGGACACCGTGCTCATTGCTGAGGGCATGGCTCCGGCCGTGGCGGCTTACTATACCGCATTGGCAAAGGAAGCGGGTGCCACGGTGAAGCGGGTGCACCCCAACAAGCTGCGCCTGATGACCGGCACCGAGAGCCATCAGGGTGTGGCGGCATTTGCCAGCGAGATCGAATACGTGACGGTAGACGACCTGATGGCAGCAGCCAAGGACAAGGGCGAGGCACCTTTTCTGGTGCTGAGCGATGGCATTGAAGACCCGCACAATCTGGGTGCCGTGATGCGCAGTGCTCTGCTGTGCGGTGCGCATGGCATCGTGATCCCAAAGCGCGGCGGCGCATCGGTCACGCCTACCGTCATCAAGTCCAGCGCAGGTGCCGCAGAACGCCTGCCGGTGGCTCGTGTGGCCAACATCGGCGAGACCATCCGCCGCCTGAAGGAGCAGGGTGTGTTCGTCTACTGCGCCGATATGGACGGCGTGTCTCTGCGCAGGAACAACCTGACCGGCCCCATTGCACTGGTGCTGGGCAGCGAGGGCAGCGGTGTTTCGCAGCTGGTGAAAAAGCTGTGCGACGGTGTGGTGCGGCTGGATATGGCAGCACCGGGCACCGGTGTGGACAGCTACAACGTGTCGGTGGCTGCGGGCATTATTCTGTACGAGATCCAGTCCCAGCGCGCAGCACAGCAGGCATGATCCGGCATTCGGGCCGGAACCTCAATTTGAATTACAGGAGGGACTAGAATGCCGAAAGATAAAAATAATGGCCGGGAAATGACCCCGGATGAAAAGTTCCGCTCCTTTTTCAGCACCACGGCGGTGGATATCCCGGAGGAGATGACCCGGAGAGACGAAAACCAGCCGGAGGAAAAGCCGCAGAAACGGTTTGGCCTGTTTGGCCGTGGTAAGGAAAAGCAGGAGACTGACGAAGCTGCAGCAGAGCAGCCGCAGGAAATGCCCACCGGTGAGGTGCGGCTGGGTGAGGATGCGCAGCCGGAACCGGAAGCGGATCTGGAACTGATGCTGAAGCCGGAGGCAGACCCGGAACAGGAACTGGCCCCGTGGCCTTTTCTGGAAAAGGAAGCAGAGGATGCACAGCCGGAAGCACCCGCCAAAAAGCCGGAGGAAAAATCTGCACCGCAAACGGCAGAACCCCCGGCGGCAGTGAAGCCGGAAACACCCCGGCAGAGCGCTGTCCCGGCGGCAAGACCCGCAGAGCAGCACAGCACGGCAAAGCCTCTCCGGCACCCCAAGAATGCGCCGGAGGTGCTGCTGCCGCAGGAAGAGCAGGAGCAGCAGGAGATGGCACAGCTCAAGGCGATGATCAACGGCCTGAGCGACCAGAAGCCGGAAAAGCCTGCACCGAGGGCCGAAGCAGCCCCGGCAGCAGAAACTGAACCGGCTGAAAGCAAAAAGAAACCGTCCGGTGCACCGCTGCCCGCGGCTGTGTTTGCAGCGGTAAAGGAGACGGCACCGGAGCTGCAGCCGGAACCTGTGCCGCAGCCGAAAAAAACGGAGCAGCCGGAAAAGCAGCCGGTGGTCGATTTCTTTGGCAAGGTGCAGAGCGAGGACGCACCGCAGGCACCTTTGGCCCCGGCAGAGGAGCCTGCCGCAAAAGAGGACACCATGAGCCTGCCGCTGCTGCCGCTGGACGGTGAAGAGCCGCAGCAGGCACCGGAGAAGGCACCCGCTGCGCCACAGCCGGAACTGAAAGCTGAGGCGGAGGACGCGGTGTCTCCGGAGGAACATGCTGAAACGGAGCTGACCGAGCCGGAGGCTACGGCGGATAAACTGCACCGTATGAGTGCAGAGCTGACGCTGCGCTGCGTGCTGGGCGGCATTCTGGCTGTGGTGCTGCTGCATTTTGGTTTGGTATCGGATGGGCTGCTGCCCGCCATGGCGGCGCTGGACCCGGATGCTGCCCCGGCGGCATTCTATGCTGCAAACCTGCTGCTGCTGGCAGCAAGCCTGTGCGTGGGCTTCCCGGTGCTGCGCGACGGCCTGAACGGCCTGCGCGGACGGTCTTCTTCCGAGACGATGCCGGCGCTGGCCGCAGTAGCAGCGCTGGTGCAGGCGGTCACAGCCATGCTGAACGCAAATGTTTACCGCGGCACCACCGGCATCTCGCTGCTCAGCGGCATGGCCGCGCTGGGCCTGTTTCTTGCGCTGCTGGGCAGCCGGGTGATGCTGGCTGCTGTCAAGGGCGGCTATGAGCTGGTGACCAATGGTGTGGAGTTCGAGGGCGCCTACCGCGCCAAGGATAAAGACCTGCTGCGCGCCCTTGCACGGGATCTGGAACAGAAGGACCCCTGGGTGCTGCTGAGCCGCCCAATGAAGGAAGCTGACGGCTTTGTGGAGCAGAGCTTGAGCGAGCGCGCAAGCGAGCGCCGTGCACGCAAAGTTTCGTACATCCTGCTGGGCGTTGCCCTGCTCAGCGGCGTGCTGTTCCTGCTGGCAGGTGCCGGCTGGAACAAAGCGGCGGCTGCCATGGCAGCGGTGCTGTGCATGGGCGCACCGCTTTCTTCTACCCTGATCGCGGGCGTTGCCTCGCTACGGCTGCAGCGTGCGGCTGCGGCTGTGGGCGCAGTCGTGCCCGGTTGGCAGGCCATTGAGCAGCTGGGCGGCATTGATACGCTGCAGATCGATGCAGACGACCTGTTCACCGCCGACAGCGCACAGCTGGAGGATATCCGCATCTTCAAGGGCGGCCGCATCGACCGCGCCATCCTGTACGCGGCCAGCGTGTTGAACGAGAGCCACGGCACCCTGAAGGGGCTGTTCCGCCAGATCGTTGAGGAACGCACAGACATCCTGTTCCCGGTCAAGGATCTGGAGCAGCACCATGGGCTGGGCTTTTCCGCCTGGTGCGATAACAACCGCATCCTCATTGGTACCCGCCGCTATCTGGAGCAGGAGGGCGTGCCGCTGCCGGACGAGGAATACGAGATGCAGCACTCGAAGAACGGCGAGCTGCAAATTTTGTATCTGGCTGTGTCCGGCAATCTGCACGCTATGTTCGTGCTGAAATATGTGGGCGGGCGCAATGTGGCCCGCGGCCTTGCCGTGCTGCAAAAGGAGAACATCCGCCTGCTGGTCACATGCCAGGACCCCAGTCTGACTGCACACCACATTACCGAAGCATACCGCCTGCCGGAAGGCATGATCACCGTGCTGGATCAGGAGCAGTGCAACGCCATCAAGGCCGCACCGGAAGACCCGGAGGACACCTGCTGCATGATCCATCTCAAGGCGTTTGCCAGCCTGACCGGCGGTCTGCAGGCTGCGGATCAGGCCCAGAACGCCGAGAGCAGCGCCACCACAGTACAGATGGTCTCGGTGCTGTTCTCCATTATCATTGCAGCGCTGCTCACCAGTGCAGGCAGCATCTGGGAGCTTTCGGTGGCAACGGTGCTGATGTATCAGGCAGCGTGGAGCGCCCTGAGCATTGCTGTGTGTGCACTGAAGCAGCATAACTGAGAAATATTCTCAGAATAAATAGGAATCGTTCTTGATTTCCATCAAAAAATATGGTATACTCTGTTCAGAACCTGAGCCGCAGGCGAAAAAATTACCGCCGGGCTGAATGATAGAGCCGGGATCGGTCGATCCTGACAGAAGATCCGTTTTTGAAAGGAGAGCATCATGGAACTGAAGGGTACCAAAACCGAGAAAAATCTGTGGGAAGCCTTTGCTGGTGAATCTCAGGCACGCAACAAATATACTTACTTTGCTTCAGTAGCCAAGAAAGCCGGTTACGAGCAGATTGCTGCTCTGTTCCTGCATATTTAGCACGTTTCAAATCACGTGATAAATCTAACAAATAATTAATTTCGCGTTCTGAATGATGAACAAGACTCAATAGGTGTCTATTTTTAAGATTAAAAGCCATAGCGATCTCCTTATCGGATGCCATCAATAAATGCAGGCTACCTTACTGTGAATGACTTAATTTTTAGCGGATTGGATAGCCTATTTTTGTCCCAAACGTGAAGTTTTGCAACCAAATTCAATCCCTTATTTTGTGATGCATATCACACTTCATTTCATAACTTTATATTGCGCTTTCTTTATATATAAAAGAGATTTACAATCCCGTCGATTCTCACACAACAGGAGTGCATATGATCAACAGAAGAAATTTCATACAACTTAGCGCAAGTAGCATTTTAGCGTTAAGTGCGAGTCGTTTTGCTTTTGCAAAAAGCAACACACAAGTCGATTTACGTATTGTGGCAACAACCGATATTCACAGTTTTTTGACTGACTTCGATTACTACAAAGATGCACCTACTGAGAAATTCGGTTTTACCCGTGCTGCAAGCTTGATTCGTCAAGCTCGTCAAGAGGTGAAAAACAGCGTTTTAGTTGATAACGGTGACTTAATCCAAGGTAACCCAATTGCTGACTATCAAGCGGCTAAAGGTTACAAAGAAGGCAAATCAAATCCAGCTGTGGATTGCTTAAATGCAATGCACTATGAAGTGGGCACATTAGGTAACCACGAATTTAACTATGGCTTAGATTATTTAGCGGATGCGATTAAACAAGCTAAATTTCCTATCATCAATGCCAACGTAGTGAAAGTAGGCACTGAAGAGCCCTATTTCACACCTTATGTAATTCAAACGAAAGAAGTGGTGGATAGCCAAGGTAAAACGCATAAACTAAACATCGGTTATATCGGTTTTGTGCCACCACAAATTATGGTGTGGGATAAAGCAAATTTACAAGGCAAAGTTGAAACGCGCGATATCGTGAAAACCGCACAAAAATATGTGCCAGAAATGAAACAAAAAGGTGCCGATATTATTGTGGCACTTGCACACACTGGGCCATCTGACGAACCATATCAAGAAGGTGCAGAAAACTCAGCATTCTACCTTGCTGATGTACCACATATTGATGCGATTGTTTTCGGTCACTCTCACCGTTTATTCCCAAATAAAGAGTTTGCAAAATCACCAAATGCAGATATTGCTAAAGGTACCGTAAAAGGCGTGCCTGAAAGTATGGCAGGCTACTGGGCAAACAACATCAGCGTGATCGACTTAACCCTTGCTCAACACAACGGCAAATGGTTAGTAGCTGATGGTAAAGCGGCACTTCGCCCAATTTACGATGCTGAAAACAAAAAAGCGACCACAGAAAGTGATGCAGAATTGACCGCACTTTTAAAACCTGTGCATGAAGCCACCCGTGAATTCGTGGCACAGCCAATCGGTAAAGCTACCGATAATATGTACAGCTACTTAGCGTTAGTACAAGATGACCCAACTATTCAAATTGTGAACCAAGCACAAAAAGCTTATGTTGAAAAAGTGGCACCAAGTGTTGCAGCAATGGCGGGTTTACCAATTTTAAGTGCAGGCGCACCATTTAAAGCAGGTGGACGTAAAAATGACCCTACTGGCTATACTGAAGTTAACAAAGGTGAATTAACCTTCCGTAACGCAGCAGACTTATACCTCTATCCAAACACATTAGTTGTGGTGAAAGCAACCGGTGAAGAATTGAAAGAATGGTTAGAATGTAGCGCAGGTATGTTTAAACAAATCGATCCTACCAGCGACAAACCACAATCTTTACTTGATTGGGAAGGTTTCCGTACCTATAACTACGATGTGATTGACGGCGTAAATTATGAATTCGACCTGACTCAACCACCGCGTTATGACGGCGAATGTAAATTGATTAACCCGAACTCACACCGTGTGGTGAATTTAACTTACCAAGGTAAACCGGTTGATCCAAAAGCAGAATTCTTAATTGCGACTAACAACTATCGTGCTTACGGTAATAAATTCCCAGGCACAGGCGATGCACACATTGTTTACGCTTCTCCTGATGAAAACCGTCAAATCCTTGCGGACTACATCAAAGCAGAAAGTGAAAAACATGGCCATGTAAACCCAAGTGCGGATAAAAACTGGCGTTTTGCACCAATTAAAGGTAACGATAAATTAGACGTGCGTTTTGAAACCTCGCCAAGCGAACAAGCAGCGAAATTTATTCAAGATAATGCACAATATCCAATGAAGAAAGTTGGCACCGACGAAGTTGGCTTTGCGGTATATCAAATCGATTTATCGAAATAACAAAAAAGGGCGTGCTCAGCACGCCCTACTTATTTCAAAGTGCGGTCAATTTTGACCTTATTTTTCTTCTTTTGGAAGTCTGATTAAGGAAAAGATCAAGCCGCCCCAAATTACTAAAAGCGCCACAATCATCATTGTAATTGAAATACTTGTCATCTTTATTCTCCTTTTTCTTCAAGCTTGAAGTTGTCTTCATTTTTCCATTTTAAACGAGAAAGAATGAACGAAACCACCACTAGCGAAATTGCCATACCCCAACCAAAGATATTTACAAACCAGCTTGGATAACCTTCATAACCTTCTGTAAATACTTTCGCACCTTCACTGAATAACATAAAGGCAAGAATACCGGTTGTGATGACAATACATAAACGCCATAGGAAACCCACTTTGAATGAAGAGCTTTGATTTAAGTGGTTGCCTAATAAGCCTAGTTTTTCATTTGCAACAATCACAATTAATGAAACAAATGCCACTGCTACAATACCGAAGTAGTTCACAAATTTATCGAACACATCAAGCATTGGTAAGCCGGTTGTTGTACCGAATAAAATCACCGAAACCACCATCATTGGTAAACCAACAACAAAGGTCGCTTTTGCTCGACGTAAACGGAGTTTATCTTGAATCGCTGAAATGATTACTTCAATAACAGAGATAAATGAGGTTAATGCCGCAAAGGTTAATGAACCGAAGAACAATACCCCTAACACTTCACCAAATGGTGCTTTATTAATGATGGTTGGGAATGCAAAGAAGGCTAAACCAATACCGCCTTTTGCCACTTCACTCACTTCCACACCTTGTGCAGCTGCAATAAAACCTAATGCCGCAAATACACCGATACCTGCAAGTACTTCAAAGCTTGAGTTCGCAAAGCCAACAACTAAACCACTTCCTGTTAAATCAGAATCTTTTTTCAGGTAAGACGCATAAGTGATCATAATCCCGAAACAAATAGAAAGAGAGAAGAAGATTTGACCGTAAGCCGCAATCCACACACTTGGGTTAGACAATTTAGACCAGTCTGGGGTAAATAACGCATTCAAGCCTTTTTCTGCACCCGGTAGGAATAAAGAATAAATAACCAACGCCACAAACATCACCACTAAAACAGGCATTAAGATGTCTGAAGATTTAGAAATCCCTTTTTTAATGCCTAAAGAAAGTACGCCTAATGCTACTAACCATACTGCGATTAATGGGCCTGTCACCATGCCAACAAACTCAAAGCTCACACCATTAGCGATATCGCCCATTTTTAAGAATTCGTGTAGGAAGAAATCAATTGGTTTATCGCCCCAGGCTGAATTAAGTGAGAAGTAGGTGTAGCTTGCCGCCCAACCTAATACTACTGCGTAGTAAAGACCGATAATGACGTTCACCATCACCTGCCACCAACCAAACACTTCAAAGTGTGGGTTAAAACGACGATAAGAAAGTGGCGCACCACCACGATGGCGATGACCGATTGCGTAATCTAAGAAAAGCAATGGAATACCGGCGGTTAAAAGTGCAATAAGATAAGGGATAATAAATGCACCGCCCCCGTTTTCATAAGTGGTGTAAGGGAAACGCCAAATGTTTCCTAAACCAACAGCGGATCCAATTGCCGCCATAATAAATGCTTTCCGACCAGAGAAGGTCTCACGCTTTGCGTTTGACTGCGTCATATTAAGTTCCTTTTTAATGAAGAAAGATTTCAATATAATGAATTCTAAAACCGAGTCAAGAATTTGATTTAAAGTGCGGTTAAAAAAATGAATTTTTTTTAAATATCACTGTCTAAAGGCCGAATTTAATCTCTATTACTAACCAAAAGGAAACATTTATGGATCTCAACAGTATTTTAAATCAAGTTTTAGATGTTGCTAAAAACTCTGCAAGTAAACTTGAAACAGGCAATCAAACTATCGACTCTCTCACCAAAGTAGGCGGTGGTGCAGCATTAGGCGGTATTTTATCAATGATTTTAGGCCGCAGCGGTGGCGCAAGCTTAGCAAAATTAGGCTCACTTGCCGTTTTAGGTAATCTTGCTTACCAAGCGTACCAAAACTATCAAAAATCCCAACAAAATAGTCAACCAAACATTTCAGAAAATGCGTTTGATGTATTAAATTCATCAAGCCATGTCGATGCAGGCGAATTGATTTTACGTACTATGATCGCAGCGGCGGCAGCTGATGGTGAAATCACCGAAGATGAAAAACAAACTATCGCAAATGAAGCAGGCAACAACCCTGAATTAGCGCAATGGCTTGAACAAGAAATCCAAAATCCAATTTCTATCAATGAAATTGCACGTCTTGTAGGTAACGATACTGCACTTGCAAGTAATGTGTACTTAGCCGCTCGTTTAGTAAGCAAAGATTTATCTCGCAAAGAAATCATTTTCTTAGCAGATTTAGCAAAAGCATTAGGCTTAGATGATGCGCTTGTTGAACAATTAGAAAAACAAGCTGGTTTCTAATTTTGTGCCTAGAAAACATTACGTTTTCTGACCGCACTTCTTATCAAAAAACACGATAATCTTAGTTATCGTGTTTTTTTCATTTGTTTTTTCGCGAAAACCTAACCAAAGGCGAAAAATTCCGCTACAATGCTGAACTTCAGTGTTTATAAAATTATTCAATAATCATAAAAACGGGAAGCAACATGACAGGCGCACAACTCATTATCGAATGTTTAAAAGCGCACGGTGTAACCGATCTTTTCGGCTACCCAGGCGGGGCAATCATGCCAACCTATGATGCCATCTATGACTCAGACCTTGACCATCTCCTTTGTCGTAACGAACAAGGTGCCGCAATAGCCGCAATTGGTTATGCGCGCTCTACGGGTAAAGTTGGCGTATGTGTCGCAACGTCAGGCCCTGGTGCAACTAACTTAGTAACAGGTTTAGGTGATGCCTTTGCTGATTCTGTTCCAATCGTAGCATTTACTGGCCAAGTTGCAGCCCCTCTTATCGGTACAGATGCTTTCCAAGAAGCCGATGTTTTAGGTTTATCTCTTGCTTGCACCAAGCACAGCTACATTGTGCAATCCATCGAAGAACTCCCTGAAATTATTGCTTCCGCTTTCCAAATTGCACAAAGTGGCAGACCTGGTCCTGTTCTCATCGATGTCCCTCGCAACATCCAAGTGAGCGATGTACCTGAACATATCAAACCTATTGTAAAACCAACCGTAAAACCAACCGCACTTTCAGAATTAAAATTAGCGGAAGCAAAAAAATTATTGGCACAAGCAAAAAAACCGGTGCTTTATGTGGGCGGTGGCGTAGGCATGGCAAAAGCTACACAAGCGGTCAAAAAATTCCTACAAATCACCAAAATGCCATCTGTTTCAACATTGAAAGGTTTAGGCTCAATTGACCCAACCGATCCCGTTTATATGAGCATGATTGGTATGCACGGCACAAGAGCTGCAAACGTTGCCGTACAAGAATGTGATTTATTATTAGTATGCGGTGCACGTTTTGACGACCGCGTGACCGGTAAATTAGATAGTTTTGCGCCACACGCGAAAGTGATCCATTGTGATATTGATGCAGCAGAAATCAACAAACTCCGTGTAGCAAATGTCGCCCTTCAAGGAGATTTAATTCAAGCTTTAGAGGCTTTAAGTATCCCTCTTGCAATTGACGATTGGAGAGCACACATTCAAGCATTGAAAGCCAAACTCGATTTCACTTATATTGACAATGCAGGCAACCGACCTATTGACCCTTGGTCGTTGCTCAACACGCTTTCTCAGCGTAAACCCCAACATGCGGTGATTTGCACCGATGTGGGCCAACACCAAATGTGGTCTGCACAACATATGCGCCATTTCGCACCAGAAAACTATATTACCTCTGCGGGCTTCGGCACCATGGGTTTTGGTTTACCTGCAGCGGTGGGCGCGAAAAAAGCTCGTCCTCATGATGAAGTGATTTTAGTGACAGGCGATGGTTCATTGATGATGAACATTCAAGAATTAGGCTCAATCAAACGCGGTAGTTTGCCGGTAAAAATTTTGCTGTTAGATAACCAACGCCTTGGTATGGTGCGTCAATGGCAAGATCTTTTCTGGAATAAACGCCGTTCTGAAACCATTTTAGAAGATAACCCTGATTTTGTGATGTTAGCGAAAGCCTTTGATATTCCCGCTGAACGCATTGAGCGCGCTGATGAGGTGGATGCGGCACTTAATCGCTTATTAAATAGCGAAACCGCTTATTTGCTACAAGTATGCATTCCACCTGATGAATGTGTATGGCCGTTAGTGCCACCCGGTGCGTGTAATGCCGATATGTTGGAGGAGATTTAAGATGAATCAATATACTTTTGAATTGACCGCTCAACATCGCCCTGAAGTTTTAGAACGCGTATTACGCGTTATTCGCCTTCGTGGTTTCACTGTAACCAATATGGATATGACATTGGTAGAAACTCAAGTGCAGTTAAAAATCACTGTAAAATCTGACCGCACTTTTGATTTGTTGGTGAATCAGTTGGCGAAATTGCCGGATGTATTAGGAATAAAATAATGAAAAAGTTTTTTTTACTTATCATTTCTATCTTATTTGTAGGTGGAGGTACAACACAAGAAAAAGAAATATCTAAGCAAACAGAGGTAATTCAAGCCTTTTTTATTGCAAATAATAATATTTATGCTGTAGGCAATTTAAATAGCTATCAATTTTCCTCTTCTAAATCTGAAG
>ERZ833608.1883-NODE-1883-length-12365-cov-3.166613_pt1 | contig 12365 bp, 6 predicted proteins | sample MGYA00519694_ERZ833608 | MGnify/ENA primary metagenome ERZ833608 (study PRJEB31850, sample SAMEA3708742) | human gut metagenome | biome: human gut; feature: human-associated habitat; material: faeces | place: China | collected 2014 ... | reverse complement strand
ATACTTCCAAGATACTCCATGGTCGAATAATCAAGATCTTCTGCATGATGGATTACAACATCAAAGATTCCCATGATCATTACAAGAACAATCAATGTTGTAAAAAGTGCTGCCCATGTCTTTTTATGAATCCCGTTTAATCCAACCAATGTAATAACCGCAAAAAGAATCACCAGCCTGCTGCACATTTCCAGCACATTTGATGTATCTCCCGCTTTCCAAAAACCAATTGCAAAAACAGCAACATTAAAAATAACGGTCAATATCGTAAGCGCACCCTGTCTTCCTGCAACGATAATTAATATAAACATCAGAAATCCTATGAGTATCATAAGCTCTGTATCTCGTTTCAGTCCACGAATTCCAGAACCCATTCTCTTGCTTGTTCCATTGAGCAGTACCTTATCTCCCTTATGATATGGCTGTTTCATCATTCCGGTATACGTGCACTCATTCGTAAAACTTATTGTCTTTCCCTTGTTTTCTCCATTTAGGATTACTCCCTGGATATTCTGCTTATATTTTTTCTCCTTCGTCCCTCTGGTTCCTGTCTCTTCTCCTGAGACACTGGTTTCGACCTTTGTCAGTTTTGCAATGGGTGTGCTATACAACCATGCATCATTTGCAACAAAGATAATACACAGCAGATACAATATGCCAAGGATACAATATAACTTTCTTTTCTTGCTTTGTTTTACAAATTCCAACATTACTTTACTTCCATCTCGAATCTATCAAAAATCATTTTTTTATTTTAGCGCAAAAAATTTTATTGTCAAGATGAATTTGAAAATGATTTTCATGTTAAAAGAACAGGACAACACGCTAACGCGCACTGCCCTGTTCTTCTTTTCTCTATTCTACTTTGCTTCTCCCTCCGGGAAAATAATTTTATTCACGAAGAAGAATACCACCATCGATACGCCTCCGTTGAGCACGGTTGTTCCGATATTGTAAAGCCATCCAGGTACGAACATTCCTGCTACTGCAACCCAGATACAGTTAATTGAGTTTACAATACATGTAACAATACAAAATGCAATCAGATACCAGAACGCCTGATACCAGATCTTTCCTTTGCTGCGGAACACAAAGCTTCTCTGGATTGGGAAGTTGATGCACTCGCCAATGAGCATTGCGATCATGTATGCACAGAAGTACGGCAGTCCGCCATGCGCCGCATCATATCCGATGATATTCCATTTAAATGTCTCACCGAATAATGTAATGTCGATTCCCGGGAAACCGAAATCAATATTCGGAAGTCCTGCAAACGCAAGTGGCAAAAACAGCAGCATTACATATTTAAGTACAGTGATCAGATTACTTACGATTACGAACAATCCGCCTTCTCTTATCCATTTTGAAGCACTCGGATGTTTCTCGGCAAAACGGTTCCATATGTTGTTTGACTTATTCATTCTACGCTCTCCATTCTTCTAAGATTCTAGATTCTATTGTCCTCCCCGGACTTTGTATCTATATCCTAACATGGATTACATGCCTATCTATTGTACTTACATAACCTGCACTTTTTCTGCATAAACTGCAAGCTTAATTTCCTTGTTCTTCTTTAATCGGAATCAAAATCTTCAGGTCAAACCAGTTTTCTTTTGTATCAATCGTAACTGCTCCGCCGTATTTATTCACTGTATAACGGATACTCTTCATTCCGTATCCATGATACTTTTTGTCTTTCTTTGTTGTCGCAATATTTCCATCCTGATACTGCAATTTTTCTTCACAGTAATTCTCGAACTTAAGAATCAAAAATGCCTTCTGTCTGGACACTGTCACATGAATCAGTCTCTTCTCCTTGTCCTGTATCTTCATCTCACATTCAATCGCATTATCGAGTGCATTGCCAAAGATACTGCAGATATCCATAACATCCATAAAGTCTAACAGTGTTCCGTCTGCCACACAGGTAAGTGTAATCCCATTCTTATTACAATACAGACTTTTGCTCGTCAGCACAGTATCGAGAACTTTATTTCCGGTTTTATTCTGTGCTTCATACTGACGGATCTCCGCCTCCATCTCATCCAAAAATGCTTCTCTTTTCTGAGGATCTTCCTCACTTCTCAATACTGCAATCTGATGTTTCAGATCATGATATTTGTAATTGATCAACTCAATACTTTCCTTTGACTGCACATACTGTGCATATTGATTCTGAAGTACATTCTGAACTGCCTCAAGTTCTTTTCTTGCCCGCATCTCACAGCATTGCATAAGATGTGCGTACAGAATCGCAATTCCGGCAAGATCCACGATTGTACGAATATTTGCTATCTCAAATGAATACCTTCCGGAAAATGGAGTATTTACCGTGAGATAACTAATGTTGCTGACAGCAAAAACAGATATCGCAATCAAAAATGCTGAAAAACATTCTTTCCAACCTATCTCCATCTGTCCATCTTCTGGGAAATGTACATGCAAGATCTTGAACAAGATCACGCTGATCATTCCATATCCAAGGATAAGGGCTGACCATTCTTTCCACCATACTCCTGATTGCGCTATCCTAAAGTAACAAGCAACCTGCCATTCTATCGATGCCATGAATTCTGCCACAACAAATGCGATCAGCACAAAATATACTGCGTCTGTTATTTCGATCGCACAGGATACATAAATGAAAAACAGCATAAGGAATACTGCTACGATCATGCAGGGAATCCAGAAAAACAATCTGACATCTTCCGTCACAACCATGAATCCGCTCTGTACAACAAGCATCACTGCCATGATCACAGCTGTCTTTATTTTTGAAAATCTCTTTTTAAATGGCAGGATAAATATCATGCATGCAAGCCACTCTGCAATTGCCGAGTAAAGTCTCGGGATATCCGGCATCAAATGATCGATCATTTTATCACCTCTCCCCAATATCTTGTCAAAGCTTCCATAAATTCCTTTTTACGTGCACGACTCAACACCAGTTCTTCACCTTTTACCACCGCACAGTTGTCCTGAATTCGGTCTACGTGCTGCAGATTAATCAGATATCCTTTATTTCCTCTGCAGAAGTTCATCCCAGAAAGCTTTTCATCCATCTCTTTCATTTTCCCTGTGGTTTCATAATCCCCAAGGATCGTATGAAGGATCAACGTATGTCCCTGACTTTCAATATAGTAAATATTTGCGATATTAATACGCACCATACCGCCTTTTATATTTACCATAATCACCTTTGCTTCTCGCTTTTTCATACGTTCGATCGCGCGATTCAATCTCTGGGAGAACGCAAAATAAGAAACTGGTTTCAACACATAATCCAACGCATCTACCGCATAACCTCTAATTGCATACTGTGCCATGTTTGTAATAAAGATGATTACAACTTCACTGTCCATTTTACGGATTTCTTCCGCAGCTGACATTCCATCCATGAATTTCATCTCGACATCCATAAGGATAATGTCGAACTGAGATTTGTATTTATTGACAATCTGATCTCCATCGGAATAAATGGTTATCTCGAACGCTTCTTGATTCTCTGCCTCGTATTGATGCAGAAATTCTTCCAGCTGTTTTGCATACATTGCTTCGTCTTCTACAATCGCAATTTTGATCATCGGAATCCTCCTCCTGGTATATTTTCTGTCGTCTTATGTTCTATCTTATAATAAAGGAATTTTTATTCTGCCACAAGTCATATAATGAGATTTACCTGTTGCTGGCTCTGAGCAATCACTATTTTAGCAAAAGGAAAACAGGATTGGCCTGTTTCTATCTGTCCAATCCTGTCTTTCATTTAATATATTACGCTTCTGCGTTATCTACATTTTTTCTTTTCTTTCTGAAACGTACGATCACGATCGCATCTGCTGCAATTAAGAGAACTGCCAGAATTACGTCTACTGTTACGAAAAGTTTTGTCATATTGCTCATACCTGCAGCCGGGTTACCATCTGCATAGTATCCGCTGTTTGCTACAGTGTAGAGAATGTTCTTACATGCCTGTCTCATTGCGAGTACTGCTGTTGCACTCTCATCTGTAAGCTTGTTAGACTCAGCACTGTTGAATCCAAGCATCAGGTCATTCCCGTTTCTGATACAGTGATCTGTGATCATATATCCATAAGAACCGTCGTAATCTGTCTCTACCATTCCAACGAATCCCCATTCTCCACGGAGAACGTTATTCAGAAGTCCGTTATTTGCACAGCTTGGAACTGTACCAATCCAGTTAAAGGATGACATTGCTGCTATTGCATTTCCTTCAAATCCTTTCACTGCAAGTTCGAATGCTTTCAGGTATCCTTCACGGATTGTCTGCTCAGAAGCAAATGTCAGAAGGAAGGAACAACGATTTGTTTCCTGATCATTTAATGCAAAATGTTTGATATAAGGATATACACCTTTCACTGCAGCTCCATTCATCTCATTCGCTGCCATGTATCCGGATAATACGCCGTCTTCTGAATAGTACTCGAAGTTACGTCCTGCAAATGCAGATCTGTGGATATTCATTGCCGGTCCATACCATCCGAAGTTATCTGCGTCAACATATTCCTGTCCCATAGAATCTCCGACTTCTTTTGCCAGATCTTTATTCCATGTCTGAGCGATCAGTACTTCTGACGGATAAGCTGTTCCGTATGTCTTTGTAATAAAGTTATTCAGTCCTGCCGGTCCGTCACAATCAGATGTTGCAATCTTTCCTACAGACTGGATTTCTGCTGTCTGCCATCCACCTACATTGATAAGTGTTGACATATCCTCGAAGCTTAACTGATCTAACAGTTTATCCCAATCTTCGTCATCATATGATTTTCCTGTAAGGTCTGCAAGCTGAAGTCCGTTATCCTGCTCCATCTTCGGCATCTCGTCGGAATCATCATTGTATTTTGTACCGTCATAGATTCCAAATACGTTTTCTTCTACTGCTTTTCTTGTCTCGTCGCTCATTACATAAGCATCTTCACTTAACTTTCCACAAGCAGATTCATAATTTGCAAATCCGTTTGCTCTTGAAAGTTGTTCGAAATCACCGCGTGAGTAATCTTCAAACTGGTTTGTTGCTACAGTTTCGTTGGAAGAACGTCCGTCTTTACTGTAGTCAATATCACTGTCTACTGTAAATTTCTCTTCTGCCAAAACAGTATGTGAATCGGAACGAAGAGAGATTGTGTATTCTCCGGCCTCTAAGATATATCCACCACCGGAAATCTTGATTCCTTCAGAATCATAGGATGCCATATCCTCTTTGTTAATAGTGATTGATTTTGTCTCTGCTGCTCCCGGATCAAGAGTTTCTGTTTTCTCAAATGCGATCAGGTTTGCAGATGCTTTTTCAATCCCACCGTTTGTGTATGGTGCTGTGTAATAAAGTTCGATAACATCTTTACCTGCAACATCACCTGTGTTTTTCACTGTCACATCAAATGTTACTGTGTCACCATTGTCTTTAAAATTCTCAATTGTCTTTTCAAATGTTGTATAGCTCAGACCATATCCAAATGGATACTGTACTGTATCTTCGTACTGGATCAGCCCTTCTTCTGCGGCTGTTTCATAGAATTTATAACCTACATAGATTCCTTCTGCATAGTTTACAAATCCCATACTTCCTTCGTAAGCTGCATCATTTTTTGCGATCTGGTTTTTCAGATCATCTACATTTGTGTAAGCATTCAGACCGATGTTGTTGTAGTACGGTGTCTGCTGAAGATCTTTTACAAATGTATCTACTGTCTTTCCTGATGGATTCACAGATCCGTTGATAATCTCTCCAAGTGCCTCGAATCCTGTTGCTCCTGCTCCCGGTGCATAGATAACAGCACCGATCTGCTCATACTTATCAACCCAGTCAAGTTCCATCGCATTGTTTGCATTTACAACCACGATAACATTTTCAAACTGAGAGCAGACTGTATCTAACATATCTTCTTCTGTGTTAGACAGTTCAAGATAGCTTTCGCCTTCATCAAAGTCATCGTAATCACCGTTGTTTGTGTAACTTCCTTTTACATATCCGTAATTTTCCGGTGTGACTGACACCGTTTCTGCCAGCTTCTTGTAGCTTCCGTCGATCACTGATTTCATATCTGTCGGAAGGTCTGCACCTTCTCCACCGGAACGTCCGATTACTACAACAGCTGTATCAGAGAATTCTTTTGCTTCGTTCATGAGGCTGTCTGTGTAATACTCTTTTGTTGGTTCCGGTAATGTCCAGTCCTGCTCTGCCATAGCGATTGTCGGACGATCTTCTCGGTAATCTGTATACATCTTTGTCAGAGATTCATTTGTCTCATATCCTGCATCTTTTAAAGACTGTAAGATACTGATCGCTGTGGAAGAATCAGAAGATCCTGATCCCGTTCCGCCATATAACGGATTTGTTGAATCCCAGCCAAATACATTCAGTTTCTTTGTATCAGAAGCAAGTGGTAAGATTCCTTTATTTTTCAGAAGAACCATTCCTTCTTCTCCAACTTTCTGAATTGTCTTACGACTCTGCTCTGTTGTTTCTTTTGAAAGCTCTACTTTCTTTGCATTCAAAATACTTGATACGTTGTTGTACATCGGACCATAGCAGATTACATTTACGAGTACTGCTACGATAGCCACAAATGCGATTCCTGCCTGCCAGCGAATCACGTGACGAACTCCCTTTTTCGCTTTGTGCGCTGCGATCATTACTACGATCATTGCGACTAATGCAATAAAAATAGCAATAATATAACCACTCAGTCGTTCAATATATGACGTCAGGTCTGCAACACTTACTCCCAGACTAGTGAATATCGGGGACAATAAGTTTACTAAAAAGTTTGTCATAATGTTTCCTCCCTTTTGTTGATGGGCTTATGTTAGCATACATTTTTTCTCTCATGCCTTTTTTCGCATAAATGGTTCATTTTTTTCATAACCTGCAATTCCATTTGGCATATTTAACAATTTGTATACCTCGTTTTTGTCTATATTGCCTATCCTCTGTTGATTGCAGCTTTGATCAGATGTGCTGTTCCTTTGATACGATGTCCGTTCGCCATCTCTGTCAATGCCTCTGCCATTTTCATCGTCACAATACCGCCTGTCATTTTTGCATACCCGCGGATTGGCATATTATAGTTGAATAAGACGTTCAGGTTCGGCTTTCCCTTCCAATCGCTGATCTTCAAAAGTAATTTCAGGATTGCACAGAGCAGTTTTCCTAGAATTCCTTTTCCGTAATACAACTGACAAACTGCATCGTTCATTTGGATCTCACCGCTCCAGCTTCCATCCGGAATCTCTCTTCCATACAGAATACGGAATTTTTCGTCTGAAATGTCTTTAATCTTGCCGTTGAAATATTCCGGCAGTTCTTCTTTTTTGTAGCCGCCATTTTCTACAGTTCCCACTACATCCAAAGTATCTTCCAGAAGCATATGTTCAGCGTTCTCACCGATCATGATCTGATAAGTACCGCTTTCAATCTCCCAGCTGTCTGTTCTTGTATCATAAAAACGGAAGGTCTTATCATCGAATCCGATTCTTACTTCCTTTTCTTCTCCCGGCTGAAGCTCTACTCTTACGAAACCTTTCAGCTCGCGAACCGGTCGAAAGACAGTCTCGGAAGATTTTCCAACATACAGCTGTGCGATCTCAGTTCCTGACACATTGCCTGTATTCTTAATTGTAAATGTCACACCTTCTGTATCTATTTTCAAATCTTTATATTCAAAGGTTGTATAGCTCAATCCGTAACCAAATGGGAAACGCGTTGATTTTCCAACAGTTGTGTAATAACGGTATCCGACATAAAGAGACTCTCTGTACTCACTGCTTCTTTCTTTACTTGGATAATATGCATACGCCGGCGTATCCTCATAATAGATTGGGTAAGTCTCATTTAACTTACCGGATGGATTCACCTTTCCTTTCAGAACGTTCAACATTGCTGACGCGCCTGCCTGTCCACCAAGATAACCATGCACGATCCCTTTCACATATGGGTACCATGGCATCTCAATCGCTGATCCGGCTGAAAGAACTACGATTATATTTTTATTTACTGTTGTAAGTTCATTAAGTAATGTCTCCTGTGCTGCCGGCATGGACATATGTGTACGGTCAAGCCCTTCGGACTCACTGATTTCATCAAGTCCTCCAAAGAAAAGAACGATATCGGCCTTCTTTGCAAGCTCTACTGCGGCCTTTGTCAGCTTCTGATTCGGTTTTCTATTGCGAATATATCCCTGCTCATATGCAATAACATCCAGATCTGTGGATCCGATCACATCAAGGATTGCTTCCGGCTGTTTTGCCGGGTTTACAAGTGATGATCCTGCGCCCTGATATCTTGGGGTCTTTGCGAAATCACCGATCACCGCAACTTTTGTTCCAGGTTTCAACGGAAGGATCTGTTCTTCATTTTTAAGAAGAACAATGCTTTCCTCTGCCGCTTTTCTTGCCAGGTTATGATGCGCTTCCACATCAAATGTTTTTCCCTTTGCGTCTTCTGTTGCCTGATGTGTTGAGAAAATCACATTTAAAAGTTCATCCAGTCTCTGATCCAATACTGATTCATCAAGATCACCGTTCTCAACTGCATGAATAATATCATACATACCTGATTTTCCTGTTCCCGGCATCTCAAGATGGCTTCCATTCTTCACGCCAAGTGCATGGTCGTTACTTCCGCCCCAGTCAGATACAACAAAACCATCAAAGCCCCACTCATCTACCAGAATTTCCTGCAGCATATGGTTGTTTTCGTTTGCATAGATTCCATTTACTTCATTATAAGAAGACATGATGGACTTTGATTTACCTTCCTTGATCGCAATCTCGAATCCGGTTGTATAAATCTCACGGAAAGTTCTTTCATCTACAACAGAGTCGTTTGCCATACGGCGCAGCTCCTGGCTGTTTGCTGCAAAATGTTTCGGGCAAGCTGCAATCCCCTTACTTTGGATTCCACGAACATATGCCGCTGCCATTTTTCCTGCATGATATGGATCCTCTGAAAAATACTCAAAGTTTCTTCCGCACAGCGGACTTCTCTTAATATTCAGTCCAGGTCCGAGGATTACATTGACGCCCATTGTCACTGCCTCTTCTGCAAGTGCTTCTCCAATTTCTTCTCCAAGTGCTTCGTCCCAGCTGTTTGCCACTCCTGCTGCTGTCGGAAAACACGTCGCCGGAAGACTAGCATTCAATCCCAAATGGTCTCCTGCTCCTGCCTGTTTTCTGATTCCATGCGGTCCATCTGAAAGAAAGATGGACGGGATGGAAAGCCTGTCAATTTCTCTGGTCTGCCAGACAGTTTTTCCACTGAGGATCGCTGCCTTTTCTTCTATTGTCATCTTTTCAACCAATTTTTGCTGTTTCATAACTGTTTTCCATCCCACTTTCATCCTTATTCAGCATTCTTTCTTTTCTTATATCCTCTGATTACCAGTACTTCCATTCCTGCCATGAAAAGTGCTATTACAATGTCGATACCAATTCCTGCTTTTTTCCAGTTTTCCATACCTGTTTCTTCGTGTTCTCCATCATAAGCCCAGCTGCTTACAACTGTATACATGACATTTTTGCAGGCATTTCTCATCTGAAGTACAGATGTTGGATGCTCCGGATTGGCTACATTGTTCTCTTCTCCGTTGAATGTGGACAACATTGCATCTACTCCATTCGCCAAAGCTGCATCTGCATTCATAAATCCATGACCATTGTTTCGGAAGAAGTCTGTAAGCGCCATTCCCCTGAAGCCCCATTCATCTCTGAGAACTGTGTTCATAAGATTACTGCATTCTCCAGTCCATTTATCTCCAAGGAAACTCCAGGAAACCATAACTGCATTTGCGCCACCCTGTTTTACAGAAATTTCAAATGGTTTCAGATAGATTTCCCGGATTGCCTGCTCATTTGACCAGACACTTACCATCTTTGCATTTCCCTCATACAGTGCGAAATGCTTAATGTAAGAATAAACTCCATATTTTCTTGCACCTTCTACTGCATTTGCACCCATATTTCCTGCAAGAACTCCATCTTCTGAAAAATATTCATAGTTTCTTGCTCCAAATGCGGTTCTATGAGTATTCATACCTGGTGCATACCAGCCCTCTGCACCCATTTCCTGACTGATCTTGCCCATGCATTCACCCCAGGCCTGTGCAAGTTCCTTATTCCATGTGGAAGCAACCACAACTTCAATTGGAAATCCAATAGAACCAACTCCTGTAAAGTTGTTATTAATTGCTGCTGGTCCATCGAAATCAAGTGTAGCCACTTTTCCCACAGAATCCATGGCTGCTGTCTGATAACCAGCCATTGCAATCATATTTGCCATTTCATCAACAGTAAGCTGATCCAGAAGTTTTTCCCAACGAGGATCGTCATAATCAGCATCACGCATATCAGCTAATGTAAGTCCATTATCTGCTCCCGTTGTCGGCATTACATCCTCATCATTGAGATATGTAGTCTTATCAAAGTTGCTGTTCAGATGATATTCAGAAACATATGGCTCACCCAGCTCTGCAGATGCCGGTGCTGCTGTAGCCTCTTCATAATTTGCAAAATGATCTGCTCGTGATAAATATGTCACATCGCCTTTTGCATCTTCAAATACATTTGTTGCTGCAGTATCATCTGATGCTCTTTTATTTTCTCCCTTATATACTACATCTTTATCTGCAGTATAAGTTTTCTGATCCAGCACAGTGTGTGAATCACTGTTAATAGAGATTACATAGTCACCTTTTTCAAGAACATACGCTTTTGCATTATTCTCATCATAGGAGGCCATATCTTCTATACTAAATGTAACTGTAACAGTCTGAGATTCTCCCGGCTGAAGCAGATTTGTTTTTTCAAACTCAATTAGATTTGCAGAAGATTTCTCAATTCCCCCATTTGTATATGGCGGTTTATAATACACTTCTACTACATCTTTTCCGGCAACATCTCCTGTGTTGGTTACTTCTACATCTACAGAAATCTGTCCGTCTTTTTCCTCCAGTTCACCCATTTTCTGTTCAAATTCCGTGTAACTCAGACCATATCCAAATGGATACTGTACAGTCTTATCGTAATCAATCGCACCTTCCTGTGCAGCTGTTTCATAGTACTTGTATCCTACATAAATACCTTCCACATAATTGGTAAATGCCGGAGCATACACCTGCGCAGTTCCTGCGTTCATTCCTTCAACAGCCATATCTGCCAGATTTGTATACTCTATTTTTTCTGCATTATTCCACCACGGAGCAGTCGTCATATCATAAATAAATGTATCCGGTGTTTTTCCGGAAGGATTGACTTCACCTGAAAATACTTTACCAAGTGCATTAAATCCCACATTTCCCGTTCCTGGGCACCATACAACAGATTTAATCTGAGGATATTCATCTGCGAAACCAAGTTCAAACTGATTTGCCCCATTATAAATCACAATCACATTATCAAAGTTTGAGCAAACCATATCCACCATATCTCTCTCAGTTTGTGAAAGCTGTAAATAATGCTCTCCCTCAGGAAAATCATCATATTCATCTGAATTATTATCATATGCTGCTTTTTTTACATCCATAGGAATATCATTATGACCTTCACCTGCTTTTCTGGAAAGAACCACAACTGCCACATCAGAATACTCTTTCGCACTTTTAATAAGTTCATCACTGTAAGTATCTACAGGTGGCTCCGGTAATGTCCAGCTCTGTTTCTGGATAGACATTTCCGGATTATCTGCACCATAATTGTTATAAAAATCAACCAGCTCCTGGTTAATAGAAAATCCGGCATTTTCAAGTCCCTGATTCAGACTGACAATATCATACAGATCATTAATTCCACCGGAACCAGCTCCTCCGTAAGCCGGATTAATAGATTCCCAGCCAAAAATATTCAGTTTTTTTGTTTCATTTAAAGGAAGCAGGCTTTCATTCTTCAGAAGAACAATTCCGTCTTCCATAATTTCTTCTGCTACTTCCGCAGCTTCTTCATTTGTTTCATCGCTTAAAGTTCCATTTCCCGTTGCCAGTCCAATCAACGTAGCCATTGGTCCAAAACAGATCATATTCACGCAGACAACAACTGCAAGAACCATTGCGATCGCAGCTTCCCCTCTTATCAGAAATCTTTTGTCCCTGGACATCCTGCGGCATGCTATCATAATTACGATTCCAATTACAAGTGCAGCAATAATACCGATAATATACGGTTTGCATAATTGTAATACCGCCAGAACATCTTCCATTTCAACACTGATCATTCTCTTTTTCCTCCTTTGACTCTCTTGTCTTTTTCAGGTATCATTTCCTGTTGGCATTACTATAACATGATTATTATTTCGTGCTGTTTTTGGCACAAGATGCAGCAAATATGGCACAAAATACTAAAAAAGGTCCACCGGACCT
>ERZ833608.1882-NODE-1882-length-12365-cov-340.075955_pt1 | contig 12365 bp, 10 predicted proteins | sample MGYA00519694_ERZ833608 | MGnify/ENA primary metagenome ERZ833608 (study PRJEB31850, sample SAMEA3708742) | human gut metagenome | biome: human gut; feature: human-associated habitat; material: faeces | place: China | collected 2014 ... | reverse complement strand
TCTCCATCGGTATGACTTCGCGTGGCGAGGTGAGCAAGGAGAAGGTGACGGCGGCTAGCGTGCAGGGCGTGCACCTGATTGTGAGAAACACGAAGACCTGGAGCAACGCCGAGCTGAAGAAGCTCACCAAGATCGTGGCATACGATGACTATACATCGGGAGCCGATGGCGGCGGAACGGAGAATACACCGGGCGGAGGTGGTACCAGTCAGGGTGCTGGCGGGGGTACCAGTCAGGGCGCTGGCGGGGAGACTAACAAGGATAACGGCGGAACATCGCAGGGCGGCGGTGGAACCGACAGCAGCGGCGACAACGTAAATTTTTAAATCTTGCTGATGCGGATTGCAAATCCGCAGAGCTCAAATAGGTTAGGACGTTTTTTAACGGCGGATTGCAAATCCGCCGAAACGCCTAACGGAATTTATCACTAATCATTAATCACTAAAAAAACTGCTTATGAAGAAAGAAACATGGAAAACTGTATTTCAGATAGTACTATCTATCTTAACCGCTATCGCCGCCTCGCTGGGCGTGACGAGTTGCATGTCGTAGAACAACACGAACACTAACAAGAAGTGCCGGCAAGTTAAATCTTGTCGGCACTTTTCTATTCTTATATCATCCACACTAGGGGGCCATAATTTTCACTCTATTCAAAGGTACCAAGGAGCTTGGTACCTTTGTTGCTTTATCTTGGTACCTTTCACCCTAATCAGGAATAGGGATTTTCCCCTTCTACTTTAGGGAATCCTTCTCGTTTCTTTTCGGAAGAAAGTAGTACTTTTGCAGACGTAAACAAGATAATGACCGAGCACTCTTTTTTAAAGGGGCTCAAGATAATAACTTTCAAAAACAGTATCGCTTATGAAAAGAAATGAAGTAATGGCACTCATCGCCACAGCCATATTGATGTTTGCCGTATGCCTCTCGGCTTCGGCTAAGGGAAAAAGAAACGTGGAGCGGGGAATGACCAAGCAGGAAGTGATTGCCATTCTCGGAGAACCTAAGCTCACCAGTTTCGACATGTATGGGGACAAATGGGAATATGCTAAATATAATAATCTGTTTGGAGATTCCAAGTACATCACGGTCTTCTTCGACAGAAACGGAAAGGTTGTGCAGTACGATACAAGAATCATAGAACCCAACAGCCAGACATCGAATGTACAGCAGCCACAACACCCTACCCCACCCCTCTACGATGGAAGATGTGATCCCGATGGCAGAATGGATTACGGCTACAGCCTCGATGATGCTTCCTTCTCCAAACTATATAATAAGGTGAAGAAAGCAAGCTTCGACGACAACAAGTTCGACCTGATAGAAGTGGCAAGCCTCGGCTGCTATTATTCCTGCGCCCAGGTGGTCCGCATCATGAAGATATTCCCTTTCGACGCCGAACAGCTGAAAGCACTCAAAATGATGGCGCCACATATCGTGGATCTTCAGAATACAGGTCTCATCTATAAAGTATTCAGCTTTGACAGTGAAAAGGATAAGGCTGAGGAAATCATCAGAAATAGCAAATAAATAAGGTGATTGATGCCGGATTGCAAATCCGGCAGGACGCCTAACGGATATCAGATAACCACAGAATCAAATCCGTGAGCAAGATGCAGCATCTTGCTCACGGATTTTTCTTTCCCCCTCCCTTTCCATTTTTTCACAAAAATCACAAGGATTGTTAAAATTGAAACTTTATGCTAAACTTTTCCGTCTAAATGCAATCAGATTAATATCTTTCTGAAATAAATAAAACGGGATAAAAAGAAAATAGAAGAAGATTATGAACGGAAAAGTAAAAAACGCAATGGCTGCGCTGCTTCTTGTAGCGGCACCATTGGCTACGCAGGCAAAACAATGGTCGTTGAAAGACTGTATCGACTATGCGCTTGCCAACAACATCGCTCTTCAGAAGACGCAACTCACCAAGGCAAGCGCCCAAGAAGATTATCTGCAGTCGAAAGCTGCTCTGCTTCCGTCGCTCAGCGCCAGCACCAACCAAAGCGTGAACTATACTCCTTGGGTGGCTAGCGGTATCAGCGGTGACGGTTTCTCAAGAGCCAGCATCGACAAGGTGTATTACAACGGAAACTACTCCGTGATGGGTAACTACACTATCTGGAATGGAAACAAGAACCATAATCAGGTAAAACTGAACCAGCTCTCTGCCGAGGCTGCACAGCTCGATTCGGCTACCCAGGCTATCAAGCTGCAGGAACAGATTGCACAGCTCTACGTGCAGATCCTCTACTCTACAGAGGCTATCCAGGTGAACAAGGAGAGCTATCTCTCGAGCCAGCAGAACGAGGAACGGGGCAAGGAGATGGTGAAGATAGGAAAGATGAGTCAGGCTGATCTGGCTCAGCTCACCGCTCAGAGAGCTCAGGATGAATTCAACATCGTGCAGGCGGAAAGTAATGTGAAGAACTATAAGCGACAGTTGAAGGAACTGCTTCAGATTACAAGCGATGAAGCTTTTGACATCGAGATTCCGAATACCACCGATGAGATGGCTCTCGTGGCTGTTCCGGCAATGAACGGAGTCTATGCTGCGGCTCTCGAAAACCGTCCGGAGTTCAAGACAATCAAGAATCAGTTGGCTCAGAACGACTTGAACATCAAGATTGCGAAGGCGGGCAAGCTGCCTACCATCAGCGCTAACGCAGGTATTTCTACCAGCAATACTTCCATGAACAACAATGGTCTTGCCAAGCAGTTGAAGACCAACTTCAGCGTTGGAGGCGGCGTAGGAGTGAGCATCCCTCTCTTTGAAAACCGTTCTACCAAGACTCAGGTGAACAAGGCATTGATTCAGCGCGAAAGCATCCAGCTCGACCTGAAGAACCAGCAGACCCAGCTCTACTCTACCATAGAGAGCTACTGGTTACAGGCTACCACCAACCAAAGCCAGTTTAAGGCAGCAAAGGTTAGCAGCGAGAGTGCCCAGACCAGTTACAATCTGCTGAGCGAGCAGTTTAAGCTGGGATTGAAGAACATCGTTGAGCTCAGAACAGGAAAGGATAACCTGCTCAAAGCGAAACAGAACGAGCTTCAGGCCAAATACCTCGCCATCCTCAACATTAATATGTTGAAATTCTATAAGGAGGGGCATATTTAAGAGGGTGAAGGAAGTTAACTTTCGCATGGGGTTCAAGAACGGGCTGAAGGCCCAAAAGCTCCTAGCCCAGGGCATCGCCCTGGGTATAATGGCAATCAGCAAGGCGCCCTGTAAGGGCAAAAGCCTTGTATATTGCCCAGTATTTTAAAGCTTTTGCCCTTTCAGGGCGACAGGCTTGCACACGTTATACCCAGGGCGATGCCCTGGGCTAGGAGCTTCTGCCCTTTCAGGGCGTGTGGAGCTTTCTTGATAGCCTCTGCCCTTTACCTTTTCCTTCGGCCGGTGACCGTTGGTTCAGGGCGTGTGGAGCTTACTTGCGAAACTTGAATTAAGAGTTAAGGAGTTAACTCCCCTCCCAAACAAAAGTTTTATTATTTCGAATTAAATTAATCTGATTATAAAAAATGAAAAAGTTGAGAATTAGCAAAATCTGGATTGCTGTCGTGGTGATAGTAATCGTTGCCGTGGCGGCATGGGCGATGTCGGGCGGAAAAAAGGAGGAAGATATTAACTTCAAGGAGGAAAAGGTGGCGCTGAAAACCTTGCAGAACAGCGTAACCGCTACGGGTACCATCGAGGCGGTGACCTCAGTAACCGTGGGTACACAGGTGAGTGGTATCGTCAACAAACTTTATGTGGACTACAACTCCCAGGTAAAGAAGGGACAGGTCATCGCAGAACTCGACAAGACCAATCTCCTGAGCGAACTGAATACAGCGAAGGCAAACCTAGCCAGCGCACAGAGCAGTCTGAACTATCAGGCAGCCAATATGGAGCGCTACAAAACCCTTTACAAGAAGGGACTTGTCAGCGCCGATGAATACGAGAATGCCCTTCTCACCTATCGCCAGGCGAAGGAGCAGGTTGCCTCTTCCAGGGAAAACGTACAGAGAGCACAGACCAACCTCGGCTACGCCACCATCACCTCTCCTATCGACGGAACCGTGATTTCGAAGAGCGTAGAGGAGGGTCAGACCGTAGCGGCAAGCTTCAACACCCCAGAGCTTTTCACCATCGCCAAGGACCTGACCAATATGCAGGTAGTAGCCAATGTGGACGAGGCTGATATCGGCAATGTAAAGGAAGGCGACCGAGTAACCTTCACCGTAGATGCCTATCCGGATGATACCTTCGAAGGAACCGTGAAGCAGGTGCGTCTGGAAGCTACAACTACCAATAATGTAGTAACTTACGAGGTAGTGATTTCTGCTCCAAATGCTGATTTGAAATTGAAACCGGGTCTTACAGCCAACGTTACCATCTACACCCAGGAGCGCAGCGGCGTGCTCGCCGTAGCCAACAAGGCTCTCCGCTTTACCCCTACCAAGGAAACCGTGGGCAAGGATATAAAGATTGTGGATTGCAAGGGCAAGAACAAGGTCTGGACATTGAATGGCAACACCCTCACCGCTCATCCGGTAACCATCGGTCAGAGTGATGGAATCAATACAGAAATCACCAAGGGATTGAAGCAGGGCGATAAGATTGTTACGGAAATCGTGGTGAATGTTCCGGAAGAAGAGGACGCTCCACAGCAGAGTCAGGGGTTGATCAGCGGTCCGGGGCCTAGAGGAAAGAAGAAATAGAGTTAGAGGGAAGTTCCTTTAACTTCTGAACTTGCCAATAAAAAGAATAATTATGTCTGAAACATCAAATAACAACGAGAACAAGAAGGTGGTGATAGAGCTCGACAACGTGCGCCGCGACTTTCTTGTGGGTGATGAAACCGTCCACGCTCTGAAAGGCGTAAGCTTCAAGATCTACGAGGGCGAGTTCGTTACCATCATGGGTAAGTCGGGTTCCGGCAAATCCACCCTGCTCAACCAGCTGGGCTGCCTCGACACCCCTTCCAAGGGCGAATATTACCTGGATGGCGTGAGCGTGCGCAAGATGAGCCGCAACGACAGAGCCATCCTGCGCAACCGCAAGATTGGCTTCATCTTCCAGAACTACAATCTCCTGCCAAAGACCACGAGCGTAGAGAATGTAGAGCTGCCGCTGATGTACAATCCTGCCATCAGCGCAGAAGAGCGCAAGCAGCGTGCCATCGAAGCTCTGAAGGCTGTAGGACTGGGCGAAAGACTCTACCATAAGAGCAATCAGATGTCGGGTGGACAGATGCAGCGTGTAGCCATCGCCCGTGCACTGGTGAATAATCCTGCCGTGATTCTCGCCGACGAGGCAACGGGTAACCTGGACACGAGAACCAGTTTCGAGATTCTTGTCCTTTTCCAGAAGCTCTACGCCGAGGGCAGAACCATCATCTTCGTAACCCACAACCCGGATATCGCCAAGTATTCCAGCCGCAACATCGAATTGCGCGACGGACACATCATCAGCGATACCTATAATGACCACATCCTTTCGGCAGCAGAAGGCCTTGCCGCCCTGCCAGCCAATACGGACGAATAACAGTATAGAATATGAATTATCAGAATCTTTTTAAGATTGCCATCCGGGCGATAGCAGCCAACAAGATGCGCTCCTTCCTCACAGCCCTGGGCATCATCATCGGTATTGCAGCCGTGATTACGATGCTTGCCATCGGACAGGGAAGTAAGGCGAGCATCAAGGCGAACATCGCCGAGATGGGTAGTAATATGATTATGATTTCGCCGGGTGCCGACATGAGAGGCGGTGTGCGACAGGATGCTTCCTCGATGGAGACCCTGAAGCAGGCAGACTACCAGAGCATCAAGGAGGATTGTAATTACATCAGTGCCATTTCGCCTACCGTAAACAGTTCGGGACAGTGGATCTACGGCAACAACAATACGCAGAGTTCCATCTATGGCGTGAACCAGGACTACCTGAGCATCCGCCAGCTGAAGGTGGCAGATGGAGAAATGTTTACTGATACCGACATCAAGGCAGCAGCCAAGGTCTGCATCCTGGGTCAGACCGTAGTGGATTATCTTTTTCCCGACGGCAGCGACCCGATCGGCAAGGTAGTACGTTTCAACAGCATCCCGTTCCGTGTGGTAGGTGTGCTCCAGAAGAAGGGTTACAACTCCATGGGAATGGACCAGGATGACCTCGTGCTCGCCCCATACACCACCGTGATGAAGCGAATCCTGGCACAGACCTATCTGGGCGGAATCGTATGTTCAGCCATCACCGAGGAGGCTTCTCAGCCGGCTCAGGATCAGATTTCGGAAATCCTCCGCCACAACCACAAGCTGAAGGATGCCACCGAGACCACCGAGGCAGATGAGGATGATTTCAACATCCGTTCGCAGGAGGAAATCTCCAGCATGATGAATTCCACCATGTCCACCATCACCATTCTTCTGGGCAGTGTAGCAGGAATCTCCCTGCTGGTGGGCGGTATTGGAATCATGAACATCATGTACGTTTCCGTAACCGAGCGAACCCGTGAAATCGGTCTTCGAATGAGTGTGGGAGCCAGAGGAATTGACATTCTGAACCAGTTCCTCATCGAGGCGATTCTGCTCTCTGTAACGGGTGGAATCATCGGAGTGATATTGGGAGTGAGTCTGTCGCTGAGTCTGAATGCCTTCCTGCACATAGCCACTCAGATAGAGCCTTGGAGCATCATCATGAGCTTCGCCGTCTGTACCTTCACCGGTGTGTTCTTCGGATGGTATCCGGCAAAGAAGGCAGCAAGACTCGACCCTATCGAGGCAATCAGATACGAGTAAAAATCTGATCAGTTTTTTCAGAAATATATCTGTTTTATCAAAACTTTATTGTATTTTTGCAGAAGAATTCAAGAAACTCAAACTCAATTGAGTTCATCTGGATAAAATAGAAATATACTTGAGATAAAACAGATAGAAAAAAAGAAAATGAATACAGAAATATTATCAGCAGATAAAGACCCGATGGGCGCAGCCATTCTCGACTTCCAGCAGCATGGGAAGGCAGCCCGACTGAGAGTGCTCTCTTCGATGTTCGAGGAAGACGAAATGCCTGTAACCCATCTCTTCAGAAGCGTCCCGGAAATGCCGGTGCTGGAGCAGAAAGCCTTGCAGCTAGCCAAGGGACGGGTGCTGGATATTGGAGCCGGCAGCGGTTGCCATACGCTCGCCCTGCAAGAGAAGGGATTGGAGGTGAAGGCGATTGATATTTCGCCTTTGAGTTGCGAAGCTATGAAGCTGAGAGGGGTAAAGGATGCGGAATGCATCAATCTCTTCGACCCACATCTGAGCAGTGGAAATCATTCCGGAGAGAATCAGGAGAATCATTCCGGAGAGAACCAAGAGCAGTTTGAAGGCGGTTTCGATACGATTCTCCTCCTGATGAACGGAACGGGAATTGCCGGGAAGATAGAACATCTCCCTGCCCTCTTCCAGCGCCTGAAGGCGTTACTGAATCTGGGCGGTCAGATTCTCATCGATTCCTCTGACCTGAAATACATCTATGAGAATGAGGATGGAAGTTTCGATATCAATCTGAATGGAGCCTATTACGGAGAAGTAGATTATCAGATGATCTACAAGGATGTAAAGGGCGACCGCTTCGACTGGCTCTACGTGGATTTCCCATTATTGAAATCCATCGCCGAAACCTGCGGGTTGCATGGTGAACTCGTAGCAGAAGGCGAGCATTATGACTATCTGGCGAGGATCTTCTAAGCATCTAAAAGGCGATAAGATTTTACAGTATATAAAGAAAAAAGGAGTTAAGGCCATCATCTTAACTCCTTTTTTCTTTATATTTTACTGAAGTTTCGCATGTGGTTCAAGTACGGGCTGAAGGCCCAAAAGCTCCTAGCCCAGGGCATCGCCCTGGGTATAATGGCAATCAGCAAGGCGCCCTGTAAGGGCAAAAGCTCTATTTTATCGCAGAAATCGTGACATCCGAGAAATCGTTCATCAGGTCAAGAATCTCCAGGGTATGGAAATCCTTCTTCGCCTTCACTTCGATATTCGCCTCCAGGAATTCCTCCTTGGATAACCGGCGCTCTTTCAGTTCGTAGGAATGCACCTCCATTCCCTTCTGCTTGATTTGACTGATGAATTCCTTCACGCTCTCACGAGACGGGGCAGAGAAATTCAGCTCAACGGTAGTGGTTCCCAATGGCGGAATCCAATAGTTCAGCACCTCCAGTCCCAGCAGCACCATCACCGTGGTAAGAGCCGCCGCAACATACATTCCCGTACCGCACGCCAATCCGATGGCCGCCGTCACCCACAAGCCAGCCGCCGTAGTAAGACCACGCACCACATTCTTCTGGAAAATGATGGTACCGGCGCCCAGGAATCCGATGCCCGAAACCACCTGCGCCGCCACACGCGAGGAATCCTTCAGATCCACTCCGAATCCATACTGGGAAACCACACAGAAAAGCGCACTTCCCAATGCCACGAGAAAGTGGGTGCGGAAACCAGCCTCCTTGGCACGATATTCTCGCTCAATGCCTATCGCACCTCCCAAAAGCAGGGCGAGAGAAAGGCGAATGGTCAGGTTAATATAAGTTGCATCCATAAAATATCCTTTCTTTTTAAAAGATGAAAGAAGCATCACAAAATGCCTCTATTTGATGTTGTCAATGCAAATATACAACTTTTATCTTGAAAAAGCATCGTTTTTTAGTTATTTTTTACATTAGGCAGGAAATAATAAGGGGAAGCACCGAAACGACACTTCCCCATGGATTGGATGAATCATATAATCATCTGTCTCGCGACATTTTATTCTGCGTATGCTGTCTTGTAGGCAGAGTCAAAGAACATAGCGCAAGAACCTACGCCAGTCTCATACTCATGCTGCTTCTGACCAGCTCTGTCATACTCCACTACATAGCCGTTACCACTATAGTCGGGATAGCCTTTATCGCCCAATCTATAAGAGAGCACGAAGATATGACCGTTCAATGGGTCGGCGAAGATACCGCATGGGCTCACAGGCATCTCAGAGAGTGTCAGCGCCTGTGGTTGTGTACTTCCAGCTACGAACACACTCACGCTAGGAGTTCCGCCATAAGGTGCATTGAGTACAAAGAAATAAGGACGAATCTTCTCCACATCCGTACGTGTTGTAGCACCAGGGGTTACGCATACAGCATAGTTGCCATCTGACACCTTCTGTGACTTGCCCTCGGCGAAACTCACTGCACGTAGGGCATTCTCGCCATAAGCATTATAAGAAGCATCATAATACTGGTTGTCGAGAACATACAAAACATTAGATGCATAATAGATGCTGGTAGGATTGTTCACCCCCTCAATATTCTTTGTCTCTACCTTGTCGTTGGAAAGGTTGATGCAAGAGATATTGCCGCCGCCCTTACCATAGTTGCTGTTGGCAACGTAGAGATTGCCATTACCGATGACCAAGCCCTCAGGATAGCTGCCCACCTTCCACTTCTTTTGAAGAGCAAAGCTTGTGGTGTCCACGGCTGCTACATAGCCACCGTATGTAGTGAAATATACCTTGCCACCATCTGCGCTGATATGGCGAGGCTCAGCACCCTCGGCATTGCCCAGCAACTCTGTGGTTTTGATTTGCTTGATGCTCTGCTTGGTTTTCTTGTCGATTACCTCGATGGTGTTGCTCTGATCTACGGCAAGATAAATCTTGTTGCCATATACGATGCCGTCGTTGGCAGTATTACCGAGCGTACGACCGTTAGCTGCCTTGAATACGTTCTGTGTTGCTGTGCTTGAAGCATAGTCAATAGCAGTGAGAGAACTCTCGATATTGCTATACATGTTACCAGAATTCACGACGTAAGCACCCGTACTATACACCTGGAGATAAGTCTCAGGATAGTCTTCGGCAGGATCGCATGATGTCATCACTGCAGTGCCCATCAAGAGCACCGCCAAACCTAATAAATACTTTTTCATTTTCTTTTTCTATTTATATTTGAATCTAATTTGTTACTATCTAGAAGTTATACCCGATGCTTAACATCCAGCTGCGGCGAGGCATCGGATAATGCCCCACGAGTTCATACTGCTCCGACAGCAGGTTCTTCACATCCATCCTGACCTTCACACCTCTAAGAGGTTTGCCACAGAGGCGTAGGTCGTCGAGCTGCCGATAGAGCGTCAGCCCCATGTCCCAGTAGCCGTCCACTTCGGTGCCTTCATAATGTTCATTGTTGGCCCATCGCTTACTCATTCCCTGTCCATGGAGCGAGACATTCACCCAAGGATTCTCCCACCCCAAGGCAATACTGCCCGAGTGCAGAGGGATATAGGCTACTTGATTGCCATAATATTTGGACGAGCGGTCGGTATGATTCACCACGTGCTGATAGCTATACGACCCTTGCAGCGAGAGTTGCTGCCCCGAAGCCATCTGCCAGATACCACGCAAGGAGGCATCCACGCCAACAACATCAACCCGTGCCAAGTTCACAGTACGCCAAACGAACATATTGTAAGGTACGCCCACAATCTTGTCGGTCACCCGATTGCAATAGCCGTCCAGCGTTGCTTGAACATTCCATCCCTTGTAACGTAGGGATTCGCCGTTCCCCCCATCTCCAGAAGAAGTTTTTTTCCACGTAAGCCCGACATTCAACTGTCGGGTTTTCTCAGGCTTCAGATCTGAACTTCCATAATGGAAGAAATAGTTCTCGTTGAAAGTAGGAACCCGGAAGATGTCCTTGTACGAAGCCCTGAGATAAAGCTCATCGCTGGCAGTACCATTCCCCAGGAGCCGATAAGAAAGCGAAAGCGATGGCGAAAGCCGGCGTGCATCCTTGGCAGCCTGTCCTGCTTTGGTAGGATTGGCGCTGCCTGGCTGAGTCTCTATCTTGCGCCCCACGCTGTTGAGGTAAACCGAAGCCAGCATTCTGGCAAGAGCCACCCATCTTCCCTTCGCATATCGGACGGAGAGCGACTGCAGAATGCCATGTCGATGAGGTCGCAGGTCGGTGGCGAGGGTGCTATTGAGCGAGTTCATCATCCAGTCGGCAGAGTAATCCAGCGCCCAGCCATCATCCGGCATCCACATCAGTGCTGCCGAAGTATAAAATTCCCTCTGCCAGTAGGTAGCATCATTGCGCCGATTTGCCACGAGCGTGTCCTGATAGGCAGAGCTCGCCCAGTTCATCTTGGCTTGCGCCTTCAGCATCCAACGGTCATCGAGACTTCTGGCTTGCCACCTCGCCTGAGCAAAGGCGTTGCGGTCGTGCAACTGCTCGGCAGTTACGTCGGTGTAATATCTCACGATGCCAGGCAACTGCCGGTCGTTGTCATAATAGTAGAGCTTTGCCCACAATTGGTTCCGGCTCATACTATCGGCTCGTCTGCCCATCATCCAGTGCATATTCAGCTCGCCATGCCCCGAGTTCATACGACTGTTGGTTCTTCGCTCATGGGTAGTATATTTACCATTGTGCAAGAGGAAGGGATAGTCGTTTTCGGCATAGGTGTACTCACCCATCGCCTGGAGAGTGAACCTATCAGACAATCTCTGCACATAGCGCAGATAAGGCGAGACATATCCGAAGGACCCCACCTGCAACTGAGTAGAGAGGTGAGGCTGCTGGTCGATGGGAATCTCGCTCATGGTCTCGATGGCAAGCAAAGCTGCCACCGAGGCTTGCCGGGCCGAGATGAAGATGTCGTCGTTGTCACCAATGGTGAGTCGCAAAGTCTGCACTTGGTCGAGCGAATAACGGGACACATCAATTTCGCCGCCCTGACATTCGCTGAGCAGCACACCATCGTAACTCACTCCCGTATGTCCCGCTCCGAATCCACGCACAGCTACCGTTTTCATTCCTCCTGCCCCACCATAGTCGCGCAGATTGATGCCTGGCATATGGTGCAAAGCGTCGGCCATATCCGTAACGCCAAGCCTTAACATATCCCCCTTGTCCAAAAGCTGGAGAGGTGATGTGCTCGTAAGTATCCGGTGCTGCCGAGCATTCACTTTTACTTCCTGCAAGTGCTCGGTACGAATGGAATCTTGCCCCATACCCACTTGTGCATACAACAGTAGCAAGCCACCGAGACAAAATATCCTCAATGCCTTCATTCATTCTATTTTTTATATTATTATCTGTGTCTCCATCACGACCCCATCCCACGGGGTTGGATAGAATCATCGGAATCTCTTATCCTAAAGACACTCTTTCATCATATTGTTTCCGATGGCAACGGCAGGTCTTCTGACTTGCGTCCTCCCCGCATCCGTCATCGCATTTTCTGACAGATGCACAACTCATGGCAAGCGGTCTTCCCGAAAAAATGTCAGTGACCATGATGCTTGCCGCAATAAGACGCTTACAGCAGCGGGACTGTCCGGGCTTCTCACCCGA
>ERZ833608.1880-NODE-1880-length-12367-cov-9.935104_pt1 | contig 12367 bp, 12 predicted proteins | sample MGYA00519694_ERZ833608 | MGnify/ENA primary metagenome ERZ833608 (study PRJEB31850, sample SAMEA3708742) | human gut metagenome | biome: human gut; feature: human-associated habitat; material: faeces | place: China | collected 2014 ... | reverse complement strand
GAATCGTGGCGGCTTTGAATCAGGAAGCTGAAGCCGCGAGGCTCAGCGAATCAAGGAGCTCCGGCCTTCAGGCCGGAGAGTGATCACAATACGAACGATCCACGCCCTCGATTTTCCGAATGCTCCCAAAGTTTCTGCCTCTCATCTTCGCCCTTTGGGCGGCGGCGGCCCTCCCGGCCGCGGCCGCGCCGGGCGGCCTCTCCGTGCTTTCCTCAGCCTCGGCGGCGCCGCTTTTGCTCGGCGAATCGCACCGGATCCACTCCGGGCTCCTCGCCGAGGAGCGCGAATACTGGATGCGCATCCCGACGGCGTTTGCGGGCGAAACGCCCCCGGAGAGCGTCACGGTGGTCTACGTGCTCGACGGCGAAAAGCTCTTCGCGTCGACGGCGGCCTTCACGTCCTTTCTCGAGGGCTCGCGCCTCTCTTCGTTGGGGCCCACCGTCGTGGTGGGCGTCGTGAGCGGCGACCGCACGCAGGACTTCACGCCGACGGCCTCGAACGCCCGGCGCGACGGCACCGTCGACGAAAACGCGAAGGAGGTCGGGGGCGGCGCCGAGTCCTTCTACCACTTCCTCACGACGGAGCTGCGCGCGTCGGTCGAATCGCACCTGCCGCAGAACACCCGCGTCGCGCGCCGCGTGCTCATCGGCCACTCCTATGCGGGGCTCTTCACGCTGAACGTGCTCCTCTGGCACCCGAACGCCTTCGACGGCTACGCCGCGATCGACCCGAGCCTCTGGTGGGACCGCGGCGTCGTGGTGGCCCGCGCCGTCAGGGCGGGCGCCCGCACGGTCGAGAAGCCCGCGCCGGAGCTCTACGTCGCCTTCGCCGCGCAGACGCGGCCCGAAACCAGCTACCACCTCGCGCGCGCCGACGACCTGCGAGCCAAGGCTTTTCCCGTTCTGAACGAGCAGGGCGTGCGCACCTCGATCCGCTTCTTCCACGAGGAGGTGCACGGCTCGATCGCCCTTCCGGGGATCTTCGACGCCCTGAAGAAGCTCTTCCCCGCGAAGCCCGAGGCGGGCTCCGCGCTCCATCCGGCGTCGGAGTAGAAGCCCGCGCCGCGAAAGACTTCGGAAAACTAAGGGAAAGATCTTAAAATGTCGGACTGAGTGCGTTCGTCCAAGCGGGCGGCCCGCCGCCCCGGGCGGCGCAGTTCCGGCATCAGCGGCGGCGCACTCCGGTCGAACGGCGCTCCGGCCCCGCTTATAATCCCGGCTTCGTTTTTAATCCCCCGTCAATCCTCTCGGTTGGAACCATGACCAAGTACGTATTTGTCACCGGCGGCGTTGTGTCCTCTCTCGGCAAGGGCATCGCCGCCGCTTCGCTTGCGGCCATCCTTGAATCGCGCGGCCTCAAGGTCACGATGATCAAGCTCGATCCCTACATCAACGTGGACCCGGGCACGATGTCGCCCTTCCAGCACGGCGAAGTCTTCGTGACGGAGGATGGCGCCGAGACCGACCTCGACCTCGGCCACTACGAGCGCTTCATCTCGACGAAGATGCACAAGCCCAACAACTTCACGTCGGGCCAGATCTACGAGAGCGTGCTGCGCAAGGAGCGCCGCGGCGAATACCTCGGCAAGACCGTGCAGGTGATTCCGCACATCACCAACGAGATTCAGGAGTTCATCGCCCGCGGCGCGGCCTCCACCTGGGACGGCAAGCCCGACGTCTGCGTCGTCGAGATCGGCGGCACGGTGGGCGACATCGAGTCGCTTCCCTTCGTCGAAGCCGTGCGCCAGATGTCCTTCCGCGTCGGCCGCAACAACACCTGCTTCATCCACCTCACGCTCTGCCCGTGGATCGCCTCGGCGGGCGAACTCAAGACCAAGCCCACGCAGCACTCCGTGCAGCGCCTGCGCGAAGAAGGCGTCTATCCGGACATCCTCCTTTGCCGCGCCGAGCGCATGGTTCCCGAAGGCGAGCGCGCGAAGATCTCGCTCTTCGCCAACGTGCCGATGGACTGCGTGATCAGCGTCGCCGACGCCTCGACCATCTATGAAGTGCCGCTCATGCTCCATGCGCAGCACCTCGACGAGCTCGTCTGCAAGAAGCTCGGCCTTGAGACGAAGCCCGCCGACCTCTCGGCCTGGCAGAACATCGTCGATCGCCTCAAGAACCCGCAGCACACCGTGACGATCGGCATGGTGGGCAAGTACGTCGACTACGCCGACAGCTACAAGTCGCTCAACGAAGCGCTCACGCACGCGGGCATCCACACCCACACCAAGGTCGTCACGAAGTTCATCGACTCCACGAAGATCGAGGAGGAGGGGACGGCGCAGCTCGAAGGCCTCGACGGCATCCTCGTTCCGGGCGGCTTCGGCAAGCGCGGCACCGAGGGCATGATCAAGGCGATCGAATACGCCCGCGTCAACAAGATTCCGTTCCTCGGCATCTGCCTCGGCATGCAGTGCGCGGTGATCGAATTCGCGCGCCACGTCTGCGGGCTCGGCGGCGCCAACTCGACCGAACTCGATCCGGACACGCCGCACCCGGTCGTCGCACTCCTCACGGAGTGGAAGGACCGCTCGGGCCACGTGCAGCACCGCGACGAATCCTCCGACCTCGGCGGCACGATGCGTCTCGGCCGTCAGGAGGTTCCGGTCGCGCCCAACACGCTCGGCCACAAGATCTACGGCGACGTCGTCGCCGAACGTCACCGCCACCGCTACGAGGTGAACAACTCCTACGTCGCGCAGTTCGAGGAGAAGGGCATGGTGATCTCGGCGAAGACCCCGGGCGAGCACCTCCCCGAAATGATGGAGCTCCCGGATCATCCGTTCTTCTTCGCCGTTCAGTTCCATCCGGAATTCACGTCGAACCCGCGCTTTGGTCATCCGCTCTTCAAGGCCTACATCGAGGCGGCCGTGAAGCACCACGAGGCCGAAGAGGCCGACGCCTGATCGAACAGTCAACCTGACAGTCACCGGCCGGAGGCTTCACCACCCCCGGCCGGTTCATAAAGCAACCACCCCCGTTTCTGGAGGCTCGTCTTGCAGCTTTGTGGTTATGAGGTCGGCGCGCGCCGGCCGTTCTTCCTGATCGCCGGTCCCTGCGTCATCGAGGGCGAGGAGATGGCGATCGACATCGCCGGCCGGATGAAGGAGATCACCGGCGAACTCGGCATCCCCTACATCTTCAAGGCGAGCTACGACAAGGCGAACCGCACGTCCGGGAAGAGCTTCCGCGGACTCGGCATCGAGCGCGGGCTCGAGATTCTGCGCAAGGTCCGCGAGACCGTGGGCGTGCCGGTCCTCACCGACGTGCACACGGCCGACGAGGTCCCCGAGGTCGCCGCCTCCGTGGACGTGCTCCAGACCCCGGCCTTCCTCTGCCGCCAGACCGACTTCATCCGCGCCTGCGCGCAGTCCGGGCGCCCGGTGAACATCAAGAAGGGCCAGTTCCTCGCCCCGGGCGACATGGTGAACGTGATCGGCAAGGCGCGCGCTGCCGCCCTTGAGGTCGGGCTCGACCCGGACCGCTTCATGTGCTGCGAGCGCGGCGCGAGCTTCGGCTACGGCAACCTCGTCTCCGACATGCGCGGTCTCGCGATCATGCGCGCCACGGGCGCGCCCGTCGTGATGGACGCGACGCACTCCGTGCAGCTCCCCGGCGGCAACGGCACGAACTCGGGCGGCCAGCGCCAGTTCGTTCCGGTGCTCGCGCGTGCCGCGTGCGCCGTGGGCGTCGCGGGCTTCTTCATGGAGACGCACCCGGATCCGGCGCACGCCCTCTCGGACGGCCCCAACGCCGTGCCGCTCGAGCGCATGCGCGACCTTCTCTCTGAACTCGTCGAGATCGACCGCCTCGTGAAGGCGCGTCCGTACCTCGAAGAGGACTTCGTCTGATTTTTCCCCGGCGGATGCGGGAGGTGCGGCGGGTCTCTTCGAGCCGCCGCGGTCTGCGCCGCCATCAACCCATTAGAGGTTTTTAGCAATGAGCGCCATTATCGATGTGATCGGCCGCGAGGTTCTTGACAGCCGCGGCAACCCGACCGTTGAAGCCGAGGTGTGGCTCGAGAGCGGTTGCATCGCCACCGCCGCCGTGCCTTCGGGCGCCTCGACGGGCGTGCGTGAGGCGATCGAGCTGCGCGACGGCGACGCCGAACGCTACGGCGGCAAGGGCGTCCTCAAGGCCGCGGGCAACGTTTCGGGCGAGATCGCCGACGCCGTGATCGGGCTTGAAGCGTCCGATCAGGAGTTCATCGACCGCCTGATGATCGATCTCGACGGCACGGAGAACAAGAGCCGCCTCGGCGCCAACGCGATCCTCGCCGTCTCGATGGCGGTCGCGCGCGCGGCCGCTCAGGAAACGGGCCTGCCGCTCTACCGCTACTTCGGCGGCACGGGCGCCGTGACGCTCCCCGTCCCGATGATGAACGTCATCAACGGCGGCGCCCACGCGAACAACAACCTCGACCTGCAGGAGTTCATGATCGTCCCGGTCGGGGCCGAGAGCTTCCGCGAAGCGCTGCGCTGCGGCGCCGAGACCTTCCACGCCCTCAAGAAGATCGTCAACGGCCGCGGCCTCTCTACGGCCGTGGGCGACGAGGGTGGCTTCGCCCCGGTGATCGGCTCGCATGAAGAGGCCCTCAACCTCATCCTCGACGCCATCAGCGCCGCGGGGTACGAACCGGGCCGCGACGTCTGCCTCGCGCTCGACTGCGCCTCGTCGGAGTTCTTCGAGGACGGCCGCTACGTGATGAAGAAGTCCACGGGCGACGCGCTCACGCAGGAGGACTGGATCGGCGTCCTCGCCGACTGGTGCCGTCGCTATCCGATCATCTCGATCGAAGACGGCATGGCCGAGGGCGACTGGGAGGGCTGGGCGAAGCTCACCGCGGCGCTCGGCAACCAGGTGCAGCTCGTGGGCGACGACCTCTTCGTCACCAACCCGAAGATCCTGCGCGAGGGCATCGAGCGCGGCGTCGCGAACTCGATCCTCGTCAAGGTGAACCAGATCGGCACCCTGTCGGAGACCTTCGAGGCGGTGAACCTCGCGAAGTCGAACGCCTACACCGCCGTCATCTCGCACCGCTCGGGCGAGACGGAGGACAGCACGATCGCCGACATCGCCGTGGGCCTCAACGCCGGCCAGATCAAGACCGGCTCGATGAGCCGCTCGGACCGCATGGCGAAGTACAACCAGCTGCTGCGCATCGAGGAGCACCTCGAAGGCGTCGCCTACTACCCGGGCCGCCGCGCCTTCCGCGCGCTGCGCGGTTGATCCGGCTCCCGCAGGGGAGGATGAACCCGGGGCCCGCCTTGGTTTAAGCTTCCCCTCCGGGTCGAAGAACGGGCGTCCAGAGCAGAAGGAGCACGCTTCCTTCCGCGCCGGGCGCCCGTCTTCATTTCCGCCGCACTCCTTCCTCCCAGGCCTTCCGCATGGTCCGCTTCTTCATCCTCATCCTCATCGTCGGACTCACTTTCGCGCAGTATCAGCTCTGGGCGGGACGCGCGAGCTGGCAGCGGCTCCATGAGCTCGAGGAGTCGCTGCGCGTGCAGAAGGCGGAGAACGAGCAGCTGCGGCGCACGAACGGAGAGCTCGAGGCCGAGTACGCCTCGCTCGTCTCCAACCAGGACGCGATCGAGGAGCGCGCGCGGCGCGACCTCAACATGATCCGCCCGAACGAAGTCCTCTTCCGGCTCGAAACGACCGAGGAGGCCGCGAAGAAGACCGACACGGTCGAGTCGATGCCCAACGTCGACGCCCCCGTGATCAAGGCGGGCGCGAAGCCCACGTTTGAAGCGAAGAAGTCCGACCTCTACCACGCGCCCAAGAACCAGTGGGCGCCCAAGGCCCGCGACCGCCGCCAGTGATTCCGCTGGCGTCCGGACAAAAGAAGAGGCCGCCCGGGCGGCCAGGCGTCCGGACGGCCTTCTCTGCAACTTGAAGTTCGAGCGTCAGGCGCGGTGCGGGCCTTCGGCGTGCGTGAAGAGCGTCTTCACGTCGAGCGCGTCGTAGTGCTTCGAGGCGCCGCAGAAGCGGCAGCGGATGTCGATGCCGCCTTGTTCCTTCACGACCTCCTCGGCTTCCTTTTCGCCGAGCGAGCGCACGATGTCGTCGAAGCGCGCGGGCGAGCACGAGCACGCGAACTTCGGGGCCGCCTCGAAGGTCACGAGGGGCGATTCCTCCCAGAAGAGGCGGCGGTTGACCTCTTCGGGGGCGAGCGTGAGGAGCTCCTCGCTCTTCACGGTGTCGGCGAACATGCGCACGCGCTTCCAGCCTTCGGGGTCGTAGTCCTTCGGGAGCCGGCCGCCTTCGCCCGGGAGCTTCTGCAGCAGGATGCCGCCCGCGGCGCGCTCGTCCGCGGCGAGCGCGAGCTTCGTTTCGACCTGTTCGGAGCGCTCGAAGTAGCCCTCGAGCGCCTCGGCGAAGCTCTTCCCCTCGAGCGGCACCACGCCCTGATAGGGCTGCTCCTCGGCCGGGCGGTTGGCGCGGTCGAGGATGAGCGCGGCGCGGCCGCGGCCGTTGACGTTGACGAGGGTCTTCAGGTCAGCGTTCGGGTCGATTTCGCCCGCATCGGAGCGCAGTTCCACCATCACGCGGAAGGTGAACCCGGTGCGCACTTCGGCGAGTGCGCGGCGGATCGGGCCGTCGCCCTCAATCTGCAGCGCCACGGCGCCGTCGAACTGCAGGGCGCCGGCGATGAGGAGCGCCGCGCAGGCGAGTTCGCCCGCAAAGCGCCGGGCGGCGAGGGGCAGATTCTGGTTCTTCACGGCCATCTCGAGCTCGTCGCCCAAGACGACGGTCTCGCCGCGCACGTTCGCGCGCTCAAAGAGGAGCTTCTGCAGTGCATCCATTTGAAAGTCTCCGGGTGGGTTGTTCTTCAGGAGCGCGATTCTAGCCGGCCGGGCGCCCGGTAAACTTCTCCTTCCGCAACCGATTGTATTTCTGAGGAACCTTTCCGCCATGGCCGTGGATCTGCACATGCATTCGAACTTCTCCGACGGCGCGCTTTCGCCCGAGGAACTGACGGCGGTCTGCGCGAAGAACGGCGTGACGCTCATGAGCCTCACGGACCACGACACGATGGCCGGAATTGAGCGCACGGCGGCCGCAGCGCACGACTACCGCATCCCCTTCATCCCGGGGATCGAGATCTCCACCCTCTGGGGCGGCACGGGCATTCACGTCGTCGGACTCGGCCTCAATCCGAAGAGCCCGGGCGTCGCGCGTTTTCTCGCCGACAACGCGGGCAAGCGCGAGCAGCGCGGCCGCATGATGGACGAGAACCTCGCGAAGGTCGGCATTCACGGCGCTCTTGAAGGCGCCTCGAAGTTCGCCGAACACCCCTCCTCGCTCTCGCGCACGCACTTCGCGCTCTGGCTCCTCGAGGCGGGGCACGTGAAGACCTACCAGGAGGCCTTCGACCGCTATCTGCGCCCCGGGCGGCCGGGCTACGCGAGGATCAAGTGGCCTTCGACCGTTGAGGCCGTGCGCTTCATCGTCTCCGAGGGCGGCACGGCCGTGCTCGCCCACCCCGGGCGCTACGAATTCCAGGAGGCCTGGATGTGCGGCGCGCTGCTCGAAGACTTCCAGAAGGCGGGCGGCGAGGCGATCGAGGTGACCTCGGGCTCGCAGTCGCGCGCGACCGACATCATCTTCGCGCAGAAGGCGCGCGAGATGGGGTTCCTCGCGAGCACCGGCTCGGACTGGCATTCGCCGCGCTCGCCGCGACCCGGCCCCGGCCTGCAGCCGCCGATTCCGCGGGACCTCACGCCCGTCTGGACGAAGTTCGGGTATCCGGCCGACATGGGCTGACGGCGCCACTCCTCAGGCATGAGAAAGGCCGCCCGGCGCAGCGCGCCCGGACGGCCTTCGCGTCTGTGAGCCGCCCTCCCGGCCGGGCCGGGAGGATGAGGAGGCGCGAGCCTTAGAAGCGGTCGAGACCCTCTTCCTTCAGCTGATCCATCTCCTCGAGGTTCACCTTGCGGTTGCGTCGGCGCAGACGGAAGCCGCGGCGGCGGCGGGGCTCTTCGGGCTCGAGGTCGATCGGTTCGCCGTGCGAGGGCGAGCGGGCGCCGAACTCGGGCACGTCGCCCGTGAGGAACTTGCCTTCATAGTCCTTGAGCGCCTTGGCGACGAGGCCCGAGAGCGCGAGGAGCGCGATCACGTTCGGGAGCACCATGATGCCGTTGAAGAAGTCGGCGAGCTCCCAGACGAGACCGACGTGGAGGAACGAGCCGAGCATGAGGAAGCAGAGCACGAGCACGCGGTAGCTCGGCACCCAGCGCAGGCCGAAGAGGTACTTGACGTTCTGTTCGCCGAAGAAGTACCAGCCGATGATCGTCGTGAGGGCGAAGAAGAAGAGGCACAGGGCGACGAAGCCCGGGCCGATGGCGCCGAGACCCGACGTGAAGGCCTTCTGCGTGAGGGCGATGCCGGTGGTCGAACCGTCGACCGAACCCGTCACGAGGATCACGAGGGCCGTGAGGTTGAGCACGATGAAGGTGTCGAAAAAGAGGCCGACGTAGGCGACGAGGCCCTGCTGGCAGGGGTGCTCGACGTTGGCGAGCGCGTGGGCGTGCGGCGTCGAGCCCATGCCCGCTTCATTGGAGAAGAGCCCGCGGGCGACGCCGTAGCGGATCGCCTCCTTGATGCTCGCGCCGATGATGCCGCCCGTCGCGGCGCTCGGGTCGAAGGCGCCCACGAAGATCGACTTGAAGGCCGGCAGGATCATGTCCCAGTTGGCGAAGATGATCGTGAAGGAGCCGACGGCGTAGATGAGCGCCATGAAGGGGACCATCTTCTCGGCGAAGCTCGCGATGCGGCGCACGCCGCCGATGAAGATGAAGCCGGCGATCATGAAGACGAAGATGCCGGTAGCCCACTGCGGAACGTCGAAGGCCGTGTAGATCGAGTCGGCGATGGAGTTGGCCTGCACCATGTTGCCGATGAAGCCGAGCGCGATGATGATCGTGAAGGCGAAGAAGGCCGCGAGGGGCTTGTTCTTCAAGCCGCGGCTGATGTAGAAGGCCGGGCCGCCCATGATCTGGCCGTGCGCGTCGCGGGTGCGGTAGAGCTGGCTGAGAACGGCCTCCGCGAAGATCGTCGCCATGCCGAAGAAGGCGGCGAGCCACATCCAGAAGACGGCGCCCGGGCCGCCCATCGCGATCGCGGTGGCGACGCCGGCGAGGTTGCCGGTGCCCACCTGCGCGGAGATCGCAGTGGCGAGCGACTGGAACGAGGACATGCCGTTCTTGCCCGCGTGGCTGCCGAAGAGCGTGAAGCCGCCGAAGACCTGTCGGAAGGCGTCACCGAAGCGGCGGATCTGGATGAAGCGCAGTTTGATGGTGAGGTAGATGCCCGTGCCGACGAGAAGCGGTATCAGGCAGTACATGCCCCAGAGCAGGCTGTTAACACTCTGGACAAGTTGAGTCAGGGCGTCCATTTCCATGGAACGAATCCTCCGTTTGTAGTTTTTGCGTGCGTATGTCGGCTCCGCCTCAAAAAAGCGAAGAACGCCCTGGAGGAGGTCTCCGGACGCTTCGGCGGGCCTGCTTCTTCTAATAAATTGAGCAGTGTTCCGGCCCTCGCGTCGCGAGACGATCTGATGTGTGCAAAAGGAACATCAGATGTGCAAGACCGGAACGCAATTCTATAGGAGGAGTAAAAAAATTTTGAGAAAGGGCAGTCCCGCCTATTGGCTACGATGATCTGCCTAATCTCCTGATTTTGAAGGAAAAGACGAAATCAATCCGGGAGCGTCGGCGCACCGGCTGCGGTGCGTCGTCGAGACGGGACGAAGAGGCGTCCGCCTCACGGCGCGCAGTGCACGAGGGCCCGCTATCATGACGGGCTTGAGCAACCACCTCCACCCAACCGGTTCTTCCGCCATGGCTCCCCGCATCATCCGCATTCTCATCTGGGTCGCGCTCATCGCCTGCGGCTTCTGGATTCTCAACGCCGTCGTGAGCATGATCTGGTTCGCGCTGCGCTGATCCTGCGCCTTCTTTCGGGTTCGGGGAGCCCCGGGCCTCAAGCGCTGCCGGGCTCCGTCCGCCGGGAGGGCGGAATCACTTTTCTTCGGGCTTCGGCGGCCACGCTTCGGGCACGAGCACCTTGACGCCCGACTCCCGGAGCTTCTTCGCGGCCTTCGTGAGGAGGCGGTCGCGCGTGAAGAGAATCGACGCGCCCGCGGCCCGCGTGAGCGCGAGGAACTTCTGATCCTCCGGGTCGCAGCAGCGCACGCATCGGGCTTCGAGCTCCCCGGCCGCTGCGGCGAGCGCCTCGGGCGTACACCAGCGCGCGCTCGCAGTTGCTCTTTCGAGCACGGCGAGGACGTCGCCATCCTGCGCCCCGAAGGCCGGGCGCGAGAGGACGCCCGCCAATTCCATCAGCGAATCCTCCGAGAGCGCCGCGACGAGGTCGCCCTCGCGGAGCGCCCGCTCGAGGGGCGCCGCCTTGGGGTCGCGCCAGTGGAGGCACTCCATCCAGACGTGCGTGTCGAGCACGACCGCCGCCCGCCCGTCGTTGGAGGGGGCGGTGCGCGCGAGCCCTTCGCGGGCGAGGCGCTTCACGGCGGCGTGGAGAGCGGCGGGAAACATGAGCGGGCGGGATCCAAATGAAAGAAAAGCGGGGCGCGCTTCCAGGGAAGGAAACTGCGTCCCGCCTCTCGTGCCGGGAGCTGCTGGAAGTTACTTCAGCAGCGCGGCGACGTGGTCGCGTTCGGCCTCAAGCTCGGCGATCGACTTCGCCATCTTTGCGCGGATGAAGTCGGAGAGCTCGAGCCCCTCGACGATCTTCCAGCGGCCGTTTTCGGTCGTGCAGGGGAAGCCGAAGACGAGGCCTTCGGGAACGCCGTAGGAGCCGTCGGACGGCACGCCCATCGTCACCCAACGGCCGTTGGAGCCGAGGGTCCAGTCACGGATGTGGTCCACCGCAGCCGAGGCGGCCGAAGCCGCGGAGCTCGCGCCGCGCGCCTCGATGATCGCCGAGCCGCGCTTCGCGACGGTCGGGATGAGCGTCTCTTCGTACCAGGCGCGGTCGATGCCTTCGAGGGCGGGACGGCCCTTGAGGAGCGCGTGCTCGAGGTCCGGAACCATCGCGGGCGAGTGGTTGCCCCAGACGGCGGCGTGCGTGATGTCGTTCACCGAGGCGCCGGTCTTGCCGGCGAGCTGCGCCATCAGGCGGTTCTGGTCGAGGCGCAGCATCGAGCTGAAGCACTCGGGCGAAAGCGACGGAGCGCTCTTCATCGCGATCCAGGCGTTCGTGTTGCAGGGATTGCCGACGACGATTACCTTGACGTCGCGCTTGGCGGCGACGTCGAGCGCACGGCCCTGCTCAACGAAGATCGCGGCGTTGGCGTTCAGAAGGTCGGCGCGCTCCATGCCCTTGGAACGGGGACGGGCGCCCACGAGCATCGCGACGTCGGCGTCGCGGAACGCAACCGTCGGGTCGGCCGAGTTGACGACGTCGGCGAGCAGCGGGAAGGCGCAGTCGTCAAGCTCCATCATCACGCCCTTCACGGCCTTCTGACTCTCGGGGTTCGCGCGCTCGAGGAGCTGCAGAATGACGGGCTGATCCGGCCCGAACATGTCGCCTGCGGCGATGCGGAAGAGAAGAGAGTAGCCGATTTGGCCGGCGGGGCCGGTCACTGCAACGCGGATGGGTGTCTTCATTAGGATCTTCTTAAAGTAGTCGCTTCAGGAGGCGTCCGCCTCCGTGAAATTGCCCGGAATTCTAGCAAAGCGCTCCTCTTGTGAACATTCCCGCCGCACGCATTGGGTGCGGCGGATAGCGCGCTTCGAATTCCCGGCATAGTCCCGGCGTTCTAACCCGATGGAACTACCTTTCGGCGGGGGAAAACATTTTGTTTCCGATCGACGAGGTCAGGTATTGATTGATCGACGTCGAACGATTTTTACTTTGCTATCGTGACCGTCAGATCATTCATCGCCGCTCCGGGCGGCTGAACAAAAACGGAGAACAACATGGAACGCAACGCCTTTCTTCGCATTGCCCAGGACCGCTACACCACGAAGCACTACAACGGCCGCGTGATCCCGCGCGAGCAATTCGAGACGCTCATGGAGATCCTGCGCCTCGCGCCCACTTCGGTGAACGCTCAAGCCTGGCACTTCTTCACGGCCCACACCCAGGAGGCCCGCGAGAAGCTCCTGCCGGCCTTCCCGGAATTCAACCACGCCCGCATCACCCGCGCGAGCGACGTCGTGGTCTTCACGGTCCCGACGAAGCTCACGGACGCCCACTTCGAGCGCGTGCTTGAGAAGGAGGCCGCCGACGGGCGCTTCCCGAACGACGAGATCCGCAAGCAGCAGGATCAGGGCCGCCGCTACTTCCTGAACTTCCCAGGAGAAAGTGCACTCAAGCCCTAAATCTGAGCTGACATTGCA